>JGI1358J11329_10004087_pt1 | contig 10585 bp, 10 predicted proteins | sample Subgroupgradi54m_FD_11329 | JGI IMG/M metagenome (IMG submission 11329)
TCGGTTTTACCCTGGATGATGCCCTTGGTATAAAGCGTTTTTACGTAATCCTCGGACCAATGACCGGCGGTGTCGGTGAATCGTGGTTGGAGGTTAACGGACACCGCGGACTCATAAGCTACGGGAGGCGCCGATTGCATGGACTTGGCCACACGCACCACCGCCTGGACTCCCGGGCCTTCATTGCCCGCACCGTCTTCCGCCGAAAAATTGAGCCGATTGGTTTTGCCGGGCTGGAGCTGAACGTCCACGCTAAAAATCCCCTGACTATTGGCGTGGGTGGCTCCCGCTTCACTGCCGTCCGGCCAGCGCGCGGTGATGTTCGCATCCGCTTCGCTGGAACCGGTGAAGATGTAAGTCCCCGCATTCATGTCTTTTGGGTAAGTATCCAGCGCAGGGGCTGCCGGAGGCGTGGTGTCTCCACGAAGAGCGCTAGCGCCGGCCGACCGGCCCTGATGAATGGTGATGGTGGTCGACGCGCTGATTTTATCGCCGAGACCGGCGGTTATGGAAAAAACATTGACCTGACCGGCGGCCAACCCCACCATCACATCCACCAATCCGTCTTTGGGGTTCCCCACGCCATCGGTGACCGGCTGAAGATCGGCCGGGCCTCCCACCACGGTGACCGTGGCGCCAAGTTCGGTGTGGAAGTGAATGGTGTAAGTATCCGCGTCCACCCACCCGGGAACGGAATCATAGGTCGGAGCGTTTAAAGCCAAAGCGCTCAGCGGAAAAAAGCTGAACCCGAAAAGTAAAGCGAGTATAATGGTTTTTGATTTCATAAAATTTGGTTTAAATTTTGTCCCATTATACATGACTTTCCACATCCTCACCATTTTTCCGGAAATGTTCAAAGGATTCTGCAATGAATCCATTTTAAAAAAAGCCCAGGGTCGCGGATTGATTCAGATTGAAATCCGCGATATCCGGAAATTTTCGACGGACAAACACCACAAAGTGGATGACACGCCGTACGGCGGCGGCGCGGGGATGCTGTTTACCCCCCAGCCCTTGTTTGATTGTATCGAGCACGTGAAGGCGCTCGCGCCCAAAGCCCCTGTGATTTACCTCAGCCCCAAGGGCGAACGGCTGACGCAACTCCGTGCCGAACGGCTGGCCAAAAAGCATGGCGAATTTATTTTGCTGTGCGGCCATTATGAAGGCATTGACCAACGCGTGATCGACGCGCTCGTGGATCTGGAGATTTCCATCGGCGACTACGTGCTTTCCGGCGGAGAACTGGGCGCCATGGTGCTCATCGACGTTCTCTGCCGCCTGGTTCCGGAGGTGCTGGGGAACGATGAATCGAGCGAGGAAGAAACCTTCAGCCGCAAACTGGGCCGCAAAAAAGAATACCCCCATTACACCAAGCCCGCGGAGTTCCGGGGAATGAAAGTGCCGGAAGTTTTATTGGGCGGCCATCACGCGGAGATTGAGAAGTGGCGGCGCAGCCGTTTAAAATAACCTTATGGAAAAAGAAGTTTACTTCTGCGGCTTGGATTTGTGGCGCGCGCGGGCTCGGCTTCTCTTGCTGACTCTCTTCAGCTGTGCCGGCGGTTTGGATCACTCTCCTTCAGATACTTTTTCAATGGCACCCCCTTCTTTTTCCGACAGCGGTTCCCCCCGGCAGACCGTTCCCAAAGACCTTTCGCCGGATCCGGACGATGCCGGTATTCCGGATGCCCCCTTTCCACCGGGTTCCGTGGTGCTGGATCCGCCGGCCGTGGATTTTGGCACGCCTCCTTTTTTGGTACTTCAGTCTGTCAATGTGATTTTATGCAATGGAAGGCGGGAGGACATTGAAATCCGCTCGGTCCGCATCGTGGAGGACGATGACCGGCCGGAATTTGAAGACCGGTCGGGGATTTATTCGTCCGGCGTTCTGCACGGGGGCGATGCGCGGACCTTTACCGTAGCGTATACCTCGCGGGATGACGAGGAGGATTCAGGACGCCTGGGCGTGGAGATTGGCCGCGCAGGGGGAACGGAGACGCTTGAGATTCTTTTGACCGCCCATGTGACCGGAATTCCCCGCACGACCTGTGTCACTGATACGGGCGGCACCTGCGAAACCGGTTTGCAGTTCGGGGATACAGCGGTGCGTGAGGGTGCTCTGCATTACGCCCTCGTTGAAAATGCGGGCACCGGCAACCGGCCGCTTCGGCTGAATGAGGTGGAAGTCCGGGCGCCCTCTGATTTTTCGGTTTCGCCCGAAAGCGCTGCCGGACCCGTGCTCCTGGACGCGGATTTTCCGTTTTTCATCGGGCCGGGAGGCCCGGGCGTCCGGATCCAGGTGGATTATGCGCCTTCGCGCGTCATCGAAGACGTGCGGGGCATCGTGACGGCTCTGATTGGGGAAGAGGGAATTGATATTCCGCTGTGGGGCTCGGCCATTTGCAGCGGCGATTGCCATGGGATCGCCTGCGATTGCTGCTGCGATTTTAGTTCTGACCCGCCGGCCTGCACCGACGGGACCAGCGGAATTACCTGTGATCCGGAATGATATGAGCTTTATTGAAATGATCAAAAACCAGCTGGCGCAAAAGAGCCCCTTATACATAAGGGTAAAAGTTTTGCCTAAATCCCCTGCCAATGAAGTGGTGGAGGTGATGGCCGACGGCACTTATAAAATCCGCGTGGCCGCCCCGGCCGAAGGCGGAAAAGCGAACGCCGAGCTGTTGCGGTTTTTGAAAAAAGGGCTGGGGGCCGCAGAGGTTACGATTGTGAGCGGGAAGACGGAGCGGATCAAGTTGCTTAAAGTGACGCGATAAATTTTATTTATTTTCTTTTCCGCTTCAAAAATTCTCGGGCGGCTGCAAGGGCTTCGGCCAAAGCTTTTTGTTAGTATAGCTATACCTCACTGATCACATCGAACCCTTTAAAACTGCCGGTGATGGCCAGGCCGGTGATGGAGTGGGCCGAAAGTCTGAATTTAATCTGAGCGGCGGTTTCGTTCAGGGTGGCGCCCGAGCCGACCGCGTCATCGATCAGAAGGATATGGGAATATTTTTGGGTCTCATCGACGATCAGCGTGTGCCTGGCGTTTTCGACGCGGTCTTCGAGCTTCGAGAGGGTTTTTTGCGGAACGATGATCGGCGTTTTAGCCTTGACGATTGAAATGATCGGCAGGCTGAGGCCCAGATGTTTCTGTAATTCTTTCATGAACTGGACTTCGCGTTTGACGGTGGGGGGAATAAACCCCACCGCGTCGATCTTGTAACGCCGGATGAGCCGTTCAATCGCGGGTTTGATGAGCCGGATGAGCGCTTTCATGAAGGCGCGGTTCTGGCTCTGCTTGGCATAAAGCAGCATTTGGCCGAGCCTGGTTTTTCCAAACCGTTCAATGCTGTAAAAATCGAGATAGTAAAGGCGATCCAGGCCCACCTCTTTAAAAGTGCTTTTCATTTTTTTCATCCCATCGATGAGGCCGTCTTTGCGAAACGCGTCGTATTTTTTAAGAGTCCGGACGTATTCCGAAGCTGTTTTTTCGACCGGAAGGTTGCGATCGGCACACCAGTGGGTAAAGCCCTTTGACCCCTCCTCCATTTCGCCCCGCGGGGTGATGAGCAAAAAACGGTCATCGAGTATTTCTTTCAGCTTTGGATCGATTGCTATTTTCTCTTCCGGTTTTTTGGTCTCTGTCAGAAAATAGAAAACTTTCGGAGGCCTGCCCGTTTTACTCAGCTGACCTTCTTCCACCAACCTTTTGAGCTGTCGGCTGAGGGCTTGCTGACTAAAGCCCAGATAGTCCATCAATTCCTTGAGGCTGGCCTGCTTTTTGGATTTGATGTAGCCAATGATTCTTTTCGATGTTTCGGTCTTCATGCCTTTATTATATCATAGTTGTTAGTTGTTAGTCAATTAACAGCTATAAACTTATTAGCTTCGCGATTCGTTCTGGATCCGGCGGCTAGTATTGCGCACCATGTCAAAAACGCTAGCAAAAAGCTAGCAAATTTGATAATGGCTCTGATTTAAGGCGCCTGAGAGGAGCCATTTCAAATACATCCGCATTGTGTCGATTCTTTAGTTCGATATAATGCACTCATGATCGATTTAAAACATCTTCGGGAAAACACAGCGTTTTACGAAAAGGGCTTTGCCAAAAAGCGGGTGAAAGTTGATGTGAAAAAACTGCTGAAGCTGGATGACGCGCATCGGGCGGCGCTGCAGAGGGTGGAGGCGATGCGGGCGGAGCGGAATGAAGTGAGCAAGGCCATCCCGACATTCAAGGATAAAGAGAAGCAGGCGAAGATCGCGGAGATGAAAAAGTTGGGAGACAAATTGGCCGAAGCGGACGATGAGTTGAACAAAAAATTTGAACAACTAAAAGCGCTCACGGATACGCTCCCGAATTTGCCGCACGAAAGCGTGCCGGAAGGCGAGGATGAAACGAAAAATCAGGTGGTGCGAACCGTGGGAAAACCGACGAAATTCGCGTTCAAGCCCAAGGATCACATCGAGCTTGGCAAAGCGCTGGATTTGATTGATCTGGAAACCGGGGCGGAAGTGAGCGGCGCGCGGTTTTANTATCTNAAAAANGAGCTGGTNCTNCTCGAGTTCGCGCTGATCAACTGGCTGATGCAAAAATTCACGGCTAAAGGCTTCACTCCCGTGACGGTACCCATGCTGGTGCGGGAGCCAATGATGTACGCGACGGGGTTTTTCCCGGCGGATAAAAATGAGATTTATCACGTGAACCCCGCGGAAGATGACCTGTATTTGGTGGGAACATCCGAAGTGCCGATGGCGGGTCTGCACATGGGCAAACCTCTCGCGGCCGATCAACTGCCCCGGCGATACATCGGTTATTCGAGCTGTTTCCGGCGGGAAGCCGGCAGTTACGGCAAAGACACCAAGGGGATTTTACGGGTGCATCAGTTTGAAAAAGTGGAGATGTTCTCGTTTTGCCATCCCGACTGCTCACTCGAGGAGCATGAATTTTTGCTGAGCCTTGAGGAGGAAATCCTCCAAGAACTGGGGCTCCCCTACCAAGTGGTCAACATCTGCGGCGGGGATTTGGGGGCGCCGGCGGCCAAGAAATTTGACTGTGAAGTGTGGATCCCCTCGGAAAACCGCTACCGCGAACTGACGAGCTGCAGCAATTGCACGGACTTTCAGGCGCGCCGTGGTAATATAAAATACAAGGGGGAAAAGGGGGCCGAATTTTTGCACACGCTGAATGGCACGGCGATGGCCTCTACCCGCACGCTGATCGCAATTTTAGAGAACTTTCAGACGGCGGAGGGTACGGTGAAAATCCCCGCGGCACTGCACCCGTATTTGCCCCAAGGTCTCACGACGATTAAACCCAAACACCCATGAGCGATTTCAATCCCCATTACCGGCCGCCACGCAAGAACGGAAGCAGTTTTACGTATGTGCTTTTGTTCGCGCTGATGCTGACCATCGCCTATTACTTTTTTAATCCGGTGAGCGGAACGCCCGAGCCGGAAGCTACGGAAGTGCCGCTGAACCAAATCGTCACGGATTACCAGGCGGAAAAATTCAGCGAAGTGATGGTGAAAACCAGCAAAGTTTTTGCCACCACCAAAGACAAGAAAAACGTGTATGCTATTTTGCCGGACGGCGAGCGGCTCTCGGATTTGGGGATCCCCGACGCCAAAAACCCGACTCCCGTGCGGGCGATCAGCACCGAGGCTAGCGCCTTCTGGGCCAATGCGCTTTCCAACTGGCTGCCCATCATCATCTTCATTGTTTTGATTGTTTTTATGGCCAAACAACTGGGGAAGGGGGCGTCGAGCGCGTTCAGCTTCGGCAAATCCCAGGCGCGCGTTTTCAGCAAAGACAGTAAAACCCGCACCACCTTTAAAGACGTGGCAGGAATGGAGGAATCCAAAGCGGAACTGGTGGAAGTGGTGGATTTTCTGAAAAATCCCAAAAAATACACCCGCATGGGGGCCACGATCCCCCGTGGTGTACTGCTGATTGGGGCGCCGGGCACGGGGAAAACTCTGCTCGCCCGGGCGGTGGCCGGCGAAGCCAACGTGCCGTTCTTTTCGATTTCCGGCTCGGAGTTTGTGGAGATGTTCGTGGGAGTGGGAGCGTCACGGGTGCGCGACCTTTTCGCCAAAGCCCAGCGCAACGCGCCCTGCATCGTGTTCATCGATGAAATCGACGCGGTGGGCCGGCAGCGCGGATTCGGGATGGGGGGCGGGCACGACGAGCGCGAACAAACCCTGAACCAGATTTTGACGGAGATGGATGGGTTTGAAAAAGAGACCAATGTGATTGTGCTGGCCGCCACCAACCGGCCGGATATCCTGGACGCGGCGCTGACGCGGCCCGGGCGGTTTGACCGACGGGTGATCATCGACATGCCGAATTTGGAGGAGCGACTGGAAATCCTGAAAGTGCATGCCCGCAACAAGCAGTTCGACAAAGCCGCGGAGCTCGAAACCATCGCCAAGCAAACGCCGGGGTTCTCGGGAGCGGATTTGGAAAACCTGCTGAATGAAGCGGCGATTCTGGCGGCTAAAAACAACCGGAAGGCCGTGGCCCAATCCGATTTGGAACACGCGATTGAAAAGGTGGGCCTGGGGCCGGAAAAGAAGTCCCGGCGCCTGAGCGAGGAGGAAAAAAAGATCACGGCGTACCACGAAGTCGGCCATGCCCTCATCGGCAAACTCCTCCCCGGGTGCGACCCCGTGCACAAGGTCTCGATCATTTCCCGCGGCATGGCGCTGGGCGTGACCTGGTTTTTACCCGAGGAAGAGAAACACCTGAAATCCGTTTCCAAATTCAAAGACGAGATCTGTTCGCTCGTGGGCGGATGGGTGGCGGAAAAGATTTTCTTCAACGACGTGACCACCGGCGCGAGTTCCGATTTGCGCCGCGCCACCGACCTGGCCCGTAAAATGGTGACGGAATACGGCATGAGTGATGAAATGGGCTTAGTGATTTTCTCCGACCAGAGTTTCGGTTCGTTTTTGGGCGCCGATCTGGGATCCAATAAAAATTACAGTGAGGAAGTGGCCGCCCGGATCGATGGCGCTTTGAGTAAGATCCTGGAAGAGGCGAAAAATCGGGCCACGACCCTCATCACGGAAAACCAGGAACTGATGACCCGGATCGCCGAAGCCCTGCTCAAAAAAGAAGTGCTGAACCAGGAGGAATTTGACCACTTCTTCCGACCGAAGAAAGTGATTAAAAAAGAAACGGTATGACGATTAAAAAAGCCGTACTGCCGGTGGCGGGAATGGGGACCCGGTTCTTTCCGGCCACCAAAGTGGTGCCCAAGGAGCTCTTGCCCATCGGCGATAAGCCCGTGATCCAGATGCTGGTGGAAGAGGCGGTGCAAAGCGGCATTGAGGAAATTATTTTTGTGATTTCGCCCGACAAAGAACTGATCCGGGCGCATTTTTCCCAGCAGCCGGAGTTGGAAAGCCGGCTCCGGGAACGCGGAAGGGCCGATTTGATTGATCTCCTCCGGCCGATCCACACGCTGGCCCGCTTCACCTACGTGTACCAACGTGAGCCCCTGGGGGACGGCGACGCGATTTTAAGAGCGGAAGCCGAAGTGGGCGACGAACCGTTTTTGATCCTGTTCGGGGATGATTTGGTGGACGGCAAAATACCCGCGGCCCGGCAGCTGATCCGCCAATTCAAAGGCGACCCCGTTTTGGCGGTGGAACGTGTGCCGCGTCAACGGTTGGGATCGTACGGCGTGATTGAAATCGCTTCGGAAAAAGGTCGGCTGAAACGCGTGAAAGGACTGGTGGAAAAACCCAAACCCGCGGAAGCGCCCAGCGATTTTGGCATCATCGGCAAATACGTGTGTCCGCCGGAGATTTTTAAAGCGCTCCGTTCAGTGAATCCCAAAGCGGGCGCCGAGCTCCGGCTGATCGACGGCCTGAAAAAATTCCTCAAACGCGGCCGTGTGTGGGCTTACGAAATCGAGGGCATTCGCTACGACACGGGCACGCCGCAGGGGCTCAAAGCGGCGCTCAACGCTTTTTTCCTCACGTGATTTGTGCTACAGTGGGCTTGAAAGTTTTCAGGAAATAAGGTAGAATTAAAAGAACCCTTAACCGCTTCGCTTATGCCGCAAGCCAATGACTCTTCCTTTCCGCCGCAAGTGCAAAGCGCGTTGGAGCGCATTGAAGAGCTGAAGCTCAATGGCGAGCATCAGAAATCTATTGAAGAAGCTGAAAAACTGCTGTTCTCCGATCCGGATTGCGTTCCCGCCCTGGAAGAGCTGGCGGACAATTACGTGAGCCTGGATACCTACGATAAAGCGGAGCGGGCCTGCCAGCGGGCGCTCCATTTGGACGCGCAAAGCTACACGGCTTATTACATTCTGGGCTTCATCGCTTCCCATCATCAGGATTGGGGCGGGGCGGTGGAACACCTTAAAAAGTCCAATGACCTGCACCCGAACAACGCGGAGATTTTGCGCTGCCTGGGCTGGTCGCTTTTTAATAACAACAAGCGCACCCAGGGCATTGTGATTTTGGAACGGGCGCTGAACCTGGATCCCGAAAACAGCCTGACCCTGTGCGATTTGGGCATCTGCTACCTGCAGGTGAAGAATTTCGACAAGTCGATTGAACTGCTGAAAAAGGCGATGGAGATCGACCCGCAGAACAAGCGCATCCAGGAATGCTACCGCGCCGCCAAAGGATTTTCGGACCGGTATCTTTCGGTCGACAATTCAAAAATGAAACGCCGTTTTGTTTAAACATGAACTCATCCACACGCGTCATGGGCTTTGGGACTTTTGACGGAATCCATCCGGGGCACCGGGCGTTTTTGCGCCAGCTCCGGGGTTTGGGCGAAGAACTTTTTGTGGTGATCGCGCGCGACCGGAATGTGGCCAGGCTTAAAGGCCATTCCCCTCGCCGCAGCGAACGGCAGCGGCTGAAGGCGGTTCGGGAAACCGGCCTGGCGGACCAGGTGGTTTTGGGGCATCCCAGTGACTTCTACCAGTGTTTGCTGGACCATCGGCCCACGGTGATCGGCCTGGGCTATGACCAGAGGGCCAACGAGGCTGAAATTCAAAAGCGATTGCCCGACGTCAAAATCCGGCGGCTCAAAGCGTTTAAGCCTACCCGTTACAAATCAAGCTTACTTGCCTGCCGCTGAGTGCGGCAGTATACTCTACGGCAGAATAAAAACAAATTCATGCCGAGCCGAAAAACCGCCTGGAGGCGGGCGATTAAAAACGGTTTCCAGAACCTCCTCCGGAACAAATTGCTTTCCGCGGCCACGATCCTGATCGTCACGCTGATTTTTTTCGTGTTTAACCTTGTGCTTGCCCTGAGCTTTGCCAGTGACTCCGTGATCAGGCAGGTGGGGGAAAAAATCGACCTGAGCGCCGAGATCCAGCCCGAGGTGGAGGATTACACCCTGCAGACGTTTTTGACGACTTTGCGCGGCCGGCCGGAAATCAAGGAGGTGATTTACATCAGCCGCGAGGAGGCGCTGCAGCGTTTTGGGGCCAAATACCCGAACGTGATCGCGTTCCTCGAGAATAACCACCTGGAAAATCCCCTGCCCAACGCCATCCGGATCGTGAGCGCGGATGTGGCCGACAACAACGCGATCTTGGCGATGCTGGAACAGCCGCAGTTCTCGCGCCTCATCAACCAGGAAAAACTCCTGAAAAATCAGGAGCAGAAAGGCCGGAATGAACGGGTGCTGGAGATCACGCTGTTTTTGCGGAGCGTGGGCTGGGCGCTGAACGCCCTCTTCGCGCTCGTGGCTCTGCTGATTCTGTGGAACAGCATCAATTTGACCCTGCACGCGCATCAAAAAGAAATCGCGGTGATGCAGCTCGTCGGCGCGCGGCATTCGCTGATCCGGATGGGATTTTTGTTTGAAGGGGTTTTTCTTTCGGTGGTCAGCCTGGTTTTGAGTGTCGGGCTTTCGCGGCTGGTGCTGGGGTATTTAACCCGGCATCTTTTGGGCGTGATTGAAAATGAGAGCTTACTGGTGGGTCTGAATGCCATTTTGCTCCACTTTGAAGACGGGCTGTTTTTGACCCTGGTCTGGCAGGTGGTTGGCGCCGGAGTGGTCGGGCTTTTGGCCAGCGCCCTGGCGACGCAGCTGTACCTCAAGAAGCAATTCTCATTTTCTTAATGTCATTCTGAGCAAAGCGAAGAATCCCCTGAAATACAGTAGATTCTTCGTCGCTCCGCTCCTCAGAATGACTCAAAGCGTATGCCCAGCAAACTGTTCAAAACCGAAGGCGTGGTGATCCGCCGGATCAACCTGGGCGACGCCGACCAGATTGTGACGATGCTGACGCCGGACTTCGGGAAAATTGCCGTGATCGCCAAGGGTTGCCGCAAACTGACGAGCATCTTCTGCGGCCGACTGGAATTGTATTACCGCCTCCGCGTCACCGGTTATTGGGGCCGGGATTTGGGCTATTTAAAAGAAGTGGAGGTACTGGAAGATACGACCTTTTCCGATCTTTCCCTCTCGCGCCACCACGCGCTGGCCACCCTGGCGGAAGTGACCCACCGGCTGATCCAGGACGAGCAATGCGTGGAAGGGGTGTATCCCCTGCTCTGCCAAGCGAGCCGTTCGCTCAAAACCGGAGACCGTCTGCAGTCCG
>JGI1358J11329_10004089_pt1 | contig 10583 bp, 14 predicted proteins | sample Subgroupgradi54m_FD_11329 | JGI IMG/M metagenome (IMG submission 11329)
TGGCGCGGCAGACCGCAAGAAGTCGCGCCTCGTGAAGTGGCTCAAAAACACCAAGTAATTTTTGCAATTTTCTCTGCGGCATTAAGGTGGGACGCGCTTCGCGCGTCCCACCTTTTGGCTTTGAAAAAGCCGTTGAGTTCTGTTTTGGTGCTCTCGCGTGGAATCGAACCACGATTTTAAGGTCCGCAACCTTATGTCCTATCCGTTGGACGACGAGAGCAATTTTACTTGTAATGAATATGCAGTTGGTGTGCAATCTCCATTATTTCTTTCCTCAATCTTGAGTCCGTATGATATAAGAAACAAATTCCCCTGAAATTCTTCCGAAAATGTCTTGTCTTATTGCGTTTCTTTACATATACCTTCCAGAATTGCTTTTGAGAAACTCCAAGCAAATCTGACCAGAATTTTTTGCACTCATTTATGTGATGATAGTAGTGTACATATACATGCACTCGGAACTTGCTCTCGTCTGGTTTAAAGCATTTCCGCAGCAGTGTAATGAAAAGGCGGTGAAGATCTGGGTCGGTATTTGCAAATTTAAGTCCGCTCCCACTCTTACTCCCTTCCGCCCAATATAATGACGCAAGAACCGACTTTTGTAAACCAACATTCTTAAGAGGGAACCTCTTTATTTCTGAAGCGACTTTTTCTGTGATGAGGCGATTTTGATTTTCTATCCGCTGTTTAACCGCAGCCGCCGCCAAAGGTCTGGTGGCGGCTAAATGTTTGAGTTGTTTTTCTCGTGTAAAGATTCCAATATATTTCTTCCCTAACCATGTTGAGAGCGTACTTTTCGGAATATTGAGGGATAACATAATTTCTCGATATGTCTTTCCTTGAGAACGCAAATTATCAGCTCTGTTCTTTATTTCTTTGTTGTAAAATGTTCCGCGCATAAGATATAGATGACTCTATACTAGAATTGTATCATCTATGGTACGAATGGAAAGTAAGAAAAGTGAATATCTTAAATATCATTTAGGTAAGTCAAAATCCAAGGAACTCCATAATCTTTTTTGAGAGGGGTTCGTGCAGTTCCGTCTCGGGCAACTTTTCTGACAGAACCGTTCGCAGATTCTCTTTGTCCACTCCATCAAGGAGGATAATGAAGAGAGGAGAGATAAGCGCGATTGGTTTGATGAGTAGTTTTTGTTCGTGCTCGTTTTCGTCAATCCAGAACGACTCAAGCGCGCTCCACGGAGTAAAATCCTTGCCGCTGCGGAATCCTTTTGAGGTGAGCGAGTAAGAGACCTCGCGTGGTTTTTGGAGCGTGCGCAAGAAAAGCGCACTGGCGCTGACCACAATCAGCACCGCAAAGAGAATATTGTGCAAAAGCACGGCCGTCGCGGCGATTGAGAGCGTAATGATGCCGACCGCCCAGTACCAGTCAGGCGCGTGATTATGCTCCCGCCGTTCCAAAGCACCCCATTCAATCCCTGCGTCTTTCATAGGGGTATTGTAGCAGATTTTGTGTGAAAAAACGCCGCTCCGATGTATATCGGAGCGGCGTGGCGAGTCCCCTCTTCAGAACGCTCAAACTGGCTGCACATTCGGCACCGACTCTCCCGTTGCCTGTTTAAAACGCATCTTTGAACGCAGAAGTAGCGTACCGAAGCAGAGGTCTGCAAGCGGCAGAACGACATTGAAGTTTCGGTTCATATAGCGGTGATGAAGCAGATGATGTCCGTTCAGTCGAAAGAAGACCCAACTCATCTCCACTCTTCTCTTTTTGGGAAGGTGCATACACCAATGCAGGTACTCGTAGGCGCCGTAGTAGGCGGCAATGACAACTCCCACCGTCGCACAGAGCAACCAGCGATGAAGCCACCAACTGACGAAGAGAGCGGGAAGCGTGGCGATGAGAATGAGCAGCGGCCCGTTCCACCACGCCATCGGAATGGTGTGTCTGTCTCCTTCTCTCTGCAGATGATAGGTGTGGTCAAAACTAAAAACGCGATGATGTACCTGCGCGTGCTTTTTGAATGGATAGGTGAATGGTCCGAGCGGGCGGTGCATCACGAAACGATGCAGAAGCCACTCAAGTTGCGACGCGTAGAAAACGCCGCCTATAACGGTCAGAAAAATCAGCATGATGCCTTTCTGGATGCTTCTTCTGTTAAAGAAACAAGTCCGCATCTAGTATAGCAATCTTTTTATAAAAAAACGCTCTGATTTCCACCAGAGCGCTTCCGCGAAGTCCTGCAGAAACTAATCGTGCCGATGGGTTCTCTCCCACACGACTTGTTCCGCAGGAGTGAGCACGGTGTCCATTGATGCTGCGCGCAGTTCCGCAAAGTCCTCGCGTCGTGCGCGCGAATCGCGCGGATGAGTACTGACGCGATGCTTTATATGCTTCGCTCCGCACTTCCTTTTTCTCATTGTGCACCTCCGGGTTGAATTTATCCAAGTATACCCGTTATTTTCTTGCAATGCAACTCTGGATATACTGCGCTGTATTTTTCAGAATTAGAAATGTACGCCGAGCGGACTTCCGAGACCCGTTATGTAGTCGTAGTGCTTACGCGCGTCGCAGTAGTAGGCGCAATCTCCGTTTGAGCCGCTCGTGATGTCGCGGAAGAAGGCGGCGTGCGAGGCGCCCGCCTTGTCCGTATAAAGTTTTTCATTGAAAGCCGAATGTCCGAGCGCGTGAATAGCCGCCCACTGGGGAGCGCCGGCCGAGGTGCCGCCGAGCACGAACCATTTTCCGTTTTTGTAGACCGAGACGCCCGATTGCGGGTCGGCATTATACGACACATCGGGAATGGCCCGCATTCCTTTTGATTTTGGAATGGAGTACTCTTTTTGATATGCAGGCGCTTCTTCATATGCGCTGACACCTCCGCCGCTTCCGTTCCACGCCGATTCGCGTGAAAGTGTGCCGTCGGTTTTAAACGAAAGGAGCGTGCCACCAACCGCGACGACAGTGGGCGAAGCCGCAGGCCACGAAGCGCCGGCCCCGTTATCGCCGGAGGAGGCGAAAAATGCCGCGCCGGTCTTGCTCACGAAGTGTGAGTCCAAAGTTTTTTCTTCGGGAAACTCGCCGCCGCCCCAGCTCATGGACACCGCGACAACATCGGCACGCTTCACGGCGTAGTCCACTGCTTTCACGAGGTTGTCGCCGGAGGGAGTCGTCACTTCTACCAAAAGGATTTTTGCATCAGGCGCAATAGCGTGTGCCCACTCCACATCAAGCGCGGTTTCAAGCGCCCAGCCCGAGTCGGATTTTACGCTTTTCGACATTGCGTGCTTTTCAAAACAGCCGTTCTTGGTCGTGCAGTCCGAAAGCTCAAAGGTTCTGCTGAACACTCTAAGGTCATTTTCAATCGTCGCCGCATCATACGCGTCAACAATCGCAATCGTCCCGTGCCCGCCGCTTTTCGGCAAGTGATACACCATTTTGACGCGCTCGGGCGAAAGACCCTGCGGCACCACATTGGTCTTGAAAATGTGAATCGGCGGCCGTCCTTGAAAATCCGAGAAGTGATAGGCGGCGGAAGCGGTGTTTGTGGAACATAAAAGTACAACAGTCACTCCCACAAAGATTCCAAGCGACTTGTTCATTGCCTACTAGTATAGCATTTCATTTTATGATATATTGTTAACGCTATGGTTTCCTCTCTTTCTCTCAAATTAAATGAGCGGCTTTATGAAAATGCCGTTTTGTATTTCATTAAATACTGCAACAACAAATATCTGCACGCGACGAAACTCAACAAACTTCTGTATTATCTTGATTTCATTCACTTCCGTGACCACAAAAAGTCGGTTACGGGCGATATGTATATTCACCAGGGGTACGGCCCAGTTCCTTCTCGCATAGATGATGTACTCGCCAAACTCAAAGATGAAGGTACGATTGATACCGAGGCAGTTCCGCACCTTGATACCGAGATAGTCAACTTCTCTTTGAAGGATGAGTCCAAGTTTAGCGAATCGGTTTTTTCCGCTGACCAGAAGAAACTTCTTAAGCAAATCTGTGACGAGTTCGGCAGTTGGCCAACGGAGAAGATTGTCGCGCAGACCCACCTCGAAGCTCCGTGGTTTTATTCCAAGCCGTATGAAGTGGTGGGCTACGCATACGCAAAGGACATTGACCTATTTAGATAATCCGCCGTCTCTATGTTATGGGTCTATCGTAAGCCGATTTGAACTCTCCCGCCAAAAACTTGTCTATCGCTCGCCAAAAAACCGTTTTTGATTCTCGAAAAGTCCCTCTCTTGTTCCGGGTACGATCAAACAGAGTTCGAACCTGAAAAAACCCGCGCCACACAAAGACAAAAAGAGCCTTTCGGCTCTTCCTGTCTCACTATTCGGAGAGGGTGAGATTCGAACTCACGGTACCCTTTCGGATACTCCAGTTTTCAAGACTGGTGCTTTCAGCCAGGCTCAGCCACCTCTCCGCGTTAGGGCGGATTAATTCAATATAGTCGCTCCGCCCCTTATTTCATTGAACAAGACCTGTATTTTAGACCATTGACTACCCTCTCATCATATCAAAATCGCGTGAGGTTTTCAATCTCGTGTATAATGGGCCAATGCGTTTTTTGGGTATTGATTTCGGATTAAAACGAGTGGGGCTGGCGCTCTCGGACGAATCGGGCACGCTCGCTTTTCCGCACAGCGTTCTTCCTAATAATAAAGAACTGGTGGCGGCCGTCGTCTCTCTTGCGAAAGAACAGAAAGTGAAGGCAATCATACTTGGCGAATCCAAAGACCTCGCAGGCAAAGCAAATCCGCTTATGAAAGAGATTGAGATCTTTAAAAAGTCCGTGATGAAAGAGACGAAGAAGCCCGTTCATTTTGAGCCTGAGTTCTGGTCGTCGTTTCAAGCGGCGCGCTATCAGGGGCATACCCACAAACTGGACGCCTCCGCCGCCGCTATTATTCTTCAGAGTTATCTGGACCGTATCTCTGCAAAGAAAGGTGTATAATAAAAGAGTGAATGCTTTTTTTGCACGATTCTTCCCGCCGCCAAAGTTTCTGCAGATGTCTGCGGTCGGACTTTCGGTGACCGACGACGCCATCACGGTGATGGAACTCCTCCCCAGCCGCGGGGGGGGAGAATGCCGTGTCGGCCGTTTCGGTCGCTGCGCGCTCCCGCCCAGCGCGCTCTCGGGCGGGGCGATTATGGATGCGCCCGCGGTCGTCGCCGAGCTCGCGGCTCTGCGCCAAGCACTCCACCTTGATTTCGTTCGCATCAGTATCTCTGAAGAGAAAGCATATCTCTATCAAGCGCAACTGCCGGCGGTGGAACTGGCGCAGATACGGGGCGCGCTTGAACTCTCGCTTGAAGAGAATGTGCCGCTTGCGCCCGTCGACGCGGTCTTTGACTTTTCGCTCGGTCAGGGAGAGGATGCGGCGCGTGAAGTGATGGTCGGCGTCCTTCCGCGCGCCATTGCCGAAGGGTACGCCGCGCTCTTCGCGCAGGCGGGGCTCGTGCCCCTCTCGCTCTCGCTTGAGACCGAAGCGATTGCTCGCGCGCTCTGCTCACCGCAACAGACGGATGAGACGATTCTGCTGGTTATTATGAACAACACCAAGACCACGCTCTGTATCGTGGAGCAGGGAACTCTGCGTTTCACCCGCACGGTTGTGGTCGGGTGCGCTCCCGACCCGCGCGCCGACGAAGTATTTCTCTCTTGTTCCAACGCCGTCTCGGTGCTCAAAGACGAGATTCAGAAACTCTCCACCTACTGGCAGACCCACGGGAGCCGCAGTCATGGGTCGTTCGCGCGCATCGTGCTTGCGGGAAGCGTCGCCGGTTTCGCCGGTTTTGACGACTACCTCTCTCGCGCCTTTGAGATGCCGGTCTCGGCGGGCAATGTCTGGCAGAACGCCTGCACCATCGGCGAGTACCTCCCGCCCATCCCGTTTGCCGACTCGTTTGCCTATGCTGCTGCCATCGGACTCGCCTTCGCTTAATTTCTTTTTATGTTTAATCTCTTACCCCTCACCAATAAGCGCGCTCTTCGGTCGGAGTATCGGTTGCGCCGCGCCGCGGTCGCACTCTGGTTTGCAACTGCGGCATTTCTTTTTGCGGCACTATCGCTCTTTCCCCCCCTTCTTTTGGCGGGACAAAAAGAGGCGTCGTTGCGCGAACAGATAACGGCGCTCGCGCGCACGACCGCGGGAGACGAGACCGCGCATTTTGCGCAGAGCGTGGAACAGATTCGTCTCCGGCTTGCCGCGCTCTCGCCTCAGTCGCCCGCACCTTCTTTCGTCTCGCTCCTCGGTTCGGTGGCGCAGGCGCGAGCAGAGGGGGTCTCGCTTACCCGTATCGCGTTTGACCAGACCGAGAGTGGAACGGTAAAGGTCGGAGTCGGCGGAGAAGCAGAGAACCGAACCGCACTCGTCGCCTTTCAGAAAGCACTGCAAGGACTAAAGGTCTTTGATACCGTTGAACTGCCGGTCGGGGACCTTGCGAAAGATACACAGATTCCGTTTTCTCTCTCTGCCTCTGTGGCGCGGCAACCTCCACAACCATGACGACGCTTGGAGCAAAAGGAAGACGCTGGTGCATCGTTGCGGCAGTCGCCTGTCTCGTCTCGGCGGGCGCTTTCGGCGCGCTCTATACGCGCGTCTTAACCGTTGGCGCGCGGCTGCCGGCACTCTCTCTGCAGATTTCAGAGAGCGAAAAGCATCGCGGAACGGCGACGCTTCTTCGCACACTCGCGAGTGAAGCCGAGACCTCGCGAAGCGATTTGGCGGCTTTGGTGATACAGAAAGACGCCGTTGCCGATTTTATAGAAAATCTTGAGTCGGCTGGGCGCAGTATTGGGGTTGTGGTTGCCGTTGATTCGGTAGAACCGCGCCCGCGCGCCGCGTCTGATTTGGAGGAACTGCACATAGCGCTCCACGCGACCGGCGGGTGGGAGAAGGCGGCGCGTTTTGCCGCGCTTTTGGAGACACTGCCGATTGAGTCGCGCGTACTCCAAGCGGCATTCTCGCGCACCGGCACCGAGGGTGGCGCGCTCTGGCGCGCCGATATCACACTCGCGGCGCTTAAGGAAAAATAATTATATGAGTCCTCATTTCAACAACAGAAGACAGGGGCTGGGGAACGGGGAGGTCGCTTTAACCGCCGAGCGCGACTGGGAGATTCTCTGCGTCCTCTTCCTCCTTTTCTTCGTCGGGGTCATCTGGTGGGGGCATTCGGTCTATAGTCGCATAGAGCGCGATGAATTGACCTCTCTCTCGCCTCGTTCCGCATCAACGGAGACCGGTCTTGACCGCGTGAAGTTGGCGAAGACCCTTTCGTTCTTTGAGGCGCGCCGCGCCGCCTTTGCCACGCTGCTTCGGTCTCCGCTTGAAATTGCGGGTCCCGGTCCCGTTCCCCCCAAGAAGCCCTAGTTGCGTTCCGCGTGATTTACCGCTTAAATAAAGGAGTACCTCCCGTAGCTTAACGGATAAAGCAGCGCTCTTCTAAGGCGTTGATGGGGGTTCAATTCCCTCCGGGAGGACTATGAAAAGTTATGCACACCTCTCTTTTACAGGGAAGGTGAGATTATTGTATAATGAATGACAAAGGTCTATTATCAATTATTAGTAACCTCATCTTTAATTTTCACCTATGAAAGGACTACATATGCTCACCTTCATTCTGCTCGTGGTCGGAGGCCTCAACTGGGGACTCGCGGCGCTCGGGTACAATGTGGTTGATATGGTGCTCGGCGCGGGTTCAACGCTCGCCACCCTTGTCTATCTGCTCGTCGGCGTCTCTGCCGTGGTGGAGCTTGTCAGCCACAAGAAGGACTGCCGTTCCTGCGGCAGCGGAGTGTAATCTTTCTTGATTCGGTTTTTTACAAAACCCGTCCCGCGCTGCGGGACGGGTTTTGTCTTTCTGTGCAAAAACTGTTAGTTTTATAGGGTTGGACGGTTAGCTCAGTCGGTAGAGCATCTCATTTACACTGAGAGGGTCGCAGGTTCGAGCCCTGCACCGTCCACTACACGAAAGACCTCTATGCACCCTGAATCTACACCGCAATGTATCGGCATCATTCTTGACGGCAATCGTCGGTGGGCCAAGGCACACGGGGTGTCGATTCTGGAAGGCCATCGCCGCGGGTACGAGAAGGTAAAAGAAATTATGTCGTGGACGACGGAGGCAAAGGTGCCGTTTGTGGTTGTGTACGCGTTCTCAACCGAGAACTGGAGCCGTTCTCCCGAGGAGGTGTCGTACCTTATGGGGCTTTTCAAGGAGGCGCTTACCGCGAAGTTTCAAGAACTCAAGAAAGAAGGGCTGCGCGTGCGTTGTATCGGAGAACGCGCTCGCTTTTCTTCAGAACTCCAGGAACTGATGCGGAAGGCAGAAGAGGAGACCGCACACTTCTCTCCGCCGACCCTTGTGCTTGCACTCTCCTATGGGGGTCGTGCCGAGATTGTGCAGGCGGCAAGACGGGTAGCTGCCGAAGGCAAGACAGAGATAACCGAGGAGGAATTCTCTTCCTATCTTTGGAGTGCGGGCATTCCGAACCCTGACCTCATTATCCGTACTGGCGGAGAAAAACGCCTCTCCGGCTTCCTCACCTGGCAGAGCGTCTATAGTGAACTGTTTTTTGTTGATACCTATCTTGCCGATTTCTCAAAAGGCGAGTTTCAAGATATTCTAAATGAATTCGGGAAACGGAAGCGGCGAATGGGCAGATGACAAAAAAGACCATACCAATTCTCTACGAGGACGAAGATCTGCTGGTGATTAACAAACCGGCGGGGTTGGTCGTGCATTCAGACGGCAGAACCAAAGAGTCGACGGTGGTTGATTGGATTCTCAAAGAATATCCGAATCTAAAAGGAGTGGGAGAGAACGGGGCGGCGGACCGTTCGGGAATTATTCATCGTCTTGACCGCGAGACCTCAGGCGCGCTCTTGATTGTGAAGAATCAGCGCGCGTTTTTCGCGCTGAAGAAACAGTTTCAGAAAAATACCATCCGCAAGGTGTATCACGCGTTTGTCTACGGGAGGGTAAAGCACGACGAGGGGGTGATTGACCGACCCATTGCGCGCAGTGGCGCGAACCCCGTGCTCTGGTCGGCGACGCGCGGGAGAAGAGGCGAGGAGCGCGCTGCCGTTACCGACTACCGAGTGCTTAAACGCGCGCTTGAAATCAGTTTTCTTGAACTCCGTCCGCGCACAGGGCGAACGCACCAACTCCGCGTGCATCTCAAGGCAATAAATTACCCCATCGTCTGCGACAAACTCTACGCGCCGAAGCGCGAGTGCTTGCTCGGTTTCGCACGTCTCGCGCTCCACGCTCGGGCGCTTCAGTTTGTCGCGCCATCCGGCAAAGAGGTGCGTGTTGACGCGTCGTACCCAAAGGATTTTGAACAAGCCCTACAGCATTTGACAGTGGGCATCTAGGTATGGTAAGATACCAATAGACAGAAAGTGGCGCAAAACCGCTCCATTTCGCCTGTCCTTTGGTAAACAAAAAAGAAGAAGGTTTCCTTATGACTAAGGCCCCCTTGTTGGTTACAGAAACAGTACAGCAAAGATTGACACTCGCAGGTCGGTTTGCAAATAGCGTCGGCATTCTTTCGGATGAAGAAGTGTCTCATCTTCTCAAGAATGAGAATCATTCAGAAGTGCCGGAGTTGGTGCGAATTGCGGCGAATCTCGGTCGCGACCAACGCATCGCGCTTAAGGAGTCCGTGAAAACTGATTCGCCGCGCATCACCATCCCGAGCGAACTTGCGGAGGAATGGGAAAGTTTCTGGAAAGCAGAGTACGGCATCAAAGCCGACCTTGCGGAACTCCAGATTCCGCGCCAGCCGCTCGGCTATAAAGCCCGCCTCGTCGTGATACATGAGAAGGCATCACAGTCGCCAGAAATGCTCTACCAGTCGGACGCTAAGGCGTATGGCGGCAAAATCTGGCGGTTCACAGAAAAAGACTTGGACGAGACCGCTCCTCTGCACAAACCGCTTGAGAAACTCCTTTCCGGCACCTTCGGGTTCTGGGCGGCAGACGAGCAGGAGGCACCAGACGGCTGCGTCGGTAATATCAACCTCAACACTGCGGCCGTGGACGATATTGGTTGGATTACAGAATCACTCCCGATGCGACAAGTACACGGCAGAAAACATTGGCGTGAGCATGAAATTCAACCTGACCAGAATGTCGTCACCTTCTGCGCCGGCTCCCGCTTCGCCGGCGGCAATGTGCCGGGGATGAACTTCGATCGCGACTACGGCTTGGTGTATGTGTTTGCCTACGGCCCGCAGGACGCGTACGACAATGTGCGGTTCCGTCGAGCAGTGGTTTAACTTTTACCTTCAACCTTGTTCCCTTGCCCCGTTTCGCTTGCGAAACGGGGCTTCTTTTTGTACAATATCTTGCGACTGTGCAGTCGGTCCGCCTTGGACGGATGGCGATTGGTCAAGATAAAGAAACTGCTTGTCGTATTCTATACCACGCTCGCTCTACCACGAGATAACGCAGAAAATTGTGCAAACGATTTTCGGTGACAAGGACGGAGTACGACACAAACGAGATTGGTTCGCGCAACGCCGACGGCAATGTGCCGAGGATGAACTTCAATCGCAACAACGGCAAGGTGTATGTGAATGCCAACGACCCGCAGA
>JGI1358J11329_10004100_pt1 | contig 10564 bp, 7 predicted proteins | sample Subgroupgradi54m_FD_11329 | JGI IMG/M metagenome (IMG submission 11329)
TGGCCGAAGGTCACGCCTGCCCCGCCATACTCACGGTTCGGCTTGATCGTGAGCGACGTACGGTGGCGGCGCACGTAGGTGGCGAGATCCATGAGGCGGCCCGACGGGTCCGTGGTCTTTCGCGCCCAGATGAGGCGCGTCCAGAGGACATGTTTCGTGAAGAGGGCGCGCTGGGTCGGGGTGAAGTAGCGACTGAACACCGGGCTCGTGAACAATTCCCACGCGCTCTTGTGATCGAACTCGCCGGCGATCGAGGAGATCACCTGATTGCGGCGGAACGCCTCGCGCACCACCGCCATCGAGACACCGGCGCGCTCAACTTCGAGCAACTCGGTGATCTCGCTGTCGCGGTAGAAGAGATCCACCGGGAAATCTTTTGCGTAGATCTCCCCACCCCGCAGGCGTAGATGCCGGGGGTCGGTCGCCACGGCTGGCACGCCACATCGCCGGAAATAGTCCGCGACCTGCTCGAACTCCGCGGTCCCGCTCCGCTCCGACTGGTCCTCCAGGAACGCGACGTGGAGACGGCGACGGCCGAGGGCCCGTGCGTGCGTACGGATCACCCCGAGGAGGAGGTCGCGGACGTCATCCATCGGGGCGAGCCGCAACTGAGGGAATGCCCGCTGCAGCCACGGGGCCACGAGCTCCTGTACCGTGCCGGCCGTCGCCGGGATATAGTGCACGCCGCCGATTCCGACCGAGTTCGGCTCCAAGAACCAGAACTCCTCGGCCCAACGGTCGTGCGCGAAGGTGGCGGTGGAGTCGAGACGATCGAACACCGTTTGGGGCCGCTGCGGCACGCCGGCGAGAATTTGCCAAAACCAGGTCTCCTCCTCCGGCTCGAGCGGCACCACCTGGCGGACGCGGGGATTCGCGAGATACAGGGGGAGGACGCGGGCCAGCGCCGACTTGAGTGTCAGGCAGGCACGATGAAAGAAGCGCCGCTGGGCATCGCTGACAAGCCAGGGCCGCAGCTGCGTGTCAATCACGCGCGGGGTGCCGCGGTCGGTGTACATCACCATCCGGTGCTTCCGCGAGACGGGCTGAAGACGGGCGCGCAGCCGTCGGGCCGCGTCGGGGGAGAGGCACAGGAATGCGCGGTTGATCGCCGTCATCCATCGCGCCGGACTCTGGCTCATGAGAGCGTAGTATAGCATGGTCTCAATCTGGGCGCGGCTTGACAGCGGCCAAGGGGTTGAGTAGGGTAGACGCTCATGGTGCTCACCGCATCGCTCGCGGCACGGCTGCAGGAGACCGTCGCCGCGCTCGCCCGCACGAAGGGACTTTACGCCGATCTCCGCTGGGTCCACCAGCAACAGGAATCCCTCATCGTCCAGAACGGGGCCGTCCACCACCTGGCGAGTTCCGTCAGCGATGGGTGCGCGATCCGGGTGCTCGCCGACGGCGCCTGGGGCTACGCCTCCTCAAGCCAGTTGACCGGCGCCGGCCTGCGCGCGACCGCCCGCCGGGCGCTCGAGATGGCCCGCGCCTGTGCCCGGGTGAATCGCGAGCGGGTCCTCTTCCCGCCGCTCCCGCCGCAGCGCGGCAGCTACCGCACGCCGGTCGAGGTGGACCCCTTCACCGTCGAGCGGTCCAAAAAACTCGACTACCTCTTCTGGGCCAATCGAATCCTGCGCGATCATCCAAGCATCCAGACGGCGACGACCGCGCTGGAATTTTTCCGCACGGAGAAGCTGTTCGTCTCAACGGAGGGCTCGCGCCTCCACCAAGAGATCGTCGAGAGCGGCGCCTCGATGGAGGCGATCGCGGTGCTCGACGGCGAAGTGCAGCGGCGCTCCTACCCGGCCGGCAACGGCGCCTGCCTCGCCCAGGGCGGCTACGAATACGTCAAGCGCCTCGACCTCGTCGGCCAGGCGGCGCGGGTGCGACAGGAGGCGGTCGCGCTCCTGCGGGCGAAGGAGTGCCCGAGCGGGACGACCACCGTGATCTTGATGTCCGATCAGCTGGCGCTCCAACTGCACGAATCGTGCGGCCATCCCATTGAGTTGGACCGCGTGCTGGGGCAAGAGCTGAGCTTCGCGGGCGGCAGTTTTCTCGATCCGGCCAAGCTAGGCCGATTCCGCTACGGCTCCCGCCTGGTCAACATCACGGCGGACGCCGCCTGCCGGCAGGGGGTCGGGACGTTCGGCTACGACGACGAAGGAGTGCCGGCGCAGACCGCCCCCGTCGTGCGGGAGGGGCTCTTCGTCGGGTATCTGAGCTCCCGGGAGAGCGCGGCGCGCCTCAAGCTGCCGTCGTCGGGAGCGATGCGGGCCGACGGCTGGAACGCAATGCCGCTCGTGCGGATGACGAATGTGAATCTTGAGCCGGGGACTGGCACGCTGCAGGACTTGATCCGGGACACGCGGTGGGGCCTGTTGCTCGCCACGAACAAGAGTTGGTCCATCGACGATCGGCGGCTGAATTTTCAATTTGGGACGGAGATCGCCTGGGAGATCCGTCAGGGGAAGCTCGGCGCCGTCTACAAAAATCCGGTCTACACCGGCATCACGCCGAAATTCTGGGGCGCCTGCACCGGCATCGCCGGCCCCGCGGCCTGGACCCTCTATGGGGTACACAACTGCGGCAAGGGGGAGCCGATGCAGACGATGCATACCGGTCACGGGGCCGCCCCGGCGCGGTTCGAGCGCGTCCAGGTGGGACGGAGCCGCGCATGAGTCGGGCTACCCTGTCGCTGATCGGCGAATCGCGCCTGCTCGGGGGCCTGGCGCGCGTGGCCCGACGATCGCGGGCGGACCAGACGCTGATCGCCTGCCAGCGGGGGGCGCAGACGACGCTTCGGTTCGGGCAGCAACGCATCCATCAGAATTTCCACAGCGAGGCGGTGGATGTCTGGGTGAAGGTGGCTTGCGACGGCCACGTGGGTGTGGCGACCACGGATGCGATCACGCCGGAGGCCCTCCAGCGAGCCGTCGAGACGGCGATCGCGATTGCGCGCGCGGGGAAGCGCCGGCGGGGCGCGGCGTTCGGCACCAAGCCCGCCGCGAACGGGCGACCTCGTCTCCGCACCTTCGTCGACGCCACGGTCACCGCGCCGATCGCCGACGTGATCCGTCAGATTCATCGCGAATGGACCCGCGCCGCGCGGCTGGGCTATGATTTGGCGGGCTCGTTCCACGCCGGTCATGACGAGATGGCCGTCGTCGGCTCCGAAGGACTGGCCCGCTATCAACCGTTCACCACCGCGGGCATGAAGCTCATCGCCCTCCAGGATGGGGCGTCGGGCTACGCGGCTGGGGGGACACGGGATCTGCGCACCCTCGACATCGCGGCGCTGGCCGAGCGGGCCGTCGGCCTCGCCCAGGCCAGCCGCGCCCCGCGGGATCTTCCCCTCGGGCGCTATCCCTGCTTGCTCGAGCCGGAGGCGGTGACGGAAGTGCTGGAGTGGCTCGGCTACATCGGTTTCGGCGCGAAATCCCTGGCGGAGCGGACGAGTTTTCTGACGGGGCGGCTCGGGGACCGTCTGATGGGGGAGACGATCTCGATTGCCGACGATGCGCGGCATCCCGAGGGGCTCGCGACCCCGTTTGATTACGAAGGGGTGCTCACGCAGCGGGTACCGTTGATCGAACGAGGGGTCGCCGCTGGCGTCGTCTACGACACGACGTACGGGGCGCTCTACCATCGCCCCTCGACGGGCCACGCCCTCCCCTACGACGAGACTGAGGGGCCGCTCCCCGGCCACCTCACGATGGCCGCCGGCACGGTGCCGCGCGCGCAGCTGGAGCGGCTGATGGGGGACGGCCTGGTGATTACGCGCTTTCACTACGTCAACGGCCTGCTCGACACGCGGCGGGCGTTGATGACGGGGCTCACGCGCGACGGGACATTCCTGGTCAAGCGGGGCCAGGTGGTGGGGGCCGTCAAGAATCTGCGCTTCACGCAGTCGATCCTGGAAGCGTTCTCGCACGTGGTCGCCCTGTCGCGCGAGCGGCGGCTGGTGGCTGATCCTGCCTCGGGCCTCGGCTCCTGTCTCGCCCCGGCGATACTCCTCAAGGGCTTTACCTTCACCGGCAAAACCCAATAACAAGCCTCGCCGCCCTGATGCTCGGAGTGGTCCGCCGAGCACCGCTTGAGAATCCCCAGCGCGGATTCTCTGCGCTGCGCGATGATCGCGGTTGCTCTGGCGCTGATCGCGCCAACCATGCCCGCAACACGCGACATCAAGCTGCTCGGGCGGACACCCTCCTCGCCGGGCGGCACGTGATGGCGGTCAGGGTCGGGGCGACCGCGAGGGGCGTGACCTGAGCCGGGGCTTCGGAGCGCGAGCGGACATGGTGTCGAGCAGAGCGAGACGAGCGAGCGCGAGAAAGCAGACCCAGGTTCCACGCTGGGGAACCTGAGGTCGACCCGGCGAAGGTTACCCCCGAGCAAGGTCGCCCAACGGACGCGCGGGGATTAGCTGCGGACGGGGGTGGTGCGGAGAACTTTGGCGACGGTCTCGCCGATCTGCGCCGGTGAGCGGGCGATGGTCGCCCCCGCCGCCTCGAGCGCGGCGAACTTCGAGGCAGAGGTGCCCTGCCCACCGGTGATGACGGCGCCAGCGTGGCCCATCCGCTTCTCCGGCGGGGCGGTCTGGCCCGCGACGAAGGCGATCACCGGTTTGGTAACATGAGCTTTGATGAACGCGGCGGCCTCTTCCTCGGCTGTCCCGCCAATTTCCCCGATCAAGACAATCGCTTCGGTCTTCGGGTCCTCTTGGAACAAGGCGAGGAGATCCACAAAGGTGGAGCCGAGCACCGGATCGCCGCCGATGCCGATGCAGGTGGACTGGCCGAGCTTCCGCTGGGTGAGCTGCCAGACCGCCTCGTAGGTCAGCGTCCCGCTGCGGGAGATGAGCCCCACCGGGCCCGGCGTGTGAATGTAGCCGGGCATGATCCCGATCTTGCAGGCGCCCGGCGTGATGATCCCCGGGCAATTCGGGCCGATGATTCTGGCGGCGGGCCGGGACAGGCCGCGGCTCACCACCTGCTTGACGCGCATCATGTCGAGCGTGGGGATCCCCTCGGTGATCGTGACGATCAGCCGGATCCCGGCGTCCGCCGCCTCGAGCATCGCATCGGCCGCGGCCAGCGCCGGGACAAAGATGCAGGAGGCATTCGCCCCGGTCGCCCGCACCGCCTCGGCCACCGTGTTGAAGACCGGCACGCCATCCCACTGCGTGCCCCCCTTCCCCGGGGTGACGCCGCCGACGAGTTGGGTGCCGTACTCTTTCATCTGGGCCGCGTGGAAAGCGCCGGCCTTCCCCGTGATCCCCTGCACGATGACGCGCGTGGAGCGATCGACGAGAATGCTCATGCGGCCCCTCGCGCGGCGGCCCGGACCGCCTTCTCCGCGGCATCCTCCATCGTGGTCGCCGAGGTGATCGCGAGCTTCGAGGCGGCCAGCAATGCGCGCCCCTCCTGCACGCGGGTCCCCTCTAATCGCACGACGAGCGGCACCTTGGGCTTCACCACTTTGGCGGCGTCCAAGATCCCTTGGGCGATCACATCGCACTGCATGATCCCGCCGAAAATATTAATGAGCACGGCGCGCACCTTCGTATCCCCGAGGATCAGCGTGAAGGCCTCGCGGACCTGCTCCACGTTCGCCCCGCCGCCGACGTCGAGGAAATTGGCCGGCTCACCGCCATGCAGCTTGATAATGTCCATCGTCGCCATCGCCAGCCCGGCGCCGTTGACCATGCAACCGATCGTGCCGTCGAGCCCGACATAGTTGATCCCTAGCTCCCGGGCGCGCGCCTCCAGCGGATGCTGATCACGCGGGTCGTACCACTTCGCCACCTCCGGGTGCCGCGGGAGGGCGCTATCGTCGAGCGTGAGTTTCGCATCCACCGCGAGCAGGCCGCGCTCCTTCGTCAGGGCCAGCGGATTAATCTCCACCAACGAGGCCCCCAGCGCGAGGAACGCGCGCGAGAGGTTCAGCAAGAGGGCGACGCCCTGCTCGACAAGCTTCGGGTCGGTCAGCCCCAGCGCGTAGATCACCTTGCGCGCCTGGAACGGCTGCAACCCGATCGTCGGATCAATCGGTTCTTTGAGGATTTTGTCGGGGGCGCGGGCCGCCAGCTCCTCGATCTCCATGCCCCCCTCGCGCGAGGCGAGCAGCACCGGGCACTCACGGCTGCGATCAATGACGATGCTGACGTAATATTCATGCTGGAGGGTGGAGGCGGGCTCGACGAGGAGACGGCGGATCAGCTCCCCCTGGGCCCCGGTCTGTTTGGTGACGAGGCGGGTGCCGAGCAGTGCCTGGATCGCGGCGCGGGCTTCCTTCGCAGTCTTCGTCAGGCGCACGCCGCCGGCCTTCCCGCGGCCGCCCGCGAGCACTTGGGCCTTCACCACGCAGGGGCGGCCCTTGAATTTCGCGAGGGCCTTCGTGATGGTGCGGGGGGAATCCACGACGACGCCGGGGGAGACAGGAATGCCATATTGCGCGAGCAGGGCTTTCGCTTGAAATTCGTGGAGGCGCATGCGGCGGGGCCTAGCGGGCGACGGCGGTCAGGGCGTCAACATCTTTGCGCACGTCCTGGGCGGAGCGCTGCAGGGCCGCGCGCTCCTCATCGGCCAGCGTGAGCTCGACGACCTCTTCCACGCCGCGGGTTCCGAGCTTCACCGGGACGCCGCAGAAGATCTCCTTCAACCCGTACTGCCCGGTCAGATAGGCGCAGCAGGGCAGCAGCCGATGCTCATCGCGCAGGATCGCCTGCACCATGTCGGCGACGGAGCTGGCGGGCGCGTAGAAGGCGCTGCCGGCCTTGAGCAGCTTCACCACCTCGGCCCCGCCGTCGCGCGTCCGCTGAATGAGCCGCTGCACCTCCTCGGCCGGCAAGAGCTGGGCGAGCGGCACGCCCGCCACCGTCGTGTAGCGCGGCAGCGGCACCATGCTGTCGCCGTGGCCGCCGAGCACGATCGCGGAGACCTCCTTCACCGAAACGTGCAGCCGCTGGGCGATAAAGTAGCGGAACCGCGCGCTGTCGAGCACGCCCGCCATCCCGACGACGCGCTGCGGCGGGAAGCCGGAGAGCTTCCAGGTCAGGTGGGTCATGATATCAAGGGGATTGGTGACGGTGATGAGGATCGCGTCGGGGGCGTGCGTGACGACCTGCGGAACGATGCTGCCGACGATCTTCGCGTTGGCGTCGAGGAGATCGCTGCGGGACATGCCGGGCTTCCGCGCCAGGCCTGCGGTGATGACGACGACCTGCGCGCCGGCGAGGAGATCGTACGTGGTGCCGCCAACAATCTGCCGGTCATGGCCTTCAACCGGCGCGGCCTCGGCGAGATCGAGCGCCTTCCCCGCGGCCAATCCGTCCACCAGATCCACGAGCGCCACGTCCGCCAGGTCCCGTTCGAGGATCCGCTGGGCGCAGGTGCCGCCGACGTTGCCGGCTCCAACAATCCCGACCTTCGCGCGCGTGGCGGCCATCCTAGCCACGTTGAGAGAGTGGCACGTACGGCCGCTCGGTCGGGCCGACGTAGATCTGCCGCGGCCGGCCGATCCGCATGCCAGGGGACTCCAGCATCTCTTTCCAGTGGGCGAGCCAGCCGGGCAGCCGCCCGAGGACGAACGTCACCGTGAAGCCGTTCGTCGGGATCCCGATCGCCCGGAGGATGATCCCGCTGTAGAAGTCCACGTTCGGGTAGAGCTTGCGGGCCACGAAGTAGTCGTCCTTGAGCGCCGCCTCCTCGAGCCGCTTGGCGATCTCGAGCAAGGGATCCTGCACGCCCATCTTGGCCAACACCTGATCGCAGGCCCGCTTGATGATCCGCGACCGCGGATCGAAGTTCTTGTAGACGCGATGGCCGAACCCCATCAGCCGGAACGAGGAGGTCTTGTCCTTCGCTAGCGCGATGAACTTCTTGTAATCCCCGCCGTCGCGCTGGACCGATTCGAGCATCTCGATCACCGCCTGATTGGCGCCCCCGTGCAGCGGGCCCCAGAGCGCAGCGATCCCCGACGAGACCGAGACGAAAGCGTTCGCGCGCGAACTGCCGACGAGCCGCACCGTCGAAGTACTGCAGTTCTGCTCGTGGTCGGCGTGGAGGATCAGGATCTGCCGCATCGCCTGGACGATCGTCGGATCCGGCGATTTATCCGCCCCGGGCGAGCCGAAAATCATGTGGAGGTAGTTCGCCGTGTAGGAGAGGTCACGCCGCGGCGGCACGACCGGCAACCCCTGCGAGCGCCGATAGCCGTAGGCCGCCAGCGTCGGCACCTTCGCAAAAATTGTCAGGATCGCTTCGTCAATTTCCTCGCGGGTCGGATAGGGATTCAGGAGCGTCGGGTAGTAGGTCGAGAGGATCGTCAGCATCCCGGAGAGCACCGCCATCGGGTGCGCGGTCTTGGGAAAGAGATCGAAGTAGCGCTCCATCCCCTCCGGGAGCGCCGCCCGCTCCGTCAGGCGCGTGGAGAATTGTTCCAGCTCCCGTCGGCTTGGCAGATTCCCGTAGATGAGGAGGTAGGCGGTCTCGGTGAAGGTGGCGGCCTCGGCCAGCTGCTCGATCGGAATGCCGCGGTAGCGGAGGATCCCCCGCTCGCCGTCGAGGAAGGTGATGCCGCTGGTGCAGGCGCCGGTGTTGCCGAAGCCGGGGTCGAGCGTGACGTAGCCGGTGGCATCCCGGAGCTTCGTGATGTCGATGGCTTTTTCACGCTCGGCGCCGGTGATGACCGGGAGCTCGAGCGTCTTGCCGTTAACGGAAAGCGAGGCCGCTTCCGTGGTGGTCGCTGTCATGGGTCCGATCTCCTGACTGCAGGTGAGCCCAGCGGTTCAGACACGAAGAAGGGTATGGTAGCACACCCCGGCGGGAAAATCGAGGGGAAAGCGGTCGGGCTAGGGCGTGATCGCCAAATAATCTACCGTCTCGTTGGCCGCGCTCCCAATCCCGCCGAGGTTTTTGAAGGTTAGCTGCAGCGTTCCCGCGGAGGGCACCTGGGCCATCAGCAATATGTAATTCACATCGCCCCCCTCGATCGTCGCGAAGACGCGCGAGCCGGCCGGCAGGCTAGACACTGCGACATTCCTCACGGCGGTACCGCCCGCCGCCGGGATACTGAGGCCGGCAACAACTGTTTGCCCGTGCATCAGCTTCGAGAAGGCGGTCCCCCCATTCCCGATTTGGACCTTCCCGGAATCCACGTAGAGGGCGGTCGTGTTGGGAGCCGTCACGTAGATTCCATAGGCGTTTGACCCGCTCCCAGTCGCTTGGGCGTAGATGGCTCGCCCCGTGGTCGATGCGGCATTGATCCCGATGCCCGCGCTCACCTGGGCCGAGACGGCGACGTTGGACGCTGCATCCGGTGTCGGCGTCTGAACGCCTAACCGTGTTCCGGACGCGGGCGCGGTGCCGATGCCGACGGTCCCGGCACTGAAATCGCCATAGATGAGCGGGACGCCCGATCCATTCGCAATATAGAGTTTATTACTCCCCGTCTCATTGTACCCCGCTTGGTAGCCGAGGAAGACGTTGCCGGTGCCCGTGACATTGCCGTATCCCGCGGTGAGACCCAGGGCGGTGTTGCTGGACCCGGTGGTATTGCTGTACAAGGCATTCACGCCCATCGCCGTGTTGGTTTGGCCGGTGGTGGTCGAGTTGAGCGCGTTCAGGCCAATGGCCGTGTTGTTGGACGCGGTGGTGCTCTGGCTCAGAGCATTCACGCCCACCGCGGTGTTGCCGATGGAGGCGTTATTGGTGTACAGAGCATTCAGGCCCACCGCGGTATTCTGTTGGCCGGTGGTGTTGGAGAGGAGCGCGTTCATCCCGAGGGCCGTGTTGCCAGTTCCCCGACTATTGTTGGTGAGGGCGTTTATACCGACCGCCGTGTTGTTTTGGCCGTCCGTGTCGTTGGTGAGGGCGTGGAAGCCCAGGGCGGTATTGTTGACCCCGGTCATCGCCAGATTCCCCGCACTGTCGCCCAGGAAAGTGTTCGACGTCCCGAACGCGTGGAGGAAGGTGTGGCCGCCGAGCTTGATAATCCCCGCGGTGGCTGACGTGGCGGGCAATCGCAGATTGCCCGTGAGCTCCAGCTGATCGGCCGGGGTCGTCGTCCCGATCCCCACGGGGCCTTGGATCAGGAGCGTGCCGTTGGCCGCGGTGTCGAGCGCCGTCCCGTACGCCGGATCGCCGGCGACCGAGGCCTTCTGCAGCTTGTTCACTCCCCCGCTGCTTGCGGATGGCGCCGGGTAGTAGGTGGTGAAGGTGAGGTCCTCGGCCCAGGCCGAGGACACCGCAAGTGCCCCAGCCATCACAAGACTGGCGATCCTGAATCGTGTCATCGGGTTATTGTCCTTGTACGAGATCCGGTTTTTCGACCAAAATGGGCTCGATATCGGCCCGAACAGCTTTGACCTCCCACGAAAACTCTCCGTCCGGCTTCGTCCCGTAGACGTGAAACATCCCGTCGGCAATATCGGTATAACTGAGCCCGTACGGCTCTCGGCCCTTGGCCGTCAACTGCACGGTGCGATGCTCCTTGCGGGTCAACGCTTCAAAATACTCCGGGAGCGTGATCTGCGCTTCGCCCTGATGCAGCCGCCCCTGGCCCC
>JGI1358J11329_10004103_pt1 | contig 10562 bp, 9 predicted proteins | sample Subgroupgradi54m_FD_11329 | JGI IMG/M metagenome (IMG submission 11329)
TGCAGGCCGTCCAGGCTGGGGCTGGGGAATTAAGCTCTTTAAACCGCCTGCGTTTACATCGTGAATCCAGCGGTTCAGACTCATCCTTGTCGGCCCTAATACTTCACTTATCCATCCTGGGCGTTGACCTTCTAGGAGCAACAGTAATGCTGCGATCTTTATCCCGATTAAGGCGCCAGGGATTTTCTTGGCTAACGCAAAAAGCTTGTCTTTCTCGGCTTCTGGATGCTTTAAATATAATGTGGGATTTTTCATACACCCACAATAACATAAAAAATCCTTGGGTCTGATCGGTGGTATTGATTTTATCAAACCCATCGCAAATACGCTTTAGCGATGCTCGATAGAGCAAAGTCGTATGCGATTAGTACATTGTTAACTTAATTTTTAATAGAATCATATACCTTATTGAATTTTTCACGAGCTTTGCTCTTTGTAAAATGCCAGGTAATTTTCGTTTGAAGGCGATTGCGTTTTGCACACCAGGTCATAACCTCTTTGGCTAAGACAGACATTTGATCAATGCGTCTATCCAGGCATTGTTTGGACAAAGCCGATAGTTCAATTTCGGCCATATTCAACCAACTGGCTTTCTTGGGCGTATAGACCATTGCAAAACGTTGCGATAATGCAAACGCCTCAGGAGCTTCAAAAGTTTCATAGAATGAGGAGGGGTTATGCGTATTGAGATTGTCCTGAACCAAGACAATTTTTTCTGCTTCAGGATAATTCGAGGACAAGGATTTCATAAACTCGGCATAATCTTTCTTGGTTTTGCGTTCTGTGACTTTAACGATACGGCATCCGGTTAAAGGTTCAACGGCGATAAGGACAACACATGTCCCATGGCGCTTATAATGATAATCTTGACGTTCAACCCGTCCCGGCTTCATCGCAATAGGCATCAAGACATCGCTTAACAACTGACATGGCCGCTCGTCAAAACAAACAACTGGCCGCCGAGGATCATAGGATTGTTCATACGTATCCAGGACTTGCTCCATCCGCCAGAGATATTCCGGGGTGATGATTCCAATGCACCATTGTTTCTTTAAGTGAGGCTTAAGTTCGTTTTTTTTAAAATATTATGTACGCTCACATGCGAAATATTATCAACAATGTCCAGTTCTATAACACGATCGGCCAATAAGCGCAGACTCCATCGGGCGTGTCCTTCCGGTGGCTTGCTGCAAGCAATCGCTGTGATCTTGGCTATTGTTTTTCCTTTAAACTTGGGAGGCTGTCCTGAGCGTGCTGCCTCCCCGATGGCACGCTCTAAACCCCATTGTGCATAACGCCGTCTAATATTGAATATGGTTGCCAGACACACATTTAACGCGTCAGATATTTCCTGGTCTGTTTTGCCTTTATCGGTTAACAGTAAAATACGGCACCGGGTGATTTTGCGGGCCTTGTCTTTGCCTGACTCAACTATCTTTCGCAAGTACTGACGCTCATGCTCTCTCAATTTAACGCAATGACTTTTTTGGCTCATGGTTTTCTCCTCTCCTTGGGGAAATTATACCATGAGAATTAATTACTATTAACAACTAGATTAACATTGTACTAGTAGCCCAAGCGAACTAACAAAATTAAAGGAGTCGAGGCATTAAATGGCTCTCATCCAAATGAGTGATGTAACTAAAATATATGTTTCGGGGAAAAATATTCTCACTCAAGCGCTCGAGGGAATCAACCTGTCCGTTGAACCGAAGGATTTTATAGCCATTGCTGGTCCATCGGGGTCAGGAAAGTCTTCTCTCTTGCATCTTATCGGAGCACTCGATTCCCCCACCCGAGGGAGAATTTCTTATGAAGGAGAAGATATTACCGCGATGAATTCTGATGCGCTTTCGAATTTCCGTCGTCAGTATATCGGTTTTGTCTTTCAATCGTACAATTTGATTAACACTTTAACGGCTTTGGAAAATGTCGAATACATTATGCTTTTACAGAAAATTCCTGCCCAGGAACGTCAAAGGAAAGCGGTCGAATTTCTAAAACGTGTGGGGTTAAACGATTACATTCATCGTTTTCCTAATGAAATGAGCGGCGGACAACAACAACGAGTTGCGATCGCCCGGGCGATCGCCAGCCAACCCAAAGTGGTCCTCGCTGATGAACCAACCGCCAATCTCGATTCCAAGACGGCGGAAAGCTTGATCGATCTGATGATGGAATTAAACGAACAGCCGGGAATCACTTTTATCTTCTCGACTCATGATCCTTTGATCATGAAGAAAGCCAAAAGCATAATTCATCTTAAAGATGGAAAGATCTCGCAATGATGCTTATTAAATTTCGCAAAATTAATGGAACTTTTCTTAAGACGAGCAAATGTTCCATTATTGACCTTCTCTCTACAAAAGAGAATGACAAATCTCCCTGTCCGCCGATTGACAAGAAAGACAGGCGGGCAGCCGCCGACGGTACAGAAAGCTGGAGATTTGTCATTAGTAAGGAAAAGGTCAATAATTTACAGAAATTCAATAATCTTCTGTTGATCTGTGTGATCACTGTATTGTTTTCTACTTCTAGCCTCTATGCTGATCAAAATCCCCCGACGATTGAAACGAGGGAAACCGATAACCTGCAAATCAGCGGCTACTACAAAAATCTCGTTAACTCATCAAAGTCATCAGACACAAAAGAAAATATTTTTTCTGATCTACAACGCTTACGTCTTGAATTAAAAAAACTGTTTAATCCCTGGCAGTTTTATCTGACTCTCGATAATGAGGCTGTCGTCAATGATTTTGCCAATACCTCGGATTTTACGATTGTCCGCTCTAAAATACAAAACCAGTTGGCTTCCTGGGATCTCGACAAGGTATCGGTGGATAATGACCATCTTTACCTTAAGCATTCAATCTATCGTGCGTATGTCAAATATTACTCGCCGCAATTCCAAGCCATGGTAGGCAAACAAGCTATTGATTGGGGCCGAATGCATTTTTACAGTCCTCTTGATGTCTTTAACCCACCCACAGCGATTGATCTTGAACCCGAGGAACGCGTCGGTATAGATGCCATAAATTTAAATTTTTCACCGGAAAGTCTTGCCGGAATTAACGCCGTCGCGGCACCTGGCAAGAATGACGAAAAAACAAGTCTTGGATTAAAATTGTACAAAACGATAAATACCTATGACTGCGCTTTAATAGCTGCGAGAATTAAAAAAGCAACCATTTTGGGATTATCGTTCGATGGTTATATCCAGGATGCCGGTTTTCGCGGCGAGATCACCCATACCGAAGATGACAACAAAAGATCATTTGCACGTGTCAGCGCTGGATTAGATTACAATTTTAGCGATAAACTGTACTTTCTAGGCGAACAATTTTTCAACGGCGGACATGAGGACAATGACATCAATGCCTTTACCTCCTCATATCAGCTGTCCGCACAAACCCTCTCTATTAAGAAAAACTTAACGAGCTTTCTTTGGAAATATTCTCTGACACCCCTAGTTGATTTGAGTTTGACAACGATTTATGATTGGGATGGAAAAAGTGTGATGGCAAATCCGCAGCTGAAGTATAATATTTTGTCCGATATCGATCTCATCGTCGGATCGCAATTTTTTTGGGGAAACACCAACAGTGAATTTGGTTCTTATCAACACCGCATGTATTGTGAACTCAAATGGTTTTTCTAAAAAAAAAATTAAAAAAAATTTTCTATGCCAATACTATTCGTTCTTTAAAGAACGCCTCAAGTGCCGAGCTGCAAAAACAATCTGAAAAGAAGGCCGTTGCGGCGTTCAAACATGCACGCCATCATCTTCCTTACTATAGCACCTACCTCCGAGAAACGGGTTTTAAGGATACTCCCATGGCCGACATCCAATCCTTTAAAAAACATGTCCCCTTCTTAGATAAGAATACGATTTATAATGATCCGATGAGAACCGTTGTCTTAAAAAATCTCAACATGAAACAATCTCCTCATATTTTACTTTCTGCGGGTTCATCCGGAACATTCTCCTTTGGCATCTATTCTCCGCAACAAATGAGTCAACGCGCTGAATTCTTAAATGTTCTTCTGGATAACTATTTCAATATTCTCAGTCAAAAAACACTCATCATAAATTGTCTTGCTCAAGCCGTACGCTTACCAACTTTAGACGCTACAATTGTGGAAATTGGTCCCAGGACGGATGCGTTCATTTATTTATTAAAAATACTTTCTCCTCAGTTTGAACAAACTCTCATCATTGGTGACAATTATTTCGTCAAGAATTCTTTAGAAGACGGATTAAACCTCGGCGTCAATCTTACACAATTACGCATTCATTTGATTTTAGGAGGGGTTTACCTGCCGGAGGGGTTACGAACGTATTTAGCAAATCTGTTGACTAGGGACAACAACTCTTATAGCAGTTTAATTTTTTCTTCTATGGGCATCTCTGAATTTGGGTTAAATCTGTTTTTCGAAAGCAAGGAAACCATTCGCCTGCGTCAATTAACCGAAACTAACCCTGCCTTACGGCAAGAATTACTGGCTGTAGAGGATCCAAATTACACGCCGATGTTTTTTAACTACTTCCCCCAAACATTTTATGTCGAAGAAATAAATCATCAATTAGTTATTACCAATTTAAACGCACAAGCTCTTTTACCTTTAGTTCGCTACAACACTCAAGATCATGGGAAAATCATTCCTTATCATGAATTAAAAGTAAAATTACACGAATTCAACCTAACTGAGCTTTTACCTCCCTTTAAATCGCCATTAACCTTGATGTATGGTAAACAAGAATTTATGGAATCGAACGGTATCAAAATTTATCCTCAACAAATCCAAAAAGGGATGTATGAAGTTTTTCATGTGGCTTCTCTAACAACCGGCTATTTTCGATTGAATAAGAATAAACATACATTAAATCTTGAGATTCAACTTAAAAAAAGTATTTCGCCAAACGAAGCTCTGACAAGTCAATTCCAACGAGCTATTCTTCCATATATCAATGTGGATCTCCCCGTCATTCTCCATTCTTATCAAAATTTTCCCTACGGTATGGAAGTAGATTATGAACGAAAGTTTAAGTATAAATAAAAAAGGGTAGGAAATAATTCCTACCCTTTTTATATTCTATTTCTATTTAAAAATACTTAAACAGTCTTTTTTCTTAGACGAGTACCAACCATTCCCATAAAACCACTACCTAAAAGTATCATAGTGAGAGGCTCAGGAACTACATTACCTGTCACAGGATCTTCGCTCGTAACTAACCAGCCAAACTTACCTGGTTTTGTATCGAATTCATTAAAAAAGTCCCGGCAGTGGACAACACCCGAGTCATCTGTAATACATATTCCGTTAGTATCGAACATTGAGGCATAGGTTCCACCAATAACATCTGCGTAGAAGACTCCATTACCAGTAATAGGGTTGGTAAGAGCATTTAAGTGATTATGATAAGAGATGTAGTCATTGCTAGGATCCCCATCGCCATATTTAACTCCCGGTGCCATGGCTAATTTCAAAAATGGGCTACCATCGGTGGCAGTTGGATAAGAACTAGTTCCTGACCGAGCTCCTGGACCACCTGCAGCACTGAAGTCAGGTGTACTATCCAGGTAAATATCTAGCTTACCATTAATAGATTCAATATCAACACCACCGCCTGATGCATTACGAAGATCATCATCGAGATTATAGTACATCCCGGTTAACTCTTCCCCATCTTTACCATCAAACCATAATAGTGTGTTAAATGCGTCATCTGCATTGATGGTAGTAACTTTAAAAATTCCAAAAGAGTCTTCTACCCCATCAGCATGCCCATAACCTGGAGTACTGAATGGTGTAACCTCTCCATTTGAAAAATCTGAAAACTTGAATTTCAGCGGACCAGTGTAGCCACCAGCTAGAACAAATGCGGATGATGTGGAAGTATTGCAAAAAACTAATCCTAGAATTAACAGTGCTGGAAGCCATTTCCTCATTGTTTTTTTCTCCTTTTCTTTTTTGAATGGTTTTTCATTTTATAAATTCACTATTTTGTTAGCGCTTTCTCGGTACATCTTATTTATAGCAATATATGTGCCAACTTTCTTTAGCAAGAATAATCTCTGCAAATAATTTCTTAAAATATTATATAACAATATTTTATAATTTATCATAAAAATAATTCATCCTAGAACAATCCGTGACAGACCCTGACATATATTGTTCATTTTTCTTAACAATCTGTCGATTATACTACACATCCGTATTAATCATTTTTGTTTTGAGATTTAAAACTTGACGCTGTAAATTTTTCGCAATATGTTGGTAGATATCAAAGCCTTCAACCAAGGAGGTGTCAGTAGAACCAAGGTCTTGGGGTGTCACGATGGGGCCAAATTTCACTTTAATGCATGCCAATTTAGGGAAGCGCTGACCACGAGACCACGCACGGAAAGCTCCTTCTATATAAACAGGCACAACCGGTACCGCCAGTTCTTTGACTAAAATACCTATCCCTTTTTTAAACTCTATCAATTCTCCATCTATCGAACGCTGACCTTCCGGAAAATAGCAAAGAATTTTGGAATGACGCAAAACAAAGGAACACGCTTTAAACGCTTCTACTAAATTAAAACTAACTTCAATCGGAATAAGCCGCCCGATTTTAACAAAAGAACGTATGGGCGCTTTCTCTAGGACAGCATTATAACCGACAAAATAGGTATTCAGTACAATACTATAGGGAAGGGAACTAAAAATAATTAAGCCATCTAAATATGTTGAATGATTAGGACATAATATATATGGCCTTTTCTGCGGAAGATGATTGCGACCTTCTGTGCGTAAAAAAAAGAATATCTTAAAAAAGAGTTTAAAAAATGTAATGAATATTAGATTAATGAGAATTTCCCACCAGTTGAATGTGGTTTTTATTTTGTGTAATGTCCCCTCTGAGGGCAATTCTTTTAAAATCATGGGCCAATGAGGAGCATTTTTATCTTTGGCTTCCCTGGCATTTTCGGGAATAAACTTCTTAAGCTGATTGGCCAATTCTGACACTGTCTGACACATGAAAAATTCCATATTCTCTTCATCCGAGACTTTAAGATTTAATCGTTCCTGCAAATTAAGTAATAACTCAATACGGCCCAGGGAATCCAGCCCCAAATCCAATTCCAAATGATCATTAAGATTCACTCTCTTGCCTATAATTTCCTCAAATTGATGAACAGCGAATAGTGTGCTGTCCGTTTTATCGGCGTCTAAAGTGGCTGAGGACGGGGGAAGCGGCGGAGTATAAGCCTCGGATAAATGGTTATACAATTCTGGCAGCCGGTACCGCATGATTTTTCCGAGCCGCGTCCGGGGAAGATTTTCCTTGCTAATGACAAAACCTGTAATGCGCTCGTAAGTCGGCAATTGAATCGATAAATTTTCAAATTCCCATTTTAATTTCTCGTGAATGTTGATCTCATGCGCGGACCGGAATTGGTCTTCGTTGATAACCACTATCGCCCCTAATTGTTCAATACCTTTAAACGGTCCGTGAGCTTGCGTTGCTAAAACCGCAATCTCCTTAACATAAAGGTTGTGGGTATAATGTTTTTCCACTTTTTCGGGATTGATCTTCTTGCCATTACTTAAAACAATGATATCTTTTTTCCGACCCACCAAATACAGATAACCTTGCCCGTCTATAAACCCCAGATCCCCAGTATAAAACCAATGGTCTTTGAGGACTGCGTTGGTTTGCTCCGGCAGATCATAATATCCCACCATCACATTGGGACCCCGGATGGACACCTCTCCTATACCACTTTGATCCGGATCAATAATTTTGATTTCGACATTCGCAACCGGTTTACCGACACTGCCGATTTTAGGTTTTCCGGGAGGATTAAAGCTAACCACGGGGGAAGTTTCTGTCAATCCATACCCTTCCAGAATCGTAAATCCCCACTTTAAAAAATCCAACGCAACCGCTGGATCTAAACGGGCACCCCCGGAAACCATAAAACGCAAATCTTGACCGAATGTTTTATGAATTTCTTTAAATAACCTTTTGCTTAAGTTAACATGAAAATTTTTTCGCAAAAAATAAAATAACTCTTTTAACACGTTAACCAAAATCCGTTTAATCAGCGGTAATTTCTTAATTTTAATGTCTATGGATCGATGTATCTGGGAAAAAATTTGTGGAACGCCAACAAAAATAGCGATCTTTTCCTGGGAAAGACACGCCAACAAATCAGCTGAGTTTAAACTCGGGGAGTAAACAATTCGAGCCCCGCTAAGAAGGGGAGTCAAAAGGGTCACCGTAAACGGATACGCATGATGTAAAGGTAAAATAGATATCACGCCATCTCCGGGATGAACTATTTGTAATTTTTGAATGGATTGGACATTCGTCAGCAAATTCGTATGGCTCAGCATCACCCCCTTGGGGAGCTCGGTTGTTCCAGAAGTATAGAAAATCATAGCCAACGAATCTCGTGAAAAACTTAGCTTAAAAGTCGAATTAAAATCAGCATTCTTTAATTGTGTCTTGAAGATTTCAGAATCGATCATGACAATCTGAAGATTGTTAATATCCGCTTTGATCTTTGTTCTCATGGCCTGAGTAGTCATTAAAAGTTTAGCACCGCAATGTGCGATAATATTTCGAATTATTGTTGCGGAGAATTGGCTATCTAAAGGTACAGCTATTGCCTCGACATACATAATTGCAAAAAAGCTGATCACATATTCGGGTTGATTCCCTAGAGTCAAAGCAACTCTATCCTGAGGTCCAATACCTATTGTTTTTAAAAAATTTCCTAGTTGAATGACTTTTTGATAAAGATCGTTATAGGTTAAATTTTGGTAGGAATCGTGATCTTTAAAGGTGATTGCGGGCTGGGAACCGTAGGTAGCTGCGGTTTTAGAAAATGCGTCAAAAAGATGGTTAAGAGATTCAGACATAGGATGAAGAATCCTGAATCAAGACTCTTCCATGAAATAATGAAAAAATTGCGGAAATTTTTTTTGAACTTCCTGTTCGATCTCTAACACATTCCCTAAATAAGGTCGTACGGGGCCATAAACATCGACTTCCTGTCCAATACTAGCGAATTTAAATCCATGAATGCGCAAAAGAAGCCATAATTCCTTCTCCATAAGCGTATACCAGTGTGTAATTCCACACCTTTTGCTCTCCTGGTACATTTTTTTATACAATCCGAAGGCCATAGGAAGGGCACGACGCAGAAAATCATTGTTACCGCTGCTCATTTTTTTATCTTCCACCTGCGGTTCATAATACAATCGATCATTCGCCCGTCGACGCAATCTTCGACTAATGATAAACCGCGAAATCTCAGTATATAAAATCCCATTTTCAAAATGAACGTCCGGGCAATATTTTTGAATAGGCAGTTCCAAGGGACCAGGAAAAATCATACGCAGAGTTCCAATAACCTCTCCATAAAAATTTATCGCAACAAAATGACGGGATTGTGCATCGTATTGATCCTTTTCCTTACCTTCAGGGTAATCTTTTTCTTTAATAAAACCACACTCCCGACAATACACTTCGAAGCGCAAACGATAGATCTGCTCCATCATTGCCTCATCATTAAACTCAACTTTTTTAAATATGAAATTTTCCATAAAACTATATTTATGTGATTTGATTTTTGTGTCGATGAATCCTAGGATTTCCTCATCTGCAATTAGAATTGTACTAAATTAATTTAATTTTAAAAGACTTATTTTTATAACATTTTGTCGGGTCGACGTCAAAAACCCGATTTGATCATCCTGGATGCCATGATGTCCAAGATGGATGGTGTCGAATTTAGTGAGCACCTTCGACAACGGGAAGAATATAAAAAGATCCCCATTATTCTTTTAAGCGGATTGGTTTACATCGAAGGCAAACCGGGGGATTCGGAAATCGCGGATTTTTATATTGAAAAACCATTCAAAGAGGAAGAATTAATAAAAAAGATTGCGGAGCTTCTACAGAAGTCTTATTGAGTTTCGCGAAAGAAATGGAACCAAACATGAGTTGGAGAAACGTTCCATTCATTATATAGCCCTGTTCAAAAAATATGCAATATATTACCCGTCGTGGGAATATTACGAATTTTTGGAACTGGGCTATACGAAACTCAATAAGCTATTACAACCAACACCGATATAAAAACTCTATATTAATACTTGAGTTTGGCAAATTTCTAAGTTAGTTCTTTAAAAAAAAGCTTCTCGCCGAAGGAGGCAAGAAGCTATGAAAGTTCTTTCTCAAAATGTTCGGGAATATCTTACAAGGAACTGTTGCGAAATGCCGCGTGATTCAATTTCGCAATTTGTTTAAGAATTTTTATTTCTCGATGGAGATTTTCAGAAATAGGGCTTGAATCTCGACGAGAAATTGCTAAGATGGGCTCATGCAAATCGAAAGGAGCCCACAAATGACGATATTCAAATACGATTTGAACACGCTTGTGCGAACGGATCATGAATTGCGAAAGGTTTCGGCGGTGGTGGATTTCGCAAAGATTGCCCGCAAGTATGTGGAGTTGAAAACGCTGCTGGGACGAAAAGGCTACGGTCTGAGCGTTGGGATT
>JGI1358J11329_10004105_pt1 | contig 10557 bp, 6 predicted proteins | sample Subgroupgradi54m_FD_11329 | JGI IMG/M metagenome (IMG submission 11329)
AGGTAGGTTTCTCGGTCTATGTCCTGCTCAACAAAGAGGTCGGTAATGCGGTCTATCTTGCCGTTAAAGACGCTTATTCGCTCCCGTAAGCTGTGAACTAAGGTCGCTGTGGCCTTGGAGCTGTCTTTCTCGTCCTCGTCTGCAAGAGCCAATAACCCTTGCGTCCAATCGCTCGGCATTGCGTAATGCGTCAGTATTTCGGATAGGTCGGCGGCGAGGACTTCTTCTCTCACAAAGGGTTGAGAACAACGAGCCGCCGATTTTTTAGTACAGCGATAGTAGGTGTGGCCTTTCTGCTCCTCGGCGGTTATACCCATACCACACTCGCCGCAACGCAAGAGGCCACAAAATGCTTTTGGTTCTTTATCTTTTCTCATTGGGTGTCCACGACGGACAATGACGATCTGAACTTTATCAAACAGTTGCTTGTCTATGAGTGGCGTATGTTTGCCCTCATACATTTCGCCAGCGTAGCGGAAATGTCCGTAGTAAAAAGGATTGACGAGAATAAATCTTATTCGGTCTTTGTGTATGGCGTTGCCGTTTAAACTTTTAACTCCGTTTTCAAAAAGGAACTTGGAGATATCTTCAAGACGAGAGTTGCCTTTAGCGTAAAGCTCAAAGGCGGCTCTGATAAATTTCGCTTTCTTCCGATCAACGACAATAGTTTTAGCCCGTACATCGTTTAGATAGCCAACGGGAGCAGTACCGGGAAACTGTCCAAGTCGTGCTTTATGATGTAGCCCTCGGCTTGTATTGGAGCTTAGGTCGCGTATGAATTGGTTAGCCATTCCAAACTCAACCGACATCATCAGTACATTGTCGTTTGAGAGATGGCTTCGGTCGTGCGTTTGGATACGCTGAATCGTCCCCTGTTGGAGTAGCCAACTGATCTGTCCGCCGTCCACCGGATTGCGAGCCAAGCGGTCTAATTTCCAACAAATAATGCCTTGTGCTTCGCCAGTCTGTATGCGCCGGAGCATATCGTTAAAGATTGGACGACCGGGCATTTTTGCCGTCCTCTTTTCTATAAATTCGGCCGTAATTTCTAAACCCTCGCTTTTCGCAAGCGAACGAAGTTCGTCCAATTGACCTTCGATGGAGAGGACTTGCTTATCCTCAACATCGGTACTTTTTCGCGCGTATAGGAAGTATGCTGGCATGGTTGGATTATATCACAATGGATAGCATAAAACACAACGGCACGCTATACTATCAATAATGAAAGACGAAGCACAAAGGTTAGGTAAAAACCTGAAACGGATCAGGACAGAAAAAGGCATTTCACAAGGTGATATTGTTAAAACTTCGGGTATAGATAAGGCGATGATTAGCAATATCGAAAACGGCAAGACGAATCCGACTTTGGCCACAATTGCCAAACTCGCAAAAGCACTTGGCGTGCCGATTGAGGATTTAATTAAATAAAACTATGCCAAACAATTCCGACTTAACATTTATCACCAACGAAAAAGGACAAAATCTTAAAGAGAGATTTGAAGTCCTCATCAAAGACACAAAATTCTTTGATTGTTTAGTTGGCTATTTCTACGCCAGCGGTTTCCACGCGATTTATAAATCCCTTGAGAAAACTAAAAAAGTCAGAATTCTTATCGGCATCAGCACCAATCCGCAGACTTATGATTTGATGCAAAAAGCAAAACCGGCTGAACAGTCGGCTTTGCAGTTTTCAAGTTCGGAAACCAAAGAAAAACTAGGCGAAATTGTCGAGAAAGAAATGGAAGAAGCTGAAGACAGCGAAAAAACTGAAGGTGGCATTTATACCTTTATCGACTGGATCAAAAACGGCAAGCTGGAAATTCGGGCGTACCCATCGGAAAAAATACACGCCAAAGTTTATATTATGACTTTTGGCGACAATGATCGAGATAAAGGCCGAGTTATCACCGGCTCAAGCAATTTCACACAAGCAGGCCTCATGGATAACTTGGAATTTAACGTGGAACTTAAAAACAGAGCCGACTACGATTTTGCTTTGGCCAAATTCGAAGAGCTTTGGAAAGATTCTGTTGATGTCAGCCAAAAATATGTCGAGACGATCCGGACAAAGACGTGGCTTAACGACACGATTACTCCCTATGAGCTTTACCTAAAATTTCTATATGAATATTTTAAGGACGATTTGAGTCAACATAACGAGATGTTCCTTAAATATTTACCGAGTGAGTTTAAGAAACTAGAATATCAGGAGCAGGCGGTTCTCAATGCTAAAAAGATTCTTGATGTATATGGTGGTGTCTTTGTCTCTGATGTCGTCGGTCTTGGCAAAACATATATTTCGGCAATGCTCGCTGGTCAGCTCGTGAACGAGGGTAGGATTCTCGTCATCGCTCCGCCGATTCTTTTGGATAAGACCAACCCCGGATCATGGACGAATGTATTCAGAGATTTCAATGTGCCGGCTACATTCAGATCAATTGGTGAGCTGGATAAAATCATCAAAGACGGCGTTGAGCAGTATCAGCATGTATTTGTGGATGAATCTCATCGTTTTCGTACGGAGAATAACGCTACTTACGAAAAACTGGCAGAAATCTGCCGTGGGAAGAAAGTCATTTTGGTTACCGCTACTCCTTATAACAATTCACCGAAAGACATTTTGAGCCAGATCAAGCTTTTTCAAAAGACTCGAAAAAGTACAATCCCCAATCTGCCAGACATTGAGAAATTTTTCGCAAGTCTTGAGCGCAAGCTTAAAAACCTTGACCGCCAGAGAGACTATGCTGACTATATAAAAATCGTTAAGGAAAATGCGAAAGAAATCAGAGAGAAAGTTTTGAAGTACTTAATGGTTCGCAGGACTCGTTCGGAAATCAGCAAATATTTTGCCGAAGATTTGGCAAAGCAAAATTTAAAATTTCCTGATGTTGAAAAGCCAGAGCCAGTTTTCTATGAGCTTAATGAAACCGAAGACTCTGTATTTACTAAAACCATCGAGCTCGTCGCTAAGAAATTCAAATACGCTCGCTATACTCCCATTCTTTACTACAAAGGCGAGGTTACTCAGCCGGAAGAGTTAGCGCAGAGGAACATGGGTAAGTTCATGAAAATTTTGCTTATCAAGCGGCTAGAGAGTAGCTTCTACGCTTTTCAAAATTCCATTAATCGGTTCATCCATTCCTACGAGCAATATTTGTCCGAAGTAGATAAGGGCAATGTGTATGTAAGCAAGAAATATATCAATAAAATTTTTGAGCTCCTCGCCGATGACAACGAAGAGGCTGTTGAAATTTTAATTAGCGAAGGCAAAGCCGAGTGGCTACCAAGCAAAGATTTCAAGGATGACCTCAAGAAAGATTTGCAGAGCGATTTGGATATCCTTAAAGAGATACAAGAGATGTGGTCTGGCGTTAACCGCGATCCCAAGCTTCTTGCGTTTCTCGATAAGCTCTCGACCAACCCCGTTCTTAAAAAGAACAAGCTTATTATCTTTACCGAATCAAAAGAGACCGCGGAGTATTTGGCTAAAAATATTGATGCCAAGTTTCCGAATGAAACCTTGTGTTTTACCGGTGGCTCAAGCGCACTAGTCCGGGAACAGGTCACGGAAAACTTCGATGCCAAAGCTAGATTTCCGAAAGACGACCACCGTATTCTTATCTCTACCGAAATTCTAGCCGAAGGCGTGAACCTTCACCGCTCCAATGTAGTCATAAACTATGATCTCCCATGGAATCCGACTCGCATGATGCAAAGAGTTGGCCGCATTAATCGTGTTGATACCAAATTTGATAAAATCTATACTTTTAACTTTTTTCCGACCAAGCAAGCCAACGACCAGATCAAGCTCCGTGAAGCGGCCGAAGCAAAGATTAATGCCTTCCTTTCCTTGCTTGGCGGTGATGCGAATCTTCTTACCGAGAACGAACCTATCGGCTCGCATGAGCTATTCAGCCGCCTTACCTCCAAAGAAATTATCACCGGCGAGGATGAAAGCGAAGAGAGCGAGCTAAAATATCTCCATGTGATAAAAAATATCCGAGATAAAGAACCAGATACTTTCGAGCGAATTAAACACCTTCCCAAGAAAGCTCGAACTGCTAAAACTGATAAAGCTCATGCTGGCCATCTTGTGACATATTTCCGTCGCGGCAAAGTGCAGAAGTTTTTCATAGCCACATCCGCCGACGCTCAAGAACTAGATTTTATTACTGCGGCCAAGACTCTTGAAACTACAAAAGATGCAAAACAGCAAAAAATAGACAAGGGTTTCTACGGCTTGCTTGAGCAAAACAAAAAAGCGTTTACGTTCGCCACTACCGAAGAATTACCTGATGTGAAAATGCGAGGTGGCCGGGATAGTGCTACGCAAATCCTGAGGATACTCAAAGCGACCATGAAAGATCGCCGACAATTCACCGAAGATCAAGACCTCTATCTCAAAAAAGTCATGACCCAACTAGAGGAAGGTGGCCTACCAAAACAAACCACGAGAGTAACTCTGCAAGCTCTCAATGCAGAAATTGAGAAAGGCATTAATCCGCTAAAAATTCTCTCGGTTCTGCAGAGTCACATCTCTACTCGACTTCTTGAGGGTCATTTCGCCGAAACTGCCACCGATCACTTCGGCAAACGAGAAGTTATTTTGTCAGAGTATTTAACGGATTAATGATATGCAGAAGTTACAGGCGCGAAATATCGTCAAAGAGACTTTCGAAAAACCATTTGAAAAGGCGCGATTTGTTCGATTTATAAAGGAGTTATTAAACCATGTCGAGGAATCGCCCTTTGTTTATCGAGGAAATCTTATTCCTGATGCGTACGAAAAATATATCAGTACATTTGAACGAGTTGGAAAATATTCTGACGGCGAAACTAAAGTAGATATTCTTATAGTTAATCTCAAAAAAGAAACTTCTCTGGAAAGAGCTAGGACTGCCCAAAGAAATTTTATTGCTTGGTATTTGAATGGTAGCCGGGGAGGAGAAATGAAAGACGCAGCCTTAGTCGCCTTTGTATCTCCCAACGATGAAGATTGGCGTTTCTCTTTGGTAAAAATGGAGTACAAATTCGCCGAGAGTAAATCGGGGAAAGTGAAAGTTAAGGAAGAATTCACTCCGGCCAAACGCTGGTCGTTTCTTGTCGGTAAGAATGAGAATAGTCATACCGCCCAGAGTCGCTTGGCCCCCATTGTCGAGGACGACCAGATCAATCCTACTCTCAAACAGATTGAGGATGCTTTCAATATCGAAAAAGTTACTAAAGAATTCTTTGAGAAATACCGAGAGCTGTTTTTGAAGCTCAAAGAATCTCTTGATGAGATAATAAAGAAAGACAAAAGAGTAAAGGAAGATTTTAAAGCAAAGGATGTTAATACTGTAGATTTTACCAAGAAACTTTTAGGCCAAATCGTATTCTTATACTTCCTTCAAAAGAAGGGTTGGTTTGGCGTAGAGCGAAGCAAAAAATGGGGTTTGGGTTCAAAGCGTTTTTTGCGAGAACTGTTTGAAAAAAAACATGGTAATTATAAGAATTTCTTTAATGAAATATTAGAGCCGCTTTTCTACGAAGCTCTCCGTCTTGAGCGTTCCGGCGATTATTACAGCCGTTTTGATTGTAGGATCCCATTCTTAAACGGAGGACTTTTTGACCCAATCAGTAATTATGATTGGGTTGATACCGAGATAAATATCCCAAATGAGATTTTCTCAAACGAGATAAAAACAAAAGAGGGTGATGTTGGTTCGGGTATTTTAGACATTTTTGACAGATATAACTTTACTGTCAAAGAAGATGAGCCGCTTGAAAAAGAAGTGGCGGTTGATCCTGAAATGTTAGGCAAGGTTTTTGAGAATCTTCTTGAGGTCAAGGATAGAAAATCCAAAGGAACTTATTATACGCCGAGAGAGATTGTCCATTATATGTGTCAGGAAAGTTTGGCAAATTATTTGGCAACAGAGTTAGAGAACAAGGTGAGTAAAAAGGATATAGAAACGCTGATTAAATATGGTGAATCAGTCGTGGAGCATGATAGCCGTGTAGTAAACGAAGGCCGCGAAACCAAAGCGTATTCATTTAAGCTACCACAAAGTGTTCGCAAACACGCGAAAGTGCTTGATGAAAAACTGGCTTCAATCCGCGTATGCGACCCAGCCGTAGGATCGGGAGCGTTTCCGGTAGGAATGATGAATGAGGTTATCAGAACGCGGAATGCTCTAACGCCATACATAGGCAAAGATGGAGTGAGGACACCTTACAATTTCAAGCGCCACGCAATACAAAATTGCCTTTACGGAGTAGATATTGATCCGGGCGCAGTTGAAATTGCGAAGCTCCGATTATGGCTTTCACTTATTGTAGATGAGGAAGAACGCGAAACAATCCAGCCGTTGCCAAACTTGGATTATAAGATTGTTCGAGGCAACTCATTGCAAAGTGTTGGAAAAAACCTTTTCAACCAGCAGTTATTCACAGAGCTTGAACAGCTAAAACCGCTTTATTTTAACGAAACAAGTGCTCGTAAGAAACAAGAATACAAACAAAGAATCGACAACCTTATCAATAAAATAACCAATGGCCATAAAGATTTTGATTTTGAAATTTACTTTTCAGAAGTTTTCCACGAAAAGAAAGGATTTGATGTGGTGATAGCCAATCCACCATATGTAAAAGAGTATGTCAATAAATCTGCCTTTGATGGACTTAGAAATTCACCTTACTACCAAGGCAAGATGGACCTTTGGTATTTGTTCGCATGTAGGGGCATAGATTTATCAAAAAATGACTCAGGCGTAGTCACGTTTATTGCACAGAATAACTGGGTTACCAGTCATGGCGCCTCGAAGATGAGGAACAAGGTTATAGTAGATGCTCAAATTCTCAGCTTGATTGATTTTGGTAACTTCAAAATATTCGAGGCGGGTATACAAACGATGATAATGATTTTTAAAAAAACCACTACTCCGGATAGTTATTTATTTGATTACAGAAGAATTCAGGGAAATGATCTTGAACTCAAAGATGTTATTTCTGTTCTCGATAAGGAGGACAGCGTCAAAGCGGAATACTTAACCCCCACGATTACAAGAACCAATTTTATAGGCAGGACATTAACATTCAGTAATTCTGAGATTGAGCTGATTCTTAAAAAGATATCATCGAAGTCTAATTTTCGCCTTGATTCAAACAAGGAAGTCGCTCAAGGAATAGTTTGTCCTCAAGATTTTGTGAATAAAGCAAGTCAGGAGAAACTTGGCGCAAAGCACCAAATCGGCACTGGCATCTTTGTATTAACCACTAAGGAGTTAAAATCCTTAGACTTATCAAAGAAAGAGAGCTCCCTCATTAAACCATTTTACACCACAAAAGAATTACATAAATGGTATGGATCACCATTAAATAAAAGGTCGGTTATTTATACAGATTCAAGTTTTAGAGATAAAAGTAAAATAAAAGAATATCCAAAAATAAAAGAACATCTCGATAAATTTTCGGGAGCGATTACTTCGGATAATAGACCCTATGGGCTTCATCGAGCTAGAGAGGAATCCTTTTTTAAAGGAGAGAAAATAATTGTGGCGAGAAAATGTCAGCAACCAAACTTCACTTATACTGATTTTGATAGTTATGTATCAGCAACCTTCTATGTGATAAAAACAAAAAGGGTAAATAATAAATATTTGACTGCTCTATTAAATTCAAAATTGATAGCTTTGTGGTTATGGCATAAGGGAAAAGTGCAGGGTAATAATTATCAGATTGATAAAGAGCCAATATTAGAACTGCCGCTTATTGAAGTAAACGAGGTTGAGCAGAAAAAAATTATAGATATTGTTGATAAAATTCTTGCTATCACCAAAACTGAAGATTATTTCCAAAATTCCACAAAACAAGTCGAAGTCCGCGAATACGAAAAACAAATTGACCAATTAGTTTATAAACTCTACGGCCTCACACCGGAGGAAATTAAGATTGTAGAAAATGGAAAATGAATAAGGAACAACTACAAAAACTTATTACCACCGTCAGTCTGGATTCCCTCATCGGGCAGATTGAGAATGATTGGTTTGATTGCAAAAAAGAACCGTATCAACTTCAGAACGAATCTGCAAAGAGAGAGTTAGCTAAAGATGCCTCATCATTTGCCAACGTGGACGGTGGCTATATTTTCATTGGTGTAAAAACAAAACAAAGCAACCAACATTTCGGTGATGAGGTTGAGGCGCTTCATCCGTTCCCCCAGAATCTTGTAAATACAATCCAGTATCGAGATACCTTACGAGCCTGGGTTTACCCTGAAATAGAGGGTCTGGATGTGAGTTGGATAGAAATTGACAGCACAAATCATACAGGGCTCGTAGTGATAAAGATTCCAGGCCAAAAGGAATCGACTAAGCCTTTTCTCATAAACAAAACGCTCGACGGCAAAAAACAGGTAGAAACAATTTTTGGTTATGCCCAACGTAAGGGTGATATTAGCAAGCCGCATTCAGTTGTTGATTTGCAACAGGCATTGCGTTCGGGTCTTAACTACGAACATCTCTTAAAAGAAAGGTTCGATGGAGTAGAAACTCTTGTCAGAAGCTCCGTTGTTTCAGCTCTGCATAACAACAATACGGACATTCAAAAAAAAAGTAATGGAGACCGAATCGATAAAAGAATAGCAACCGCCCTAGAATATGAAGGGTTAAAAAATGGCAGAAATGTCAGTATAGCTGCATATCCAAACGAAGCTCTTGAGTTAAAGACAGTTTTTCTAAGTACACCTGATAGCATTCGGAAAAGATTAGAAAATCCACCTATCTTGAGATACGCTGGATGGAATTTACGTACACTAGACCAAGCAAAGATTTTACGTGGCGAAATGATTCGGGTTGGTAATGGAAAAAGGATAATGGTCGACCTATATCGTGATGGAACGATGATATTTGCTGGACAAGGTGACCACCAATTCCTAGCTTGGCACGATGAAGCGAAACAAAAAATAAACCCCGTAGCCCTGGTTGAAATACTCTATGAGTTTTTTGCCTTTTACAGTTTAGTATTGGATGATTTAGAGAAGAAACCTTCAGAATTCACGGTACGATTTAATCTAAAAAATTTACATCAAGGGAGTGTAAAAACTAGTCTCGCGCCTTTTGCAGCTGATACTTTTGCACAAATGTTTGACCACGAAAAACAAGAGGCACCAGATGATGCGATGACAATTCAGAAGAGATTTCAGACAGAGAGTTATGACTCTACCGCCTATGCTTTCGCAATGGCTAAAGAAATCTATCTATGGTTCGGTCTTGAAGAGGATAAAATTCCTTACGTCAAAGAACAAGATGGGGAAAAAGTAATTGATATTGCGACAATTAAGGGGATTTGATTATGATTTATGAAAAAATTAAAACTTGTAAATCTAACTGGGTTAGCGCAACACGGCGTAGGAGATAACTTTCCACCATTCACAGTTGATGGCTATGAGTTTCATAGTCAAGTTCCCGCTAACCAGAGGATGGTTCACATTTACACCCCAGTGATGGCTGTTAGAGACAACAGGGTTAACCGTCAAAACGCTTACGTCATTTTTAGCCACGCACAAGAGGATTCTGTCTTGTATAGAGGTGGGATGATAGGCACTGCTGCTCGCCCAACCCAAAGGAGAAAGTTCTTGGAGGATATTTTAGTGCTCGGCTCTTTGCTCACCAAGTATAATTGGGCTTTTTATTCCAGAAGGCATACTCCTGGATATCCTATTACTGCAACGAGCCACTTGAGGACGATTACCAGAGACTACCGTGAACTACAAAATGATCTCACACATTTAATAGCAAGATTGAAAGATACCGCCTGGCAACAACAATTCAATAATGGTTTTCATTTCAAAATGCTTTTGAATAGTGGCAATAACTATAATACTGAATCAAGGTTTTTATCACGAGTGATTATATGGGAGTTTTTGTATGCGAAACTATTTGGCAGAGAATCCGAAAACTTACAAGAAATTATTAAGGCGATTCTCGAACATTTCTGGGCGGGACGCGTTAATAACTCAATTTTCTTGACGCGTCGAATTAACGGCCTTTCCAAAAACATATTTTATGTATTACGCAACCAATTAGCCCATTCTGGTAAGCTGCCCATTGACCGACCATACGCAGAGCAGTGGATGACACAGATTCCGTGGGAAGCGCCCTTTGGCAGTGGGATAAAAGATTTGAAACGGTACTTAATTTTCTTTGATGAGTTAACCCAGATAATTGTTATGAAGACAATGGGCTTCCACCCCGAAACAAGAAACATTTTTAATGCCTTTAACTTCACCGATAATCTGAATAGTTTTCTATCAACGGGGAGAATATAAAGCTATTACTAAAACCATGGACGAAGAAAAAGAACAACGAGAAGAAATCAGAGAAAAATTGGAGAGCGAGGGGCTTGATCCCGACGAATTTGACGAGGACGAGCAAGAGGAGCTTGCCGACCTTCTTTAGAAACTGTTTTTAAATTCTCATTTGGTTTTCAGAGGACGATAGGGACGAAAACGGCGAGTTGCTTCCCGACGGTCAGAAATTGATAATCAATCTTGAAAAACTAAAGAATCTGCTTGAG
>JGI1358J11329_10004113_pt1 | contig 10547 bp, 9 predicted proteins | sample Subgroupgradi54m_FD_11329 | JGI IMG/M metagenome (IMG submission 11329)
TCGGCCGACCTCCCGACGGTCTTTCAAACGCTGGGCCTCTCTACCGGGCTGGAGGAGAACTGGCAGGAACGGCTGGTCAAAGTTGCAAGAAGATTGGAGGATTACGGCTGGATCTCCTCGGCCAATTCCTTCGCTGCCCCGTTCCTGAAGAAAATTCGACCCGATTTCCCGCCAGAATGGCATCGCTTGATGCAATCCCTGAGTCTGACATTGGAAGCGCTCAGTTACCCGGCCTTCGACAATCCCGTGCGGGTGATCGGGCGGGGCCGTTCCTCTCGTAAAACAACCCTCTTTGAGGCTTCTCTGGAAATCCCTTCTTCGCAAGGCACCCTCCAAGCGTTTCTCAAATTCCGGGACATTTCCACGGCACCCCATCTGAAGATCTTTTTGAGGGAGCGCTCCTCCGTTAATGATAAATTCTCCATGGTAGGCCAAATTTTTCTTGGGGCCGATCTTCGCCCAAGCCAAGGGCACCCTCTCCTTCATCTGGATCTGGAAGCTCCCTCTTCCCAACCAGAAGGCCCCTCCTCGAGAAATCACCATTGGAATATGAACGACGTCTGGTCCGCCTCTTTTGACTCCGCCGGTACAGCGGAGAGGGAACCTCGGCTTTCCCTTTTCTTAGACTCGTTCATCCAGAATCTCATTTCACACATCAACCAGCTCCCGCGCAGGGTTGAAGTACACAGCGTATCTAACTTCCGACAAGGATATCCGGAAGAGCGGCATCATCTTCCAGCCGGCACGAAGCACGTTCTGGATATTCCATTTGAGACGCCGATCACCCTCTATCGGCCGGAAACGTTGGCAACTTTGGTCGAGGAGGTCGCGGCCAATCGGGGTAGAATTCCGGTTGCCTTGAAGATCAACCGGCGCCTCGTTCCGACAAGCCCCGAGAAAATCCAGCGCCCAGGGCTCATCGTCCGGGACAAGTGGCTGGGGCCGCTTCCTTATCGGTCCCCCGTGCCGGAGGTGGTCCATGCACTGGGAGAGCCGTTCCCATACGAGCTCTCCCAGCTGGTCCTGATGGCTATGATGGGCAGGGATGCCGTGGACCTGAAGATCCTCGCCGCCTGGATTTCGGTGGAAGACGGCCGCATCTATCTCGCCGTCTCCGCGTAGCGCCTTCCGGCTTTAGCCTGACTTGTCTTGACTTATCTAGTCAAATCTGGCATACTTGGTTGCAGGAGGGCCCTATGCAGATTAAGTATTCCACTAAATTGGGACAGAAAGAGGTTCGGGTCTTAAGGCGGCTGTCTGAGCAGAGCCGGATCCCGCAATCCAAGCTTTTGGAAGAGGCGATTCACCTGCTGGAGGCGCAATTCGCCAACGATGTCGTCACGCCGGAATTCCGGCGGTTGGTTGATCAGTCCATCCAAAGAAATCTGCCGCTCCTGAAGCGTCTGGCGGAGTGAAATACCTCCAATTCAAGCAGGTTCTGTGGATTTACCGCCGAGTGGTCGAGGAAACCGGCGGATCGCCTGGAATCCGTGACGAGGGGCTCTTAAGAGCGGCTCTTGCGCGACCCCAATCCTCATTTGGCGGGCAGGACCTGTACCCCAGCCTTTTTGAAAAAGCTGCCGCCCTGGTGGAATCCATTGCTCGGAATCATCCTTTTGTCGATGGAAACAAACGGATGGCCTGGGAATGTTTAGATCTTCTGCTCGATTTAAATGGATTCCGAGTCAAGGCCTCTCACGAGCAAAGCTTTCATCTCATGATGGAGATTATCGAGCGCCGAGTCACCGTTCAAGACGTGGCCGAATGGCTGGCTAAACATACCCGGCGCCTCTCCGATTGATTTTACCGTGAGTCTACAAGAAACCCATCGGTGCGGGACGGTGGCGATCATCGGCCGGCCCAACGTCGGCAAGTCGACCCTGCTCAACCGCTTCCTTGGGGAGAAAATCGCCATCGTTTCGCCCAAGCCGGAGACCACGCGCGACCGGCTGCTGGGGATCCTGACGCTGAGAAACGCGCAGATTCTTTTCCTCGATACGCCCGGAATTTACCGAGGGCCCCGAACCTTGCTGGCAAAACATCAGGTGCAGGCGGCCCGCCAGGCCATCGAGGAAGCGAACGTCCTGCTGTTGATGACCGCGGCGCAGTCCGGCATTCTGGAGGAGGATCGGCAGGTCATTCGGCTGCTCTCGAAAAGCAAGGGACAGTCCCCTTCGGGGACAATCCCTGTTTTCTTGGCGATCAACAAGGTGGACCGGGTGGAAAAAAAGCGGGTTCTGCCGCAGATCGAGGAGGTTGGACGGCTTTTCCCTTTCAAGGAGATCTTTCCCTTGTCTGCGACGAAAGGGACCAACGTTGATTCCCTGCTTGAGACCCTGTGCGCCTCGCTTCCCGAAGGGCCGGCGCTTTACCCGCCGGACCAGGTCACCGACCGCTCCACCCGGTCGCAGGTTCAGGAGCTGATCCGGGAAAAAACGCTTCTCTTTACGCATGAAGAGATTCCCCATTCCATCGCCGTCATCATCGAAGAATGGCGCCCTGGGAAAAAGACGGGCACTTACATCCGAGCGACGCTCTACGTCGAGCGGGAAAGCCAAAAAGGGATCCTGATCGGTACGCAGGGCGGGCTCTTAAAACGGATCGGGCAGGCGGCCCGTCCAGAGATCCAGGAACTGGTGGAGGGATCTGTGTTTCTGGATCTCTGGGTGAAGGTGGCTGAAAATTGGCGCAAGGACCCTCGGAGACTGCGGGAATTCGGCTACGGGGGTAATTTACCCATCTACGCTTCTTCCTCTTGACGGTTTCCCCGACGACGTGGCATGGTTGTTATGCCGATAAAGGCAAACCCGTCGAAAGGCGGGGACGCAAAGCCACAGGCCTAAGTCTCCGCGGCGGGAGCCCAGGTCAAAGCCCGACTCTGACTGCATGCGGGGACGGGACAGACCGATGAGCGAGCGCCCGGATGATACGGCGGCTGGGTTGCCGATCGCCGACACCACAAGAGTGACGATGACCCGGGGGTCTTGGAATCACCCGCATCCTCCTTAGCGAGGCGCGGGAGTCCTGCCCAAAGGGATGTGGTGATGAGTTGAGGCGGTTGTAGAAAAGCGCCTTTATCGGCGCTTTTCTTTTTGCTCCACGACTGCTATCATTTGGGGCGTCATGCCTACAGCCAGGGATCCTGGACACTTCAGCGGTACAAGCAAACGGTGGCTCCTTCGACAAATTCCCTTGTTTGCCAATCTCTCCGATGCACAGCTCGATTTCATCGCGCAACATTCCCGATTGTCGGAACATGAGAAAGGGGAGGTCATCTACAGGCGGGGTGAGCCGCCGGACGCCTTCTACTGCCTGATCAGCGGGCGGGTGCAGGTTTTCTCCGGACTGCCGGGCGGCCCGCATGAAACGGTGGAGATTCTTCACCGCGGCGACTATTTCGGGATGACTTCACTCTTAACCAACGAACCGCACTCCGTCACGACCCAAGCGCTGAACGATTCGATCCTGCTCAAGGTCAAGCGGGTGGATTTCGAGAAGATCCTGCACGAAATGCCGGAGGTGACGATCCACCTGTCCAGCACCCTTTCGCGCCGGCTCCGGCAAAAGGGGGTCGCCACCAAGCGCGTCTTTGAATCGACGCTGATTTCCATCTACAGCCCGATGAAAGGAACCGGCCGCACGATGTATGCCGTCAACCTGGCGGCTTCCCTGCACAAAGAGACGGGCAAGCAGGTGATCCTGGTGGACATCAGTCCATCGGGCGACGAGGTTTGTCATGCCCTGGGCGCGGAAACCTGCCCGGTACCGATCCGATTGAAGGGGGTCGGCTTCGACCAGGCCCGCGTGCAGGCGGCGATTACCCATTATCCCGGAATCGGCATCGACACCTTGAGCGTCGCCCACGATCCGCGGGTGCTCTCCGACGTGACCCAGGTGACTCCGCTGCTTTCTTACCTGGCGAACCTGTACCACTTCGTTCTCACCGACCTGCCGCATGAAATGGACCGCACGGTGTTCAAGGCCCTGGCGCAGGCGGATGTGATCCACCTGGTTTCCAACGATTCGCGGGAAGATCTGGAGGCCTTGTCCAAATTGATCCGGGAATTGGATAAGACAATCCAGCAGGCGCTGGAGCGAATTAAGGTGGTCCTCAATGAGGTCTCCGGCACGCTGAGTCCGGAAGAACGAACCGAGGTGGTGGAACACAGGATCCACGCGACCCTACCGGCCGTCGAGACGATGCCCGCACCCGGCCATCCGGTGGCGCTGGCGCATCCGGACTGGCCCTATTCCAAGGCGGTCCGGCGGATCAGCCGGGAGATCGGCGAGGTGCTCGTCGGGCTTGTCCTTGGATCNGGCGCTGCCCTCGGNTTGGCGCACATCGGTGTGCTCCGGGTTTTGGAGCGGGAGAAGATCCCCATCGACATCATCGCCGGCTCCTCGATCGGCGCATTGATCGGCACCCTGTGGGCCTTCGGTTGTTCGGCCGATCAGATCGAGGAGATCGCCGGGGAGTTCAGCTCCAAGCAGTCGCTGCTGAAACTGATCGACCTGACGGTCCCGAAATCGGGGATCTTCACCGGCCGGCGCGTCCGGAAGTTCATCGCCCGCCGTTTGGGCAACGCGACCTTCCGGGACCTCAAGATGCCGGTGAAGATTACGGCCTATGATTACGGCCGGCGGGAAGTGGTGGTGCTGGATGAGGGGTCCGTGGTGGACGCCGTTCGGGCGTCGGTTTCAATCCCGGTGATCTTCGAGCCGATTAAGGTCCGGGGCCGGTGGATGATTGACGGCGGCGTGCTCGACCCCGTGCCGGTGGATGTGCTCAGCCATTTGGGTGTTCACAAGATCATCGCCGTCAATGCCCTGCCCAGCCCCGACGACATTCATCGGCGGCACCGGGAGCTGGCGGAGGAGTGGGACGAAAAGCTCCGGCTGGCCCAGCACTACCGCGGATGGAAAGCGGCCCAGTTTAAGCTGAAGGAAATTTGGCGGAATTGGATCAACCCGAACATTTTCGACGTGATCATGCACACGATGCAGGGGATGGAATTTGAGCTGGCAGAGATGGGCTGCGCGGAAGCGGACGTGGTGCTTCACCCGACGATACCCCGGGTCAACTGGTTCGAGTTTTACAACCTGGATCAACTGATCCGCCGCGGAGAAGAAGAGGTCGAAGCCCATCTGCCGCAGATTAAAAAGCTTGTGTTTGAGACCTAAGAAAGGAAACGGTTCATGGCGATTTATAAAGCGGGTGTTGTGGGGGCGGGAACCATGGGGGCCGGAATCGCGCAGGTGATTTCTTACACCGGGATCCCCGTCATCTTAAAGGAGATCGACAAGCAGGCGCTGGAGCGGGGCTTGTCCACGATCCGGAAGGTGTATGACGGCCGCGTGGCGAAAGGCCGGATGACCCCGCAGGAGATGGAGGAGAAGCTGAAGCTGGTCACTCCGACGACCAGCTTCGATCCATTTCAGGACGTAGACCTGGTGATCGAAGCGGTGCCGGAGCTGATCAAGATCAAACTGGAGATTTTCAAAACGCTTGATGGGATCTGTTCCGAAGGGGCGATCCTCGCCACCAACACCTCGGCCCTGTCGATCTCCGGCCTGGCCTCCGCCACGAAGCGGCCCGAACGGGTGATCGGGATGCACTTTTTCTACCCGGCGCACGTCATGAAGCTGGTGGAGGTGATCCCCGGCCTGGAGACAAGCGACGGCACCGTCGAGGAGACCGTCTCCTTCGCCGAATCGCTGCGCAAAATCCCGGTGAAGGTGAAGGAATGCCCCGGCTTTCTGGTGAACCGCCTGCTGATGCCTTACCTGAACGAGGCCTTATTTTGTCTGCAGGAGGGAGCCTGCGGGCCGGACGGCAAGGCGATGGGGATCCAGGAGATTGATCAGGCAATGAAGGGGCTGGGCTGGCCGATGGGGCCGTTCACCCTGATCGATGCTCTGGGGATGGACATCTGCGCCGAGGCCGGCAAGGTGCTCTGGGAAGGCTACGGCGAGCGAATGCGGCCGGCGGAGCTGTGGGTGCGCCTGCTGGAGATGAAGCGGTTCGGCCGAAAGAGCGGACGCGGGTTTTACGACTATTCAGCCGCCGCGCCGACGGAACCGGGCAAGCCGGACGAAGAACTCAACCGGGCCATCACGGACCTTCAGAGAAAGACCGGCCGCAATGGAACCCGTTTTTCGATGGACCGGCTGATGTACCTGATGATCAATGAGGCGGTGCTGGCGCTTCAGGAGGGAATTTCTTCGGCCAGCGAGATCGAGATGGCGGTGCTGGCAGGACTTGGCTATTCCCCCTCGAAGGGAGGGCTGCTGCACACGGCCGATGCGATGGGCATCGACACCCTGGTGGACGGCCTGGACAAATGGACGAAGGAGCTGGGATTCCGATACCATCCGGCTTACCGACTGCGGACGATGCGCAACGCCGGACAGTTGGGAGTGAAAACGAAGAAAGGATTCTTCACTTATGCCTGAATACCAGTTTCTCAAACTGACGATCGAGGAGCGGATCGCCACCCTGACGGTGATCAACCCGCCGGCCAACCTGCTTTCGCGGGCGGTGTTGACCGAAATCAACGGCGTTCTGGACGAGTTGGTGAAGAACGCGCAGGTGAAGGTGCTGGTGATTACCGGCGGCGGGACCTTCTTCATCGTCGGGGCCGACATCAAGGAGATCTCCGAGCTCAAGGCGGCCGCGGAAGGAACGCAGGCCGCCACACTGGGCCAGATGGTATTCAACAAGCTGGAGTCCCTGCCCTTCCCGGTGATCGCCGCGATCAACGGCCATTGTTTGGGCGGCGGCAACGAGCTGGCGATGGCCTGCACCCTGCGGGTCGCCAGCGACCGGGCCCGGTTCGGACAGCCGGAGATCAACCTGGGGATCATGCCCGGCTTCGGCGGGACGCAGCGGCTGGCACGGCTGGTTGGGCAGTCGAAGGCGTTGGAGTTGAATTTGACCGGCGATATGCTCAATGCGCAGTCCGCTTACGAGATCGGGCTGGTCAACAAGGTGGTGCCGGAAGCGGACGTGATGAAGCAGGCCTTGGGGCTGGCCAAGAAGATCGCCGAGAAGAGCACGCTACCGGTTGAGCGGATCCTGCGGGCAACGCGCGAGGGGTTGAAGGTTTCGCTGGAAGAGGGGCTGAAGCTGGAGGCCAAGCTTTTTGGCCAGCTGTGCGAGACTCAGGACATGCGCGAAGGGTTGACGGCCTTTCTCGAAAAGCGCCGTCCAAAATTCCAGGACAAATAAGGAGCCCATGACCGACTGGCAGACAATCCCACAGATGGTGCTGGCCCAAGCCCAGCGCTACGGGAAGAAGGTCGTCCTCCGCGCCAAGCGGGGCGGCAGTTACCGGGACATCTCCTGGAAGGAGCTGGTTTCGCAGGTCCAGAATATCGCGCTGAGTCTCATTGATTTCGGCGTTCAGCCGGGGGATCGAGTGGCCCTCCTCTCGGAGAATCGGCCGGAATGGGCGATCGCCGACGTGGGGATCCAGTGCGCCGGCGGAGTCACCGTTCCAATCTACATCACGCTGGCTGAACAGGAGATTGAATTCATCCTCAAGGATGCCGGCGTCCGCGTCATCTTTGTTTCCACGCCTGAATTGATGGCCAAGGTTTTGCACCTGCAGGAGTCGCTCGACCTGAGAGTGGTCCTGTTTGACGCTCCTTATCGAATCGTCGGCCCGCGGGTCTGGTGGCTGGGGGAGCTGGTCGGGTTGGGGCGGACCGCCAGCCCGATGCTGAAGGATTCCGTGGAACAGCGCCTTCACAGCGAAACCTCCGAGAGCCTAGCCTCCATCATCTACACCTCCGGGACCACAGGTTCTCCCAAAGGGGTCATGTTGACGCACGACAATTTCCTCAGCAACTGTCAGGCGATTGCCCAAGCGCTGCCGATTACCGAGGCCGATTCGACCCTCTCTTTCCTGCCGTTGTCCCACGTTTTCGAGCGGACCGCCGGCTATTACTTCGTCTTGAGCGTCGGCGGAACGATCGCCTACGCCGAAAACATGGAGAAGGTCGGCGCCAATCTTCTGGAGGCCCGCCCGACGATCGTGACCGGCGTTCCCCGCTTCTACGAGAAGCTGTACGCGCGGGTTCAAGAGACCGCCCGGACCACGGCCGGCCTGAAAGGCCGCATCATGCGCTGGGCCTTTTCCATCGGGAATCGGTGGACGGCCCAGGCGCTGAACAAGAAGCGGGTCTCTCCCCTCTTGGTCTTCCAGCTGGGGATCGCCGATCGGCTGGTCTTTTCCAAACTGCGGGATCATTTGGGCGGGCGGCTACGTTTTTGCATTTCCGGCGGAGCTCCCCTTTCAAAAGAGATCGCTGAATTTTTCTACGGCGTCGGCATCATGATCCTCGAGGGATACGGGCTAACCGAGACCTCGCCGGTGATCACCTGCAACCGGCCGGAACGATTCCGTTTCGGCTCCGTCGGAATTCCGCTGGCCGGCGTGGAGGTGCGGATCGCCGAGGACGGCGAAATCCTTACGCGCGGCCCTCTCGTGATGAAGGGCTACTTCAACCAGCCCGAGGCCACCGCCGAGGCGATCGACAAGGAAGGCTGGCTCCATACCGGCGACATCGGAATGCTCGATGCCGACGGCTTCCTCTTCATTACCGACCGGAAGAAAGACCTCATCAAGACCTCCGGCGGTAAGATGGTGGCCCCGCAAAATCTGGAGAACGCGCTCAAGGCTGACCCGCTGATCGCCGACTGCGTGGTGATCGGCGACAAACGGAAATACATTACCGCTCTCGTCGTCCCAAACTCCGAGCGCCTGGAAGGAACGCCCCAGGAAAAGATCCGGCAGATGATCGGCCAGCGGGTGGAGGCCTTAAATAAAACACTGGCCCCTTTCGAGCAGATCAAAAAGTTCACGCTTCTTGCCGAGTCCTTCACCCTTGCCAGCGGCGAGCTCACCCCCACCTTGAAGGTCAAGCGCCGCGTCATCGCCGAGAAATACGCTTCCCAAATCGACGCGATGTACCTGGAGTAAATCGTAATTATAGTTTGATATTTCCCGCCGCAGTGGGTATGCTTGGAGTAACCGTGACACAAAGCGCGATTTGTCCTCCGAAGCTTAAAAGCATTTGTAGGGATTGACTACTTTCCTACTTTCGGATAAAGTTGATTGTAGGAGGTGTCTGCCAATGATCCTGCGCAAGGTTTTGAGCAAGTATCAGGTCACCCTTCCCAAAGAGGCAGTGAAAACGCTGCGCATCCAAAGAGGGGATATCCTTCAGTGCGAGGTCAGAGACCGGCGCATCGTCCTTTCCCCGGTGGAAGTGACCCCGCGCGAAAAAGGATCCGCTTTGCTTGACCAGATCGGCCGGAAATGGGAACGGCTGGGGATTACCGAAAAGGACATTGAGGCAGCCGTCCGCTGGGCGCGGAAGCGTTGATCCGAGCGGTTGTCGATACAAACGTCCTTGTGGCAGCAATCCGCCGGGGAACAACAACTCGCCGGGTTGCGGAAGCATGGCTGAGCGGCCGCGCCCGTTTGATTATCTCGCGCGAAATTATCCAGGAATACCTCCGGGTTTTAAGTTATCCGAAACTCCATCTGTCCGCTATTGAGGTAAAACAGGTTCTTGAAGAAGTTGTTCTGCCTTACGCGGAAATCGTGGAGCCCGCTTTCGCCCTTCCTCATCTTGATATTGAAGAGGCCGATCGCAAATCCTTGGTGTGTGCGGTCTCGGGAAAAGCAGATTACCTGATTACGGGGGATCAGCAGTTTCTAAAAATAGAGCGGTTCCGCTTCATTCGAGTAGTCACTCCTGCCTCCTTCTTGAATACCCTCGTGACGTACTAAGTTCCAATCGCGCGTTAACAAGCGGTGTGCCCGATGGTAGAATGGACGCGCCATGGAATCGTTCATCCAAGCGGCGGATGGGCCTCGACTCTTCGTCCGACAGTGGGATGCCCCACAGCCCAAAGCAACCTGCCTGGTGATTCACGGGCTGGGGGAACATGGCGGTCGCTACGAGGCGCTGGCCCGGGACTTGAACCAGCGGGGTTTCAGCGTCTGGGCGATGGACCACCGTGGGCACGGCCGGTCGGAAGGCCGGCGAGGAGACTGCCAATCCATCGGAGAATTCACCGCGGACATGAACCTCTGGGTGGAAAAGGTCCGACAGGCCGCGCCTACGCAGCCCCGCATCATGATCGGGCACAGCTTGGGGGGACTGCTTGCCCTGCGGTATGCGGTAGAGTATCCCGAGAATATGAAAGCGGTGGTGGTCTCGTCACCGGCGCTGAAATTAGCCCTGAAACTCCCCCCGATCAAAGTGGCCATCATCGAGGGGTTAGCCCGCGTGGCTCCTGCAACACCGGTCCCCAACGGCGTTAACCCGCGATTGCTCTCTCACGACCCGGATGTGGTCAACCGCTACCGATCCGATCCGCTGGTCCATCGGGTGATCACCGCCCGATGCGCCATCCTGTTGCGTGAAGCCATGCGGGAATCCCCTTCGCTTGCCGCTCAGCTGAAGATCCCCTGCTTGATCCTGCAGGCCGACAGCGATGCCATTTGCGATCCGGCGGCCGCCGGCGAATTCGC
>JGI1358J11329_10004115_pt1 | contig 10544 bp, 9 predicted proteins | sample Subgroupgradi54m_FD_11329 | JGI IMG/M metagenome (IMG submission 11329)
GCCGTCAAGCGCACCGCCTCCGACCGGACTTCGTCGTCACGGCTCGTGAAGAACTCTTCCACCCGCGCCTTCGGATAGAAAGCGGAGACTTTCGCCCGGTAACCGAGCGAAGGGTGGACAAACGGCCGGCCGACCTTCACCGGAACAACACCGGAGATGACCGCTTTCGGACCGGTGGTGACCACCGCCAGTTTATCCGGCGACCGGAGCCAAATCAGCACGATCGAATCCGGCGGAAGTACCGGATGCGTGTGCGACCGCATTTGCTTCAATTCCTTTTCGTCTTCCAGCTCAAGGAACAGCACATGGGCCTCCCCCCATCGGGCGCCGAACCGTTCCCGGTCCCTTGCCAGAAGCCAGATGTCGTCCTCATGCCCTTCGGAGGAAAGCGTGAGATGGATCGCGGGATTGTCCCGCTCTCCCGCGTCGCTGATCTCTTCATGAGGGTCGGCGTTCGAGAAGTAGCGGTCCACCACCAGCTGCAGCCGGCCCCCTTCCAGATCGGTTTCGAACAGCGCGTGAGGCGCGTGATCCCAGGCGGTCGTCTCGAAGCGGGTCTCAAACTCGCGGGTGAGGCCGGGATTCGGCTGGAGCACGGCCAGGACATTCCGGTCCAACTGCAGCGAATCCGAGGATTCCCCCTCCGGGATGATCATCTGGCCCTGGACCCCGAACCGGCCGCCGAGTATGCCGCCGGTCAGGATCAGGATGATCCCGATGTGCGCCAGCACAAACGGAATATGTTTCCGTTTCCAGGGGTAACGCAGAAAAGCCGCCGTCGCCAGATTCACCGCCAGGAAACTTAAGATCCCCTGAAACCACCAGGAACCGTAAACAAAGCGCTGCACCGCGGCGGTTCCGAAACGGGCCTCGTAGATCGTGCCCCAAGCGAGCACACCCGCGATGGTGACCAGTGTCGGAACGGCGACCTTTAGAGAACCCAGGAAACGGAACGGACGGAGCATGATGGGAATGGCTTATTTTACTCTTCGGCTGGGATGAGGGCAACTCACCGAATCAGAATTTGCAGAAGAACTCGGCCAGGATCTGGTGGCCTTGATACTATAAGTCACGCCCAGCTCCGGAATCTCCTGTTTGTTCGAGACGCCAGGCTGTCCGACTCCTGAAGAGGCCGAAAAAGCGATCGACTTGTTCGATTCCGGTGGCGATCATCCCTTTCCCGAAGGCGTAGTCGAAATCGACTGTTACCGATGTTTTGACCAAGGCAAGGCGGATGTGGCGTGTTGCCTTGAGGCGATAGGCCGGGAAGGTTCCGACTAGCGTCTTAACGGACTGGATGCCGACGAAATCCAGTCTCCATTCACAATCTCCGCGATCTATCACCGAACCGGTACGGACGTTCTTGATGGTGATCCGCGTTTTCCCTGTCAGAGAGGTGTTGCTATCCACTTGGGAGGGTAGAAGGATGATTGGTGGATTGTATTCAATTTGGCGGTTGTGCCTCAAATCCGCCTCCCGAAGAATCAGGATGTTGCCTTGGGTATCGCGTTGCAGCTCATGCCACATGAGACCCTTTTGAGTTAACACCCACCGGTCGTCGCGTCGTTCCAGGGTGACGGGAACCTTCTTTCCTTTGTCAGGACCCTCCTTCACGAGATAGACGCTCTCGGAAGATTCCAGCGGCATCAGCTGTTCGGCTTTGACGGGGAGCTGTTTGTCTGTCGATGGAACGAGTACCCACTTCCACCGGACATGGACTTCGTCGCCCGTGCGCAGCACCCCTATCATGAGCCTCGGTGGATTGATGCTAAAATCGGTCATGCGCAGAGTGGTTTCACCACTGACCTCCAGATGGCTGTTTGGCAACCGCCGGATCTGCATTGGGATTTCCACCGTCCGGTCCTTTCCAGCCACCGTCAAAACTCCTTTGGTTTCGATGGGGATCGGTTCTTCCATGTCCGCTTCGCGGGCGTTTTGCCCCGGTCTAAGCTCGGTTGCTTCCAAACGGTATGTGATGACCGGATGGGCCTGCGTTTTTAGCGTTTCATACATTTTTTTATCCAGCCCGCTTTTTCCGCTTTTGAGCGACTCGACGGGGATCTCTACATAAACAGTTGGAACCATTTTTTGGGGTGAGGAGGCCCTTCGCCAAAGCGATGAGAGATCGGTCTCATTAAGGATAAGGGTGCCGCGGATGACATCTCCTGTGGCTTCCCAGTCATGCATCGTGGAGGTGCCTCCCACGACAACCTGGCTGGCGGAATCATGTTCCGTTTCATACCGCTGGGCCGCAGCCGCCTGCCCTGGCGTGGCAGCGACCGCCACCAAAACCAAGGCGGCCGCAGAGAGAGGAAATCGCCTCATCGATTCTGCTGTCAGAACGAGAAGGAAACCTCTGAGATGGCGCCGTTAAACTTTGGATTATCCCAGGCATCCACACCGCTGACCTGCGAGCCGTTTGACTTAAATCCGTTGAACATCTGATAGACGTACTCGGCCTTGAATAGCACCGTCTTAGTCAGCCAGTAGCCCAGGCCAACCTGGAAGCGATGGGCCAAGCCCTTGGAGTCAACGTCGAGACTGCTGTCGGCCGAGGATGGCAGGCGGTCGGCCGCTGCCCCGCTGTATCGGGCCGCCGCGTAGAAGCGGTCCGTGAACCGCCAGACGCCCTCCGCGGCATAATACAGCCACGACTCGGTCGGAGTGCCGGCGGTACTGCCGTTGGTGTCGGCATCCTGAACCCAACCGACATGGCTGTAAAGCTCCAGCGGATTGCCCTCCCATGTCACGTCAAACTGGGTGGCGAGAACCTTCTGGCCCGCTCCCGGGGTGATGTCTCCAGGCGAGGTGCCGTCGTCGAAGATGCCGCTGTAGGAACCGCCGGATCGGTTCGCACGGAACAGATTGGTCCTCGATTGGGAGGTGCTGTTGTGGGAATGATCCACCGCGTAGATCGAGGCGGAGGTGCGCAGCTTCTCTATTGGGTTAGCCCAGAGCTTTCCATGCACCGAGAATTGGTGTCCCTGCCGGAAATCCCCCGTGTCGGTGCCGCTGCCGAAGCCAACCATGGCATTGACCGGAATCGGAAGAGCTCCGTCATCGGTATAAACTTCCATGCCGATCTCGGTGGCGCGCGGATCGATCAGGTAGCCTCCGACCAGAGGGTTACGCTGCACCGCCGCATTGATGGATCGGCGATAATGAGAGTCGCCGAAGTCGGTCTCGAATTGGCCGGCCTTGACGTTGATGTGGTCGAAGATCGACTTGGCCCATGGATTATCTCCGACCGGGCTGGGCAGCTCCCGAATGAGCATGTAGCCCTCATCCCCTTGCAGTTGGTTCTGATGGGGTTTGTCCGCCAGGAAAATGTCGAAGTAGACTTCCATCTGTTTGTTGAAATCGGCCAGGAAGGACATGTTCCCGAAGGCGGTCTGGAATCCCGGCCTGAGTCTCCTGGAGGGAATGCTGTCCGTGCCGACCGTATCCGCCACGTTGTCCTGGGTCAGGGCCTGGAAGCGGCCGACGGTGTCGAGTCCCATGTAAAGGTCCATATCATTCATCTTGGAGATCCGGACGCTTTTGGTATTCAGACGGCTGGGTGTCATCCAGCCAGGCGCTCGTGCCCGTTCCCATCCCGGTGTAATCTCATTCGGAGGCAAGATTTCCAAACCCTTGGAACCCACCGTTTTCTCTTTGGGTTTCTCTGCCATCTGCGCCAGCTGCTCGTGGGGGGTCTGCGGTGCTTTCTGTTGCGCCTGTTTGAGCGCTTCTACCTCGTTCTTTAACTGCTGGTAGTCCTCGCGCTCTTGTTCAAACATTTTCTTGAGTTGCTCGTACTCGGAGCGCGGCACGTATTCCTTCGATTTGTCTTTCTGGTCCCCGTCGTAGCCCATCACGGGGGTGACCCCTCCCACTAAAACTGCGATTGTCGTAAACAAAGCTATCGGCTTCATCGTCGTCCTTCCGTAATTTTCAGAATTCATTACATTTTTCAAGGATGAACCAAACAACCTTCGCAGGGTTCGGTATTGTCCTTGGAAACGTAGAGATCGTGCCGGGGCTTGCCCTCCGCTTCCAGGAAACCCACGGCTCCTTTCTCGATCCGGAAGATCGCATGGTCCACCAGCGTGTAGTCGCCCGGCACCTCCAGGCCGAACTCCACAACCGTCGCTCCTCCGGCCGGAACCAGGGTCGTTTGAACGCTCCGGGCCGGGGGGCTCACCAGATCGGCTTCTCGGTAGACGCTGTCAAAAATCTCTCCGATCACATGAAAGGAGGAAATCAGATTCGGGCCGGCGTTTCCGAAATAGATCCGAACCCGCTCGCCGGTTTTGGCTTTGAGTTTTCCTCCCTCGGTGAGAGATCCTACCCGGCCGTTGAAGACGACGTAGCGGGGATGTTCCTTGGCGCCTTCCTCGTGAGAGAACTCGGCGGTGTCGGCTCCCTCCGCCATCTCCTTGGCGTAGAACTCGCTCTGCATGACGTAGAACTCCCGGTCCACTTTTGGGAGTCCCTTCTCCGGCTCCACCAGGATCAGGCCGTACATCCCGTTGGCGATGTGGTCCATCACCGGCGGAGCGGCGCAGTGGTAGACGTACAGGCCGGGATGCAGCAGCTTGAACCAAGCGACCTTCTCCTCTCCCTCAACGCCGGTGGTCACCTTGGCCCCTCCGCCCGGACCGGTCACCGCGTGAAGGTCAATGTTGTGCGGCATCCCACTGGAATCACTGTTGGTCAGATGCATCTCCAGGACATCCCCCACCCGTGTCCGGATGAATGGCCCCGGCACATGCCCGCTGAACGTCCAAAAGTGGTACTTCACGCCGGGCGCCAACTCCGCCACGGTCATCCCGGAGTCGAGGCGCACCTCCACGATGGCGGGGCGCTTCCTCGTAATGGGAGGCGGTACCTCCGGCGCGAACGTCAGCGTTGCAATTTCCCGGGGCAATGATGTTTTGGAGGCGGCCTGAGTTTTTCCGGAGAAGAGAATCAGCGTCAAGCTCGCGAGTGAAAGAAAAAACAACCCACGGATCATTTTCATTTTTCTTTTACCTCCTGTCCTGGGAAGGATGGGCCCACCACCTGGTTTCCCCCCTTTCGTTTGGCCTCGTACAACCGGTGGTCGGCCTTCGCCAACAGATCCTCCGGCGTATTCCCGTCTTCCGGAAAACTTGCCACTCCGATGCTCATGCTGATCGGAGAGATGGACTGGACCATCGGGAGGGTGCGATGCCGTGCGAACGGGAAATGCGCGATGGTTTGGCAGAGTCTCTCCGCCACCAGCACGGCGCCCGCTGCGTCGGTTTCCGGCATTAGCAGCGCGAACTCATCCCCTCCGAACCGCGCGACAAGGTCCGAGATCCGCCGGCCGGACCGCATCAGCTCCGCCAGCGCCCGCAGGAGTTCATCGCCGGCAGGGTGACCGTAGGTGTCGTTGTAATGTTTGAAGCCGTCGGCATCCAGCATCGCGAGGGAAAGCCGCCGATTGTTCCTGGCCGCGCGCCCCAGTTCTTTCAGGCAAGTCTCCGTCAAGGCGGTCCGGTTGGGGAGTTGAGTCAAAGGATCGGTCTTTGCTTGCTGGATGAGCCGGAGTTCTTTCCGTTTCTGGAACGTGATGTCGCGCAAGATGACCAGGGCCCAGACGGGATGGCCGGGCAACTGGATGGGGGTGTAGCTGGAGCTGACGACTATCGCCTTTCCATCCTTGATCCGAATGGAGTATTCGGCGTCTTTTACCGGCTGGAACGACTGCATCGCCTTCATGCCGGGGCATTCCTGCGGGGTTTCGCCCAGCGGGCATCCCTGGAGATCTCGGCAGGAGAAGAGGACCCCGCATTCGCTCTTTCCGGCGATCTCTTCCGATTTTCGGCCCAGCAGGCGTTCCAAGGAGGGGTTGATCCCCAAAACCCGGCGATGCTCGTCGATTACCATCATGCTGTCGCAGGAGTACCACAGCAGATCGGGGATCACGCTGGATCCGTCTTGTGCCTTCTTAGTCAGCATCGAAGACGCTCCTCCGTTCCTGGACGGCGGCGTACCAGCTGTTCCACTTCTGCATCCACAGACCCTCCATCCGCTGGGCCAGCAAATCTACCTCCGCTTCCCCGCAGCCAATCAGCAGGATGTCGCAGTCACCGATGGCGGTATCGCGCCAACTCTTCAGGATGCAGGCCTGCAGGCCCCTGCTCCGGAGCTTCTCCCCAACCTCGGCTAAGATCCGCGACTGCCTCCGGTCGGACCCGACCACAGTAACCATCAGTGAAGGACCCTGTTTGCTCATGATGGCGTTCCTCCTTGTCTAAACGCAAGGATACGCCGGCGGGGAGCCTGGGAGTATGACGGGGGTCATACAGGCGGAATTTCGGGAAACGGTTGGGCTGGTTAGGAGGAGAGCCGGACGAGGGAGTCCGGCTGGAGGAGCTGGACCTTCCCGCGGCTGGAGCGGACCCAGCCTTCCTGCTGGAACCGGCTGATCGTCCGGATGGCGGTCTCCACCGTGGTGCCGGCCAACTCGGCAATTTCTTGCCGGGTCAGCGGGATGGAGTCCCCGAACTTTTTCCGCAAAGCCAAGAGGGCCTGGGCCACCCGGCGCTCCACCGGGTCGTGGATCATGCATCCTTTGGCCTCCACCTGCCTCAGCCGGCCGGTGAAGACGCAGAGGGTCTGCTGTAGAAGGGTAGGTGAACTTTTCATCAGCTCCTGGAAGAGGTGATGCGGGACCTGGAGTACCCTGGCTTTCGTAGCGGCCACGGCGGTGGCCGGATAGACACCTTGATCCAGGGCGGGGAGGCAGCAGAAGATTTCGCCCGGCGTCATCACGCAGGTGGCCTGAACCCGTCCCTCGGCCTGATGGTGGAGCAGGTGGACCCGCCCTTCCAGCGTCACCCAGACGCTGTCGGAAGGGCGCCCCTCATGGAAGATGACCTCTCCTTTCGCGTAGACGCGTTCATGGGAAAAGGAAGCCATCCGCTGCCTTTCCTTGGCTGAGAGGCGGCCGAAAAGCTCGTTCTGCTTTAAGGAAAGCTCCAGGTCGTGGCGCCGGGGCATGAGTTTATCTTAACCCATTTATGATCTGCGTCATAGGAGCGGGCATGCCTTCCTTCTATACTTAAGGCGAAAGAATAGGAGGATGCCGTGTCGGCTGCGCCACAACTAAAGCTGAAGTGGGACGTGGTACTCTTCGTCAGCTTGATTCATTTGGGAGTATTGCTGGCTCCGTTTACCTTCACCTGGTCGGCCTTCTGGCTCTGCCTGGGGTTGATGTGGGTGACCGGATGGGTGGGGATCGCCCTGTGTTATCACCGGCTGTTGACCCATCGAAGCTTCAAGGTGCCTCGGCTGCTGGAGTATCTCTTGGCGTTCTGCGGGGTGCTGGCGGCCCAGGGGGGGCCGGTCGGGTGGGCCTCCACCCACCGTCTGCACCATGCCTACTCCGACACGCCCCAGGATCCCCACAGTCCCGTAGAAAGCTTCTGGTGGGGTCACATGGGATGGTTCCTGTATGACGATCCAAGGCGAGCTAAATGCGCCGCGTTGGATCTCGCGCGGGACCCGGTCCACCTCTTCCTGAATCGGACCCAGGGCCTCTGGCCGGTCCTGCTGGGCGTTCTCCTCTATGCTCTCGGAGGTCTCCCCTGGCTGATTTGGGGCTTCAGCGTGCGGACCGTGGTTGTGTACCACGTCACGTGGTTAGTGAATTCCGCGGCCCACACCTGGGGCTACCGGAGCTATCCAACCAACGACCGGTCCACCAACTGCTGGTGGGTGGCCCTGCTGTCTTTCGGCGAAGGATGGCACAACAACCACCATGCCTTCCCCCGCTCCGCCGCGCACGGTCTACGCTGGTGGGAGTTGGACCTGACCTATATGACGGTCCGGGCCTTGGCGCTCTTTGGGCTGGCCAGGGACATCTCCGTGCCGGACAAAGCACGCCTTGCATGAAAGGAGATTGTTCCATGAAAGTTAAAAACTGGGTCACCAAAGAGGTCATCACGATCCCGCCGGAAGCTTCGGTGAAGCAGGCCTTCGGCCTGATGAAATCGCTCGGGATTCGGCACCTGCCGGTGGTTAGAAACGGTTCTTTAAAAGGGATCGTGACCGACCGGGATTTAAGGCGCCCGAAGATCTCAGATGTATTTAAGGAGTGGGATGAGCTCTACCGGATCAACGATGACATCCAAGTGGAGGATGTCATGGTGAGCCCGGCCATCACCATTGGGGAGGAGGCGTCCATCAAAGAAGCCGCTCAAGCAATGGTTGAGAAGAGGATCGGCGCTTTGCCGGTGACCGATTCCAACGGGAAGCTGGCAGGGATCATCACCGAATCCGATGTTTTAAGGGCCTTCGTGGCAGGAAAGAAGTGACGCTATGAAGCGGAAGCCTTCGGCTTGTCCGGGTTCAGGCTGAAGAGGTACTCCGCCACGGCGTCGATCTCCTCATCGGAGAGCTTCCCTTTCCAGGAGGGCATCCAGAGCGGCGGAGCCAGTCCCTCCCGATTGGAGCGGGCCGGATAGCGGCCCTCCCGGATGATCTCTTTGATCTCTTCCTTAGAGTAGCCGTCGGAAACGTACGTCAGCGGCGGGACCTCCTCGCCCATGTCCATGTTCTTGTTCTTGATGCCGCCCCTCCCCTGCGGCCCGTGGCAGCCGATGCAGCCGTATTTTTCAAAGACCGCGGCTCCCTGCTCCACCTTGGAAGCGTACGTCACCGCCTCCACCGGCTTCGAGGCCGCGGCCACCCGGTACCGGGCCGGGATGGGATGCTCCTCGCTCTCCTCCTCGGAAGAGAAGCTGATCGTGAGGGCCGTCAGCAGGCGGATCTCCTCCTCACTCAGGCCGTAGTTCGGCATCGGGGTTTCCGGGGCGCCCAGCTTCGGATAGCCGGGTGTCACCGCCTGCGGGTTCCGGAAATGCTCCTCCACCCAGTGGGATACTGTTTTTTCGCCGCGGATGTACTTGAAATCAAACTGGTCCGAGGATTTGGTAAAGGTCTCCGCCAGTTCCGGGCCCACCACCATCCCCTTGCTGTGCAGGTTGTGGCAGCCGATGCAGCCCTTCTCCTTGAAAAGGACCATCGCCTGTTTCAGGCGCTCCGCCCCTTTGAGCTCATCCGTGTTTTGGTGGCAGGTGGTGCAGGTGCCGACGATCAGCCCTTTGGCCAGCAGCGGCTCTTCCCAGTGCGGCACCGGACCATGGGCGGCTTTCTTCTCAACGGCAGACCCCTGCCCGTGGTGGCAGACGGTGCAGCCGATCTCGTTGAACGGATGCTTCTCCAGGAAGCCGGGGATCCCGAGATTCGGGTGGGTTCGGAAGGGCTGTGGCTGGTCGGCCATCTTCGGATTGGAGATGCCGGCGTGGCAGGTGACGCATCGGTCTGTCCGCTTCAACTCCGGCAGATGGATCTGCTGAACCTTGGGAAAAGCCCAGGCCTTGGAACGGTCCCCGGTCACCTGGGCCAAGCGGTGGTTGTACTCCCGCTGAACACCGGCCCACTCCGGGAAGAGCTCCTGCCAGAGCAACACCCCAGCCATGAAACCGAGGCCGAAGCTGGAGATGAGGAAGAGCCAGTTCCAAATACTGCGCTTCATACGTTGAGATTAAACGCGGGGAAGGAAACAATGTATTTGATCGCGAAGAAGTTGCGCAGGATGATCTTGACCGGAACGAAGAACATCGCCAGAAGGAAGACGATGACCACCGCGCTGCCGAGGGGCCCCAGCCCCTGTTTCTTGAAGAAACCTTGAAGTTTTATTTTCCAGAGAGCGATCCCCGTCCCTGCGTAGGCCAGAAGGAACAGGAATCCTCCCCAGTTGGGCAGGCTGTGCAGGGCAGTGGAACGGGGGGCCCGGAAATGGTCCCACGGCTCCCACGGCATGAAGATCTCCCACCCGGGCCCGCGCATGTAGTAGCCGATAAAAATCAGGATAAACCACAGCACGAAGCCGAACGTGAACAGCCCTGTAGCGAACTTGCGGTCCCGGAAGTTGTAGTAGCCCACACCCCGCGGGTTCTTGTCCAGGTACGGGATCGCGATGAGACCCACGAGGATCAGCGTCGGCAGCACCACGCCGGCGATCCAGGGATCGAAGTAGACCAGCAGCTCCTGAAGGCCGACGAAGTACCAGGGGGCCTTCGACGGGTTCGGCGTCTTGTTCGGGTTGGCCAACTCCTCCAGCGGCGCGTGCGCCAGCAGCGACCAGGCCGTCAGGATCGCCGTCAGCACCAGCGCCGAGACAAACTCGCGGGAGACCAGGTTCGGCCAGGTGAAGACCTTCTTCTGCATTTCTTCCGGGTGCGCCTTGGCCCATTCCTCCGGGCGGACTTGCTTTTTCCTCTCCTCCTCCGGAGGCAGCGGGACCGCAGAGAACTCGTCTTTGCGCACCCGCCAGAAATGGACCGACACGAAGACGAGGAAGACGAGCGGCAGCAGCACGCAGTGCAGAACGTAGAAGCGCAGCAGCCCGGCCTGGCCGACCAGCTTGCTGCCGAGCAGGATGAAGCGGGCGTCACTCTCCGGCGTCACGATGGAGAAGGGTCCCTCCGAGCCGAGGAACGGGGTGGCCGCCGCCATGTTGGTGCCGACAG
>JGI1358J11329_10004117_pt1 | contig 10538 bp, 10 predicted proteins | sample Subgroupgradi54m_FD_11329 | JGI IMG/M metagenome (IMG submission 11329)
TGCTTCTAAAGAGCCCACGTTAAGGTGCTGTCGGTGACGAAAACGAACCCGATGCAGGAGTGTACGTATAGGTGAATGTCGTTGTCCCATCATTAAAGGTATAATGAGTATTATCTACTTTCACCCAAGCTTTATCGGAAACCCCTTGCTGCAAAATAGTAACGAAAATCGGGGCTGCAGGACCTGCTGTCGTTCCAGCCGCAACAGCATCCAATGTGGCCGGATAAACTCCCGGAGGACCATTCACCACCAGGTCATTGGCTCTGTAAAGACTGATTGCCGACCTGACTGCCCCAACCACGCCATCCCGGGATGCCTGCTTGGCCTGCGTACTAACGTTAATAAAATTCGGCAACGCCGCCACGGCTAGGATTCCCAAAATCGTGATGACGAGCACGAGCTCGATGAGGGTAAAACCTTTATTGTTCTTAACCATACTTGGCTACCTCCTGATAATATTGACTAGCAAGAAGTATGCCACAAAAAATTCCTTTGAAATCAGCATACATATAAATTGTTGTGCGTGAAATAACGCAAAGATGCGCGAGAAAAGTATGTTTTGCTTAATGGTGGCCAGAAACGACTTGCGACATATTCCAGATGGGTAGAAAAATGGCGAGCGTAAAAATAGTCACCATCCCAAAGATAAACCCTAAAAGAATAGGTTCTAAAAGTGTTGTGAGGTTTTTAATGGTGTGTTCCACTTCGAGATCATAATGGTTGCCCATCGATTCGAGCATTTCATCCAGAGCCCCTGTTTTTTCGCCTACAGCCGTTGCATCCACAATAACAGGGGTAAAATAACGGCAAGCAGCCATGCCCTCTGAAATCATTCGGCCTCGAGTCACTTCGCTTTTCAAAATCTCCACTTCACGCAAAAAAGCCCCATTACCGATTGTTCCTCCTGTAATTTCAAGGCTTCGATGAATCGGCAAACCACTTTTATAGAGAGCCGAGAGAATATGACAAAAACGGGCATTGGCGACTTTAATATTTAAAGGACCAAAAACAGGAAGCTTGAATCTCAAAGCTCCTATCTTGATTTTGCCACGTGCTGTTTTGGCATAACGTTTGAAGAAAACTATTCCTGCTAGCACAATACCACCCACAACGTACCAGTCATTTTGAACAAAATAGCTGAACCCCATCAAGAGGCGCGTGGGCAAAGGCAACTCCGCTTTGTAATGAGCAAAGAAACTGGCAAATTTAGGAACAACAAATGTCATAATGACCACCGTAGCAATGGCCAGAACAAAAATAACAATCTTGGGATATAGGGTTGCTGATTTTACAGAAGAATTAATATGTATTTCTTTTTCCAAAAGCTTGCAGAGATTTTCCAAAACTTCTTCTAAAATACCCGCCTCTTCTCCGGCAGCCATCATGCTCGTATAAAGTTCTCCAAAAATATTTTGATGTTTTACAAAAGCCGCTGACAAACCGGATCCTGAAGAAACAGCCGTGTGAATTTCCTGGAGAGCTCTCTTTAATGTTTTATTGGAACTCTGACGCACGAGAGTCGCCAATACAGCCTCCATACTCATCCCAGCCTTGAAGAGAGTATAAAACTGGCGGGTTGTAACGAGGACTTCATCGCCGCTCACCTTGGGTTCAAAAATTTTTTTTAAAAAAGGAAAGCTCAGGCCTTCAGCAACTCTTGTGATGGAAAGAGTACTCAGACCTTTGGAAGAAAGCTGAGACTGAATCTCATCCAGTCCGCTTCCCTCAAGTTGCCCGGTAATCAAGAGTCCACGATCATCTCGAGCACGATAAGCAAAGGTAGTCATAATTAGTCTTTATATTCAGGGAGAGATACCGCTCTCCCCCTGAAACCCCCATCTGGGAGCCGTGATTTGATCGCTCACTCCGTCGGTCTCATGCCGGAACAAGTCCGATCCTGACCCTACTCGTTCGCTATTTGCGAGGAACCTAAGTAGTTACAATTACTCCTCTTGAGTGACACGAATTAACTCATCCAATGTGGTCAAGCCCTTTTCAACCTTGTCTAAACCATTATCCAGCAAAGACTGCACTCCCAATCGTCTTAATTCTTTTTCAATCTCCTTATCCGAAGCTCTCACACCAATCAGTTTCCGCACCTCTTCACCCATAGGGGCCAATTCAAAAATACCTATTCGACCCGAATACCCGCTCATACGGCACGCGGAACACCCCTGACCCCGGAAGTTTTTCTTTACCTTCTGCCCAATCAGTTGAAGGTATTCTGGATTCGGTGGAAATTCCACCCGGCATTGGGGACAAATTTTTCGTACCAAACGTTGAGCCAAAACTCCAATCAGAGCGGATGAAAGCAAGAAAGATTCCACTCCTAAATCCTGCAATCGTGAAATGGTCCCGGCTGCAGAATTGGTATGCAAAGTAGATAAAACAAGATGTCCTGTAATGGCTGCCCGAACAGCAATTTCAGCCGTCTCTCCATCACGAATCTCACCAATCATAATAACATCGGGATCCTGTCTTAAAATAGATCGTAAAGCCGATGCAAACGTCACACCTGCTTTTGTATTAATCTGGGCTTGATTTACACCTACCATTTCACTTTCCACAGGATCTTCGATAGAAACAATATTTCGATCCGGGGAATTGATGTGAGTCAAAGCCGCATAAAGTGTGGTTGATTTCCCTGAGCCCGTGGGACCGGTCACCAAAAAAATACCATGACTCCTGTTGATCAAATCGGCAAAGATCTTGCGATCCTTTTCTGAAAATCCCAGCGATTCAATACTCACGGAAGCATCCTTAGCCAAAAGTCTCAGGACAACTTTTTCCCCATAAATAGTGGGGAGCGTTGACACACGAATATCGAGAGGATTGCCACCCAGCATGATCCGTGTTCGGCCATCCTGAGGAATGCGCCTTTCGGCAATGTCCAAACGTCCCAGAATCTTGATTCGAGAAACGATAGGGAGTTGCATTTCCCGTGACAGGCAAAGTCTTTCTTCTAAAAGTCCATCGATCCGGTATCGAATGTGTACCGCATCACTTCGTGGTTCAATATGAATATCCGAAGCCTTACTCTGATAAGCTTGGGCTATAATCTGATTGACGGTTTGAATGACTTTGGGTCCTGTGGCAATTTTTTCCAGTTTTTCTCCACTCGTATCGAAAGCTTCTTCAAAGGAAAATTTAGTTCCTTCAATTTGAACCTCCTGCTCAATACTGTTTAGCTGACGTCCATAATGTTGTTGAATCAAACCGTCGATTTCCTCGATGGAAGACAGTACCGGGCGAACATCCGCGTTCAGAACCATTCTCACGTCATCAATGGCAAACCGATCCAGAGGATCAGCCATAGCCACAATGACTTCATTATCTTCCTGTCGAAGTGGGATGAGATGGTAACGACGGGCCATGTGAACAGGAACCTTTTGCACCAGCTCTTGCTGAATTTGGTATTTTTTCAACGAAACAAACGGAATGGATAAGGAGCGTCCTAAAAAAGAAAGAAGCTGATTTTCACTGACAAAACCTTTTCGGATGAGGATATGACCGAGCTCCTCTCCTAAATTTTTTTGACTGACACGAGCAACCGTCAACTGATCATTGGTAATTAAGCCTTGCTCAACCAGCTTGTCGGCAAGTTTGTCAGTTAATCGTTGTCCTACAAGACTACTCATAAAATCTCCTTAGATTGTCATCACGAGGAGGCCAAAGGCCGACGTGGTGATCCCACGATTGAACCCGGGAGATCGCTACTCCGCCTGTGGCGGATCGCGATGACAGCTACGTTGTATTATAAATGAAAAAGAATGAGACCAAAAGAAGAAATCGTGTTAATATACAAATTGTTAGAAAAGGTTAATTTATGATAACGCTCAAAGAGCTCTTATATATAATGATAGAGAAGAAAGCATCGGACCTTCATATTACTTCCAATTCTCCTCCTCAAATTCGAGTCGATGGCACCCTCATGCCTTTAAACTTCTCATCTTTTACTGACGTCGAGGTGCGTCATTTGTGTTACGAAATTCTAACGTCCGATCAAATTCAACAATTTGAAAAGAAACAAGAACTTGATCTGTCATTTAGCCAAGAAGGTCTTTCACGGTTTCGTGCAAATATTTATCGTCAAAAAGATGCGGTTGCCGGAGCCTTTCGAACGATTCCCTTTAAAATTCCCTCTGCACAAGAATTGGGACTCCCGGAAGCTGTGACTTCATTAACTAAAAAACCCCGGGGTCTTGTTTTAGTCACGGGACCGACAGGATCCGGGAAATCCACCACTCTGGCTTCCTTGATTGATGAGATTAACACCACGCGCAGGGATCACATCATGACCGTGGAAGATCCTATTGAATATGTGCATACTCACAAAAAATGTTTTGTGACCCAAAGAGAAGTGGGTAAAGACTCGCAAAGTTTTGGAGACGCCCTCAAATACGTCCTCCGACAAGATCCTGATGTTATTTTAATTGGTGAAATGCGGGATCTGGAAACCATGCAGGCGGCCATCACCATTTCGGAAACAGGACATCTGGTTTTTGCCACCTTGCACACCAACACGGCTGTTCAAACGATCAACCGTATCATTGACGTCTTTCCTCCCCATCAACAATCCCAGATCCGCACTCAACTTTCATTTATTTTGGAGGGCATTCTTTCCCAACAACTCATTCCACGCATTGGAGGGGGACGAGCTTTGGCTTTGGAAGTCATGATTCCAACGCATGCCATCCGAAATCTCATTCGCGAAGACAAGGTTCATCAAATTTATTCTCAAATGCAAATGGGACGACAGACAACCAATATGCAAACCATGAACGAATCCCTGGCTGATCTTGTGAAAAAGAAAATCATCAGTTGGGACAACGCCTCCTCACGGGCCACGGATACTGAAGAATTCAAAAAACTCTGCCCATCTTAGAACTTTATCCCGACTTGGGAACTCATCTGATGCACAGATTGTGTTGTAAAATTTCCTGCACCGGCAGTTGCCGGGGGCTGAGTCACCGTGTTGGAAAGAGTTCTCAAATAAGAAAAGTCCATTCGAACCGTCTCATTGAGTTTGAATCCAAACCCTCCTCCCACATGATGTTCACTAATGGGAGAGGCCAACTGACTGAGAAAAATTGAACTGGCAGGTATTGCGGAACGTCCATAATTGTAACCACCTCTCAGGGTCAGACAGTCAAGGAGTTCATATTGGACACCGAGCATTCCTATGAATTGATTCTGCCATCCAAGACCTCCTCCTGCAACTGAGGTCCCAAAGGCTCCATTGGCACCTGGCCAGTTGATCCAACGGAAGTCCGTGCTTACCCATAACTTCTCCAAGGGCCTTACCGAAATCCCGGCATTGGCTTGCTGAGGAAAGTTGACGGTTCCTCCCGTAGGCAATACATCAGCATACCTTGTGAAATCTTGCATCCATTGTTCGGTGGTATACGAAACACCTGCGGAGAGAAAATCAAAGGGTTTGTAGAGAACACCCACTCCTCCCCCAATACCAAAAGACGAGTCCATTCGATCTAGTCCCGTTGTTTGAGTCCCGGCTGTAGTAGCTGAATTCGTTGCAAATTGAGCATGGTTCACATGAACCGCCAATCCAACAGACCATTGATCGTTAATCTTGTAAGCAGCGGCCTCAACAATCTTAAGAACGCCATAGTAGGTGTGCGTATCAAATGCATTACCCGTTATAGTTGCTCGCGAAGCAGGGTAATCTAAACTAAAACCAGCGACAGGAATAATCCCCATTCCAAAACTGAGACGATTGTCCAACCACGCTGTTGGGAGAATAAAGGATCCCCCTGGGAGAATAACGGGGTCATCATTGCTCGTAACCCCACCAGCTGTTGTAGCATTTCCAGCTGCCGGCGCACCCGCTGACGTATCCATCACACTCTTCGGAAACGCCGTCAGGATATTGAAATCCACACTGCGTGGAAGTTGTGATAAGCCGGCTGGATTCACCAAGAGAGTACTGGTATCTTGTGGCAACGCAACACCTGTGCCCCCGAGCGACTCATTGATGGCCGTAAACCCGGTGAGTTGAGCACCGTTTAAAGCCATGAGTTGCAGGGGCCATAATAAGAATACACTTAGGACAAGTCCGATATTTTTTTTCATTTTTTCTCCTTATTTTTTAGACACGTTTTGAGGTTTCTAAATGATGTATATTTTTAGGTTGGTAATTTTTCAAATTTTCTAAAAGCAACAACGTATGAGACGCTAACATCTGGGTGAGTCTCATGTCTTCCTCCGAAAAAGCCTGATGATTTCTCTTGTTTCCCAAAGAAACAATGGCTCTTAAATGATCAAAGACAAAGATCGGAATTAAAACACCTGTTCGTAAACGATCAATGGTTTGTATTTCATCCTCAGGCATTTCCATCTTCCTTAAATCATCCGCCAAAAAAGGTCCACGTAAAATTCGCAATGTCTCCGCCACCCAGCCATAACGTGGAAACGCAAGATCCGCAGCGACCACACTACGGGAAAGTCCCACATGACCGCCTAAATGAAATGGTTCCGGCTTGTTCCCTGGAACCAAAAAAGCCACGGGGTAGCTTGTAAATAAACCCATAAGACCATACAAAAAAAGTCGAATAATGTTTTCCGGATCTTTTTCCTGACCAAAAAAATCGGTCAAATCCAAAAGGCTGAGTAAGGATTGTGAACGCGAACGAGCCATATCATAAGGATTCGACAACAAACCTGCTTTCTTAATAGAAGTCGTATGAGTTGTTTTTTTCTGACCGGGCCGGTATTTGATCAAACTGATTTTATTATGGGAACCTGGAATGGTTTCATAAAGAACATCATCCACAAGACTTTGAATCAGGTATTTTCCATAACCATTGGAATGGCGGTATTTGACCTTGGTTGGCAAATCAAAATCAGTCTCAGAAGGCAAATAAGGTTCAGAACTATCATCCTGTAATTCGACAATGGCTTTTTCTTGATCTTCTCTCCAAGTCACGTTCAATTTACGATCCGCTTCAAAGCGATAGGCATGTTTGACAATGTTTGAAGACACTTCATCCACAGCCAGTACCAAACGACCAACTTCCCCTTGGCTAAAACCAAAAGAGGTTGCTTTTTGACGGATAAAAACCCGAATTTTTTCAAGACACTCCGAGTTACAAGCCACTCGGATTTCTTCTTCATGATGATCGTTCGTCAGAGTCATAAGGATCGGTGTAAATTTCTAACAGCTTCTCTTTCTTCATCAAAAAAAGAAAAAACATCAAAAAATCCTAGCAAGCTCATGGCATCATGAACTTCCGGTTGAACCACATTAGAAAAAACTATCCGGCCTCCCCGCTTTTCCATATCTCCTAAAGAACCCAGGAAAAGCCCCATACCGGGGCTGGAAATAAATTTTAATTTAGAACAATTCACAACAAATTTGCTCTTGTTGTCATCATGGATTAACTGATGAATTTTTTTATCCAATGCCGGAAGCGAATAAGAATCAAGACTTCCTGAAAGCCGCAGGATAGCTACATCTGTGTGTGTTTCTGGCAAGAAAATCTCGAAATCAAAATCAGGCATGGAACACCTCGCTCTTTCTTTGAATGACAATGGCGGTCCGGTCATCCTGTTGTGGAACCGAGCCAGCAAACTGATCCAGGTTCTCTCTCAAATGTAAAAGGTAATCCGGTATTTTCTTCTGACAAGCATCCATGAAAAAATCGGCCAGACGATCTCTTCCAAAAAAAACTCCCTGAGAGTCGCGCGTTTCCGTTAATCCATCCGTATAAAAAAAAGCCAGATCCCCCTCTTCAAGAGTAAATTCCTCTTCCTCAAATAATCGAGTGCCTGCAGTGCGTGTACGAATAAGCCCCATCGCTATCCCTTTGGGATGGATCCACTCCGACTGTTTCCGAGAAGAACGATACACCATCAAAGGCAAGTGGCCGGCATTTGCACACACCATTTTTTTTGTTTCCAGATCAAGAATAGAATAAAAAATAGAAACAAAAAAACCTGGCCGAAGACTGGGCATCAAAAGATCCTGAGTTCTCTCCAGAACCTCACTCGGAGAAAGAGTCAGCAGAGCCTGAGAGCGTAACGTGCTACGAGCAATCGACATGAACATGGCGGCTGAAATACTTTTTCCAGAAACATCAGCAACGACAATGCCCATATGAACGGGATCGATTTCAATAAAATCGTAGTAATCACCGCCAATTTCACGGGCTGGCTGATAAAACGCTTCAATATTTAAATCGGGAATTTCTGGAATTTTCGAAGGCAAGAGGCTGGACTGAATCGCCTGGGCCATGCGCATTTCTTTTTCCATCATCGTCGTTCACACTTTGTTCTTCTTTTTCCTGTCCGTGCTTTTTTGAATTCCTCCACCAAGAGATTGATCGCACGTTCTAACTCTCCTAATTCTCCCTGAGAAAGAATGGGCAAGGGTTTAGAAATCACTCCTTGCTGAGCGGCCAACACAAATTCAGTCAGTCGTTTCACTGGACTTGTCATCATGCTGATAACGGTATCGTCACGACTGCCGTTGTCCCCTTTCCTAGTTTACTGGTAAAATCCAAAGTCCCATTGTGTCGTAGACAAACAATCCATTGTGCAATTGGTAACCCGAATCCATAATGATAATAGGGACTCAAATTAAATTCTTCAGGTTCTGGCACGGTCGTTTCTTTCGGAGGATCCACCGTATGAAATGTGGTATAAAAAGGAGCAAATATTTTTAAAATTTCTTCTGAACGGATTCCCGACCCATTGTCTTCAATTTCTACACGCAAGGAAGACCCCTCTCCAATACCTCTCTCATCACCCGGATTGAGATAATGACTTCGAATTTGAATATGTTTTGTTTCCGGAGGGGTAAAAAGAAGAGCATTCTCCAAAATTTCTTTGGTGACTCGCATAAACGAATAGCGATGAATGGAAAGCGGGGGAATATTCTCATCAAGCTCTAAAGAAATATCACAAGTCGAACCTTCCGGAAGCGCTTTACGTGCCTTCTCCACAGCCTCTTTGAGAATCATATTGATTCCATTTTTCTGTGAAGAGACAGAAGAAAGCTGAATTTTTTTACTAAAGGTAGAAAGTTCACGAAGACGGGCCAAGGCTCCCTGCAAACGATGAAACTCCGCCATGGCGGATTCTTCGTTCACCTTTCGCCGCATGTTAAAAACATAATTAAACAAACTCATGGAAAGAGCTTCCATGCGTTCATGAATCTGTTGGCCAAAAGTTCCGAACAAGGTCAGGTTTTCCTGAACAGCCAATGACTTTAAAAGTTTTTTCTTGGCCAACAATAACTTGCGATTAGACTCTTCTAGCTGAAACTTCTCCAGGGCTTGCTGTACTACCAATTCAATCTCCTTGATGGGACTTTCTTTGGAAATATACCGATAGATTTGTCCTTTATTCACCGCTTGAATCACGGCATCTAAATCCGCATAACCGGTCATCAAGACACGAATGGTTTGAGGATATCGCCGAGCCACTTCGGTTAAGAGCACATCCCCGCTCATGCCCGGCATGCGCTGATCGGAGACAACAACCGCCACGGGCTCTTTTTCTAAAACTTGAAGAGCCTCCTCACCACCAGGAGCGGTGATCACATTGAATTTTTTGGAGAAGAGCGCGAAGAAATCGTTGAGATAATCCTTCTCGTCGTCAACTAATAGAACCTTCAATTCCTCTGACGGCATGCCCCCCCCTGGTTTATGCCTAAAAAATTACAAAGTTATAAGTAACTTGAATTTACCACGTTTTTTTAAAAAAACAAAGTGGAATTATCAAAAAGTAGGAGAAGTATACAATGGCCTAAAATGGATATATTCAGGTCAGTAGGCATCTCTAACGCACCGTCTCGCAAAATAATTTAAAAAAAAGAGAAACAAAAACAGATTTCTGCCGATGATTGTTTGTTATGTCCAAAAATCAAACACGCGGGTTTTATTTTGAGACGTTTCCAGAGAGCTTTTCTCCGGTTTTGTGCTCAAAACAACTTGGCACATGAATTGATTGTAATTGGGAGAAACCAAAGGGAGGATTTCATGAGATTTGTTCGACAAACACTTGTTCTTGTCTTTGGGTTTTTAGTTTTTACACCTCTCATTTCATTTGCCGACCCCTCTGTTCCGCACTTTGTTAACTTTCAATCAGTCCTTCGGGATGATAACGGGAATCTCATCACAGCCAATTCCATTGATCTGGAGTTCAAGATTCTCGATCAGGATGGAGATCAGCTCTACTATGAACAACAATTGGGGGTTCAGGTAGTGCGTGGAGCGGTGAACGTCATGATCGGAGAGGGCATTGTCCCAGGCAGCAGCCCAAGCAGAGCTACAGGAGGTGTGCCTGCCTCTGCCTTTGATCCCACTTCAGGAACAAAGCATCTTCAGTTCAAGATTGGAAGTAACCAACCCAGTGATCCTGTTGAATTCGGAGTCACTCCCTACTCTCTCTATTCTGAAAAAGCTTTAACGGTTGTTAATAATGCTATTGGTTCGGAACAGATCAAGAACGGTTCGATTAAACTGGAGGACCTTGAACCTAATATCCTGTCTTTTTCCCAGGTCACGGGACAGATCAAT
>JGI1358J11329_10004122_pt1 | contig 10529 bp, 12 predicted proteins | sample Subgroupgradi54m_FD_11329 | JGI IMG/M metagenome (IMG submission 11329)
TATTTCCCCGCTTTCCTGCGCCAATAGGAAAAACTATTGGCTTGAAAAGCGTGAAAATCTGCCCTCGCCCAGCACATTTTTCGCTTCGATTCTTTAAGTCCGACAGCCTCCTAGGCACCATGGAACTGTCAAACAGTGATCGACATACTCAAGCAAATCCATCATGCTGATTTCCATTCCTGAAGTCTTGTCACGCGAACAACTGGCGCACTGCCATCAGTTGCTGCAGGCCGCGCCGTGGAAAGATGGCCGCATCACCGCCGGTACGCAATCGGAACAGGTGAAGAACAATCAGCAGTTGCCGGAAGATTGCGCGGCCACGGGAGAATTGCGCAAGATCGTGATGCAGGCGTTGAACCGGCATGGACTGTTTTTCACGGCGGCGCTACCGAAAAAAGTATTCCCGCCGCTGTTCAACCGCTACGCAGGCGCGGCCAATTCCTTTGGCAGTCATATCGACAATGCCGTACGGACGGTGCCCGGTACGCAGTTTCATGTACGCACCGATGTGTCCTGCACGCTGTTCCTCAGCGACCCGGATGACTACGACGGTGGCGAACTGGTGATCGAAGATAGCTTCGGCACCCAGCGCGTGAAGCTGCCCGCAGGCGACATGATTCTCTACCCTTCTTCCAGCGTGCACCGGGTCGAGCCGGTGACGCGTGGCGCGCGCGTGGCGTCCTTCTTCTGGGTCGAGAGCATGGTGCGCGACGACGCCCAGCGCCGCGTGCTGTTTGATCTGGATATGGGTATCGTGTCGCTGCGCCAGCAACACGGCGACACGGCGGAAGTGGTGCGCCTTACCGGCTGTTATCACAACCTCCTGCGCATGTGGGCCGAAACCTGATTCTGTTGAGCGATGCAAGCAATCATCCAGCCCCCCCATCCCACCCTGCACACCCCACCCAGCGAGCGCGCCATTGATGCCTCTGCCGGGGTGCTGGTCGTGCTGCTGCACCTGGCAGTGGCAGCGGTGTTGCTCTATACAAGAACCACCGACCAGCCCGGAGCACCGCACACCTTGATGGTGGAATTCATTGAGTCCAGCACACAAAAACCAGCGCCACCGCAGCCACCCAAACCCGTGGTTGAACCCGTCAAGACGACGCCAAGGAAATCTGTGCTGACGAGTGCGCAAACCACCACCGCGCCCAGCGAGTTGCCCAAGCCTGTCGCTGAGCCAGCCAAGGAAGCGGCGCCTGCGGCATCCAACCCGGCACCCGCTGCGGTGTCAAGCGCGCCCGCAGCGCCCGCGATTGCGCCAGGCGAGTGCCTGACAGCAGCGCCAACACAAATGCCAGAACCGAAGTATCCGCGCCAGTCGGAGCGGCTCGGCGAAACTGGAATTGTGATCCTGGATATTCTGGTGGATGCGCAGGGCAAGCCTAAACGGATTGAGGTGCGACCGCCAAGCCGTTATAGCCGCCTTGAACAGGCCGCCATTGACGCCGTGCAAAATGGCTGGCATTTCATCCCGGCCAAAAAAAATGGCGAGGCGATTGAAAGCTGGTACGCACAAAGATTCAATTTCGATCCGTACAGCACCGAAAAGAATCCGCCCCCTCCGAAACCAAAATCTTCTCCGTGTAAATAATTATCAGCAAAGGCCTCTTATGGAAAACAATCTCGGTATCGGTCATTTTCTCAATCACACCGATGTAGTCGGCGTGGTGTTGTTCATCGCCTTGCTGGTGATGTCGATCGGCTGCTGGTATCTGATCATCAGCAAAGGCATCCGCACCTGGCTGGCGGCGCAACGCAGCGCGCAATTCCTGCAACGCTTCTGGGATGCAAAGAATCTGGAAGAAGTGGCGCAGCAGATCCGCGAAACCGGCACTGTCGAACCGTTCTCGCACCTGGTGCATCACGGCTTTACCGCGCTCGAACAACACGCACGTAGCGAGGGGCAGCACACGCTGATCGACGCCGGTGCGCCGGAGGAATTTCTCACGCGCGCCCTCAAGCGGGCGATTGACGAAGACAAGTCGCGCATGGAAACCGGCCTGACCTTTCTCGCCACCACCGCGTCCAGCGCGCCCTTCATCGGCTTGTTCGGCACGGTGTGGGGGATCTATCACGCACTGATCGCTATTGGCGCCTCCGGCCAAGCGAGCCTGGACAAGGTAGCCGGGCCGGTCGGCGAGGCGCTGATCATGACCGGGCTGGGGTTGGCGGTGGCGATTCCGGCCGCGATTGCCTACAACACCTTTGCGCGCAGCAATCGCAATACGCTGGCGAAATTGAATTCGTTTGCCCATGACGTGTTTACCTTCCTCGGCACCGGCCTGAAATCAGGCCCGCTGCTGGCCGATGCGAAAGCGAGCGAACAGATGATCGCGCGCTTCCACTCGCAACAGAAAGGCGCATGATGGCTTTCGGTTCAATTGAAAGCGGTGACGACAACGAGCCGCTGGCAGAAATCAACATGGTGCCGCTGATCGACGTGATGCTGGTGCTGCTGATTATTTTCATGATCACTGCGCCACTGCTGACGCACGCGGTCAAGGTCGATCTGCCCAAGGCCAGCAGTACCACCATGACGCAAAAACCGGAGCATGTGGAACTGGCGCTCAATGCGCAGGGACAACTGTTCTGGAACGGCGCGCTGATTGCCCGCGAAACATTGCCGGCACGATTGCAAGAGGCTGCTCAAAAAGATGCGCAAGCGGAACTGCACATCCGCGCCGACGGCACCACACCGTATGAGCAAGTGGCGCAAGTGATGTCGGCCGCAGCACGAGTGGGGATTGCCAAGATTGGGTTTGTGACAGATCCAAGCCACGCGCAGCGTTGATCACGCCCTTCTCCCGCCTACGGGAGAAGGGCGTCAGTTGCCGACCGCGCCCACCCGCCAACCGCTTATAATTGCGCCCACACTGAACACTGCGAAGGATGCATCATGGGTTTTCTACAAGGCAAACGTATTCTGATCACCGGTCTGCTGTCGAACCGCTCGATTGCCTATGGCATTGCCGAAGCGGCGCACAAGCAAGGCGCTGAGTTGGCGTTTACGTATCAGACCGACCGCTTCAAGGAGCGCGTGACGGAGATGGCGGCGGAGTTTGGTTCGAGCATTGTGCTGCCCCTCGATGTGGCAGAAGACAGTCAGATCACCGCGCTGTTTGTTGAACTCGGCAAGCATTGGGATCGTCTGGACGGCTTGGTGCATGCGATTGGTTTTGCGCCGCGCGAGGCGATTGCCGGGGATTTTCTGGAAGGCTTGTCGCGTGAGGCGTTTACGATCGCGCATGAAATTTCAGCGTACAGCTTCCCAGCGTTGGCGAAAGCCGCCCTGCCCTTGTTGCAAGGCCCGGATGGCAACAACAAGGCCGCGCTGTTGACGCTGAGCTACCTCGGCGCAATGCGCATGGTGCCGAACTACAACACCATGGGCCTGGCCAAGGCCAGCCTGGAAGCCAGCGTGCGCTACCTGGCCGAATCGCTGGGTTCAAAAGGAATTCGCGTCAATGGTATTTCCGCCGGCCCGATCAAGACACTGGCGGCCAGCGGCATCAAGGGCTTTGGCAAGATTCTGAATTTCGTCGAAACGCACGCGCCCCTGCGTCGCAATGTGACGACCGAAGATGTCGGCAATGTGGCAGCATTTTTGCTGTCCGATCTGGCGGCCGGTGTGACGGCCGAAATCACCTACGTGGATGGCGGGTTTAGTAATACCGTGGGTGGGGTCGCTGAGTAAAAATCAATTTACCGCCAAGACGCCAAGAGCGCCAAGAAAAACANAGGAAACACGGATTTATTGCCTGAGCGTCATTCCCGCTAACCAGCGACTTGGCGCAGGTTGTAATGCGCCTAGTCGATTGGCTATGCAGAGCAAAGCGGGAATCCAAGTTAATCAACCATTTATATGGATCCCCGCGTTCGCGGGGATGACGTTCCCCGAATAAATCTGCGTTTCCCAAAAGCTTTTTTTGTTGGCGCTCTTGGCGTCTTGGCGGTAAATTTTCTGCCTTAAATATAGTCCGCCAGCACTTCGTGCAATTCCAGCACCAGCACCAGTTGACCATCGCCGGAGAGGGTGGCGCCTGAGACGCCTTTCGGTTTCATGCCTTCGAGCGGTTTGATCATCACTTCGTCCTGGCCGAGGAAACCATCGACCGCGAGCACGAAGCTCTTCTCGGCAGTATTGACCACCACCCCCACATTCGACGTGCCCGATTTCGGGCGGCTCAGGAGTTCGGCCAGATCGAGCAGCGGCACTGGATCACCACGCACCATGACCATCGGTTTGTTGGATACATAACCGAGTTCTTTCTCGCGCAGTTGCACAATCTCGCGCACCGCAGACAGGGGCACGGCAAATGCCTGATCGCCGGAACGCAGCATCAGCACTGGCAGAATCGCCAGCGTCAATGGCAGATAAATCGCAACCTGGGAACCGGCCCCGAGGCTAGTGTTGATATCGATGCGTCCCTTGAGTTTCTGAATGTTGGTGCGCACCACATCCATGCCGACGCCACGACCGGAGAAATCGGTGATTTCGCTCTTGGTGGAAAAGCCCGGCAGGAAAATCAGTTGCAGGCATTGTTTGGGATCGAGGTTGCTGGCTTCGTCCGGGGAGATCAATCCTTTTTCGATCGCTTTCTGACGCAGCTTTTCAGCGTTCATGCCGCGACCGTTGTCGTTGATCTCGATCACGATGTGATCTCCCGCCTGCCGCGCCGACAAGGTAATTGTGCCGTGCGGGGTCTTGCCCGCCAGGCGCCGTTCGGCAGGGGTTTCGATGGCGTGGTCGCAGGCATTGCGCACCATGTGCACCAGCGGATCATTCAATTCTTCAAGGATGGTCTTGTCCACCTCGGTCTCGGCGCCGATCACGACCAGTTCGATTTCCTTGCCCAGTTGGCGCGCCATGTCACGCGCCAGCCGGCTGTATTTCTGGAACACGCGGCCGACCGGCTGCATGCGCGCCTTCATCACCGCCGATTGCAGATCGGTCACCAGCATGTCGAGCTGCCCGAGCACCATGTCCAGCGTTTTATGCGTGGCGTCCTGGCTGTCGTTGCGGATCAATGCGCCACGCAATACGTTGAGGCGGTTCTTGGTCAGGCCGATCTCGCCGGACAGATTGAGAATCTGATCGAAACGGGTGGTGTCCACACGAATCGTGTTTTCCTTGCTGGCGGCAGTCGCACCGGGGGCACCGGCGGCCTTGTCCTGCTTGCTGGCGCCGCGCATGGCATCCATCGCCGCCGTCACACCTTTCTTGACATCATCTATCGGGGTGACGACTGAAGCGACGGTCGCAGGTGCCGGTGCTCCAGCCGAGGGAACGCTGATCGCTGCGGCGGGTGTTGCGGCCACGCCGGTGAGGGCCTGATACATGGCGGACCAGTTCAAGCCACCACTGGCATCGAGAATACCCTCGGCCACCGCAGCGCGATGCACTTCCGGAGCCACGCTCGTCGCTGCCGCCGCTGGCAGGGCGGCCCCGCTGAGCGACAGATCCAGCGCATGGAGCAAGGCATCCGGCGCCGCTTCGGGCATGACCTGCGTGGCCATTTCCTGAAACATGCGGTGCACTTCGCCGGTAGCAGCCAGAATTACATCAAGCAATTCAGGCGTCAGCGCCATTTCGCCGCTGCGGAATTTGTCGAACAGACTTTCAGTACGGTGGCACAACTGCACGGTCGGCTGCGCATCGAGAAAACCGGCGCCACCCTTGATGGTATGGAAACCACGGAAGATATCGTTCAACAGCGCCTTGTCCCCGGGGCGATGCTCAAGTTCGACCAGTTTGTGATCGACTTCCTCCAGAAGCTCACCGGCTTCCGTCAGGAAATCCTGCAACAGTTCGACATCGGCAAAGGCACTCATGCTTCACGATCCCTGCAAATTTAGGTGCAACGATGGATTCATGGCAACGACTCAGAAACCCAGACTTTCGAGCAGATCGTCCACCTGCCCTTGATCGGTCACCATATCCGTACGCCCTTCGGCATTGATCACGGGGCCATTCATCCACTCCGAGTGCACCTCGGCACGCCGTTCCGGCGGGGCGCTGTCCACCAGCAATTGGATCAATTGCTGTTCCAGATTTTGTGACACAGCGCCGATTTTCTGGATCACCTGTCCGGTCAAATCCTGGAAATCCTGCGCCATCATGATTTCAGTGAAATGGGCATTGGCTTCGCTGACACCGGTGCCCGCATGACGCAAATGCGCATGGGTATCCAGCGCCAGCTGCTTGAATTCGTCCAGACTCAGTTGCTTGGCAAACAATTTATCCCAATGGGCCAGCAGCTTCGCATTTTGCGTCAGCACCTTGGACAAACCATCTTGTCCTTTTTCCACCGCCGACAAGGCGCGATCGGCAGCCTGTTCGGTCATCTTGGCGATATAGCCCAGACGCGCACGCGCATCCGGCAAGGCATTGACGGCATTCTCGACATTCTTGTCGTAACCCAGTTCGCGCAGGGCATCGTGCAACTGCCGCGTCAATCCACCCACCCGGTGATACAGATCCGGCTTCTCGCCATTGTCCGTTACCTTCGCTGCGGCAGAAGCCACCATGGCGGCAGCCATCACCGTTGCCGAGGCCGTGACCGGCGCAACGGGTGCGGCAGCAGGTGCCGGTACCGCTTCGGCAGCCGGTTTCACATCGCCACGAATTTCCGCCAGACGCTGGTCGGAGATTTCGTCGAATAATGCTTCCAGATCGTCTTGTGCATTCACGCTCATATCACCTCCTACGCCTGAACGGCCTGCATTTTTTGCAGAATCTTGGTGAATTTCTCTTCCAGCGTGGCCTTGGTGAAAGGCTTGACGATGTAACCGGAAGCACCAATCTGCGCCGCCATCACGATATCTTCCTTCTTCGCTTCGGCCGTCACCAGCAGTACCGGTAACGTCTTCAGCTCGGCGTCTTCGCGAATCTGGCGCAGCAGTTCGAAACCATTCATGTTCGGCATGTTGATGTCGGACACGACAAAGTTGAAACCGCCGCTCTTCAATTTATTCAAGGCCACCTGACCATCTTCCGCTTCGTCGGCATTGCTGTAGCCAATTTCCTTGAGCAGGTTGCGCACGATCCTGCGCATGGTTGAGAAGTCATCGACGATCAGTATCTTGAGTTGATCCGGATTCATGATCCCCCCTTGGGAGAGCGAATCATGCTGCGAATCATGGACGACAGTTCATCCGGATTGAATTTCGGCACATAGGCATCCACCCCGGCTTGCTGGCCGAGCTTCTTGTTCGCCACCGAAGACAGAGAGGAATGCATCACCACCGGAATATCGCGGAAGCGTGGATCGCTCTTGATGTTGCGCGTCAGGACGTAGCCATCCATCTCCGGCATTTCGGCGTCCACCAGAATCAGGCCGAGGGTTTCGGTGAGTTCGGCATCCTCGGCTTCGGATTTGCCGGCGATCACCTTGAGTTTTTCCCAGGCTTCACGGCCATTGGTCGCCGATTGATACGGCAACTTCATCTTGTCGAGCACTTCGGTAATCTTCTTGCGCGCCAGCGGCGAATCGTCGGCGAAGAAGACATTGTTCATTTTCTTCTCTTCAATCGTTTCCAGCACCGGCACCGCTTCGTCGCCGATCACATCGCTGAGAATCTGTTCGACATCGAGAATCGACACCAGCTTGCCGCCCGGCAGTTCGGTCAGCGCGGTAATCTTGCCGGTAACGTGGGTCGGCATGCTTTGCGGCGAACGCACGTTATCCCAGTCCACGCGCACGATCCGGTCCACGTCATGCACCAGGAAGCCCTGACTGTGGCTGGAAAATTCGGTGATGATCAGTTTGGTGCGCGACTCGGGGGCCGGCAGATTCAGGCAGGCGGCCAGATCCAGCACCGGCAAGATACTGCCACGCAGAGAAATGATGCCTTCCACACCCATCGGCATATTGGGGGTCTTGGTGATCGGCATGCACTCGCACACTTCGCGCACCTTGAAAACGTTGATACCAAACACTTCCGAGCCGCCCAGATTGAACAGCAGCAACTCCATCTTGTTCGAGCCAACCAGTTTGGCCTTGTCGTCGATGATATTGATCAGCTGATTGTCACTTTTACCCATCACTCGCTCCTTGCCACTTTCTTTCATACTGTTTGATCGTACCGGCACCGCACCAACGGCACGCTATGGTTTCACTACCGGCAAGGGTTGCACACCCGCCGCTTCAATATGTTTCTCTTCGGCGCCCGGTGGAAGACGTGCCCCGACGTCCTCCCCTATATCGACCACTTTGCCGTCTTTCCTGATGGTTTCTTCAGTTTTTTTGTTCATCACAATGATGGAAATGCGTCGATTGGCCGGCGCCATCGGATCGGCCTCATCGAACGGCACCGCCGAACTCAGCCCGACCACGCGCATTACCTTGTCCTCGGCCAAACCCTCGGACAGCATTTCGCGGCGCGCTGCATTGGCGCGGTCGGCCGACAGCTCCCAATTGCTGTAACCGCGCTGCCCGGAGGCGTAGGGCGCGGCATCGGTATGACCGGAAATGCTGATCTTGTTGTCCACCTCGTTGAGCGCCAGCGCGATCTCGCGCAGAATTTCACGGGTATAGGATTTCATCACCGCCTTGCCGGAATCGAACATCGGCCGGTTCTTCTCATCGACAATCTGGATGCGCAACCCTTCCGGCGTGAAGTCGAGCTGAATCTGCTCGGAGAATTGCTTGAGCTTGTCGCTGTTCTGAATCAGATCTTCAATCTTGCCCTTGAGTGCTTCCAGCTTCTCGGCTTCCTTCTTCGCCAACTCTTCCTTGGCCGCTTGCAGGTTGATGGTCTTGCGGGTATCCGGTTTTTCCGCCTTCTGCACCTGGCCGACGCTGCGCGTCAGATCGGTCCCACCGCCCTGCAGCACGCTCGAACTATCGCCCGAACCGGAGCCACCCATCATCGCCACCTTCAGCGGCGTGTTGAAATAATCGGCAATCCCCTTCAAGTCACCCTTGGTGGTCGAACCGAGCAACCACATCAGCAAAAAAAACGCCATCATCGCCGTCACAAAATCGGCATAGGCAATCTTCCACGCGCCACCATGATGCCCACCGCCCTGCACCTTCTTGATGCGGCGGATGATGATCTGCTTGTCGTCCTTGTTCTGCGCCATTGCTCAAATCCATGACGCCATGCTGCGCATGGCATGATGTTTCGCGTTGTTCAACATGACGCCGCGCTGCGGCATGAAAAGAAAATTGCGCGCCCTTTTCATTTGTCATCCTTCATTTGTCATGCCCTACTTCTTCCCTTGCTGCTTCACATGCGTTTCCAGTTCACCGAAGGTCGGCCGCTCAGTGGAGTACAGTACCTTGCGTCCAAACTCGATCGCCAATGCAGGAGAGTAGCCATTCAAGCTCGCCAGCAAGGTCACCTTGACGCACTCGAACTGCTTGGTATCTTCCTGCACAAACTGCTCCATCAAACCGGCCAGCGGCGTGACAAAACCATAGGCCAGCAAAATGCCGAGGAAGGTTCCGACCAACGCCGCAGAAATCATCAAACCCAGTTCGGCCGGCGGCTTGCCAACCGAACCCATCACATGCACCACACCCATCACCGCCGCCACAATCCCGAATGCGGGCAAGCCGTCTCCGAGTTTGGCCATTGCGTGCGACGGGCCTTCCGCTTCGTGATGATGGGTTTCAATTTCGCTATCCATCAAGGCTTCGATTTCCATCGGGTTGAGGTTACCGCTCACCATCAGGCGCAGATAATCGGTAATGAATTCGATCAGATGGTGATCGCCGGACACTTCGGGATATTTGTTGAACATCGGGCTTTCGTGCGGCTCTTCAACATCGCGCTCGATCGACATCAGCCCTTCCTTGCGAATCTTGGTGAGGATCTCGAACAGCAGCGCCATCATCGCCATGTAACGCGCCTTGCTGTGCGCCGACCCCTTCAACACCTTGGGCAGAGCACCCAGCGTGGCTTTCGAGACCTTGGGCGAATTGCTCACGACAAACGCACCAATCGCGCCACCCAGAATCGTCAACACCTCGGTCGGTTGCCACAAGGCCGCCAGATGACCGCCATGCAAGGCATATCCTCCAAACACGCAACCGACGACGACGATATATCCAACAATGACCAGCATTGCTATCTCGCTATTGAATTGTGATTTTCACTGCTCTCGCTACTGGGAAATTTTCGGCACGCCGGAAGAAATCTTTAACAATTTAGACAGGGAAGAGGCCAAAGGATCGTGTGATGCCGAAGGACGAAAAGTATTAACCGCCAAGGCGCCAAGAAAACAAGAATCTCTCTTGGCGCTCCTGGCGTCTTGGCGGTTAATTTTTTGTTCCGGGGAAAAAAGGCAAAAAAAATCCCGCAGGGGTTGATCCGGCAACGAGAGATCAGGGGGAGGAGGAGCGCCGGGACCCGAATGCGGGATGAAGAGGCAGACGTTACATAACTTCATTTACGACCAGTGATGCAGAAACTTTAGGCCTTTCGTGAAAATATTTTTTTAGACCGCTGCGGCATGGTGTTCATGCTCGGCGCGATGCGCCTCTTCGCGGCGGGTTTTGCCGGCCCGCGAAGGCATGTGG
>JGI1358J11329_10004131_pt1 | contig 10515 bp, 10 predicted proteins | sample Subgroupgradi54m_FD_11329 | JGI IMG/M metagenome (IMG submission 11329)
GAGCCGGTTTCGGCCGCGACCGCCGGGCTGACCGTGACCACGGCTTGCGGCTGGTACGACTCGAGCACCAGCAGCGCCGTCATGATCTTGGTGAGGCTGGCGGGCGGCAGACGCGCATCCGCGTGGCGCGCCCACAGCGTTTCGCCCTGGACACGCACCAGGTAGGCCTGCGCGACGTGCGGAAACGGATCTTCGGCGGCGAACAGCGGGGCCGACGCGGCGCTCAGCGCGATCAGCAGTGCAACCAGCGTTCGCCGCACCGCGCGCTCAGAAGGGCAGCAGCTTGCGCAGCTTCTTGGCCTCGTCCTTGACCACATCACCGGCGTCCGGCGCGGATTCTTTCTTGGCGGCTTCGGCGCTGCCCGACGCGCTTCCCGTTTTGCCGGCTTTGGCTTTCCCGGATTTATTCAGGCTGGCGGCGGCGTAGCGCCGGCAGATGGGCGCGAATTCGGATGACATCGCCTCGGTGTAATCCCGGCCCTCGCAATTTTTCTTGGCCAGCACCTTGGATTCCGCCACACAATGCGCCGCCACGAATTCCCATTTGCGGGTATCGGAGGCGCGCTTGCAGGCGGTGTTGGTAACGGCGACCGAATCAATATTGCAGGCGCGATACAACTCCTGCCAATTCGTGTGCTTCCGGATGGCGGCTTCATAGCCGTCAGGTTCACGCATTTCTTGTGACAGCGCACTGACGCGCTTGCAGAAGTCCGGTTTCTGGGCCAGGCACGGGCTGTCTTTCATGGTGAACATGGATACATTCATTTCGTCAACTGACTGCTTGCAGCTCATCTGTTTCTGCTTGTCGGCCTGCTCCTGGTATTTTTTCGCGACCGCGGCCGGCTCTTCGTATTTGCACGTCCCGATGCGTTTGCCGGAGAATTTCTGGGTCATGTCCATTTTTTCTCCGTCCATGGTTCCGGTCAGGCGCATCTTGCCGCGGTAGCTGTCGCTGCCCTGGTCCTCGAACTCGCCGGTGCCGGTCATCTTGTTTTTGCCGGTACACACGATCTTGTAAGATGTCTTGTTGCCCGATTTCCTGAGGTCGGTGGTAGTGCACGATTCGTCCTTCGGGATCGCCGCGTCGCTTTTGCGATCCTTGGGGAGACAGGCCTTGGATGTCTGTCCCGGCATGGCCATGGGCATGCCTTCCATTTCCATGCTCGTGGTAATTTGCCAGAGTTCACCGGTGTCCGGGGCGGAAAACGCGGTTAACGGGCTGATGAGGCAAAGTGCGAAGACGGCGCTTTTGATTCCTGTGGGCACGGTGAATATCCTCCTGATGGACAGGCGTAAATTGCCACGACCGGCCGGGTTTGGCAACGAAACGCACCGGGACGTGTCCGTGGCAGAAATAGTTTGTCCGCTTTCCCCGCCACTTCTGCTACAATACTCTCATCGGCGCACCCCGGTCTGCACCGATCCCTTCGCGGTCATCCATCTCGGTTCACCTCGAACAACTTCAACTTAATAGGTAGCGCCTAGACCGGCCCAAGTTTTTTGGGTAGGCCATCCAGGAGCAACCATTCGTTATGTCATTTTCAACTCTCGGCCTGTCGGCCGAATTACTCCGTGCTGTGTCCGAAAAAGGTTATACCCAGGCCACCCCGATTCAGCTGAAGGCTATCCCCGTCATTCTCGAGGGACAGGACGTTCTCGCCGGCGCGCAGACCGGCACCGGCAAGACTGCCGGTTTCACGCTGCCGCTGCTGCAACGCCTGAACGCGATGCCGCACGGTGCGCATCGCGCGATCCGCTGTCTGATCCTGACCCCGACGCGCGAACTTGCCGCACAGGTGGAGGAGAGCGTGCGCACCTACGGCAAATACGTGCCACTGAAGTCCACCGTGGTTTTCGGTGGCGTCGGCTTCAATCCGCAGGCTGATAAGCTGCGTCACGGCGTCGACATTCTCGTCGCCACGCCGGGCCGTCTGCTCGACCACGTCAGCCAGCGGACGGTGGACCTGTCGCACGTCGAAATCCTGGTGCTGGACGAAGCCGATCGCATGCTCGACATGGGCTTTATCCGCGACATTCGCAAGATCCTCGCGCTGCTTCCCAAAAATCGTCAGAACCTGCTGTTCTCCGCCACCTTCTCCGACGAGATCAAGCAGCTCGCCGACGGCCTGCTGAATGCGCCGGTGCTCATCGAAGTGGCGCGCCGCAACACCGCCGCCGAACTCGTGTCGCAGGTGGTGCATCCGGTGGACCGCGCGCGCAAGCGCGAACTGCTGGCGCACCTGATCCACACGCAGGGTTGGAAGCAGGTGCTGGTGTTCACCCGCACCAAGCACGGCGCCAACCGCCTCGCCGAACAACTGGAAGACGACGGCATCAGCGCCACCGCGATTCACGGCAACAAGAGCCAGGGCGCGCGCACCAAGGCGCTCGCCGATTTCAAAAAGGGTTCGGTGCGGGTGCTGGCGGCGACCGACATCGCGGCGCGCGGTCTCGATATCGACCAGTTGCCGCACGTGGTGAACTACGAGCTGCCCAACGTGCCGGAAGATTATGTGCACCGCATCGGCCGCACCGGCCGCGCCGGTAAAGAGGGCGAGGCGCTGTCGCTGGTGTGCGTGGACGAGCGCGATTTTCTGCGCGACATCGAACGCCTGCTCACTCGCGACATTCCGAAAGTCGTAATTCCGGGTTTCGAGCCCGATCCGTCGATCAAGGCCGAGCCGATCCTGATGGGCCGTGGTCAGCGTGGCGGCGGAAGGCCGCAGGGCTCGCGCCCGGGCGGTGATCGTGGCCGCAGCCAAAAGCCACGTTCCCCTTCGCATGCTCGCGCCGATGGTCAGCGCACGCATTCGAGCTCGCATGCCCGCGACGGCGCGCAACGCCCGCATTCACAGTCACATGCACATAGCGGTGCCCAGCGACCGCACTCGAATCCGCATCCCCGAGCTGTCGGCCAGCATCCGCATCCGCATTCGAATTCACATTCGCAGCCGCGTTCGGCCGCCGAGGATCATGGCAATAGCCATGCCTCGCGCCCCGAGGTGGACGGCAACCGGCGCACTTCGGAAAACACCGGCAACCAGCAACGTCGCCTCGATCGTTACGAAACACCGCCGCGGTCGCATCAGCCGACAACGCATTCCAAACCGACGGTAACCACGAAACCTGCTCGCCACCACGCCAAGCGCGAAGTACCGGCCCTGTTCGAAGGCGGCGGCAAGCGCGGTGATTAACTTAATTAACAGCGTATTTCTCGGTAACTTTTTAACTGGAATCGTATCTTGATCACGACCGCTAACATCACCATGCAGTTCGGGGCCAAGCCCCTGTTCGAGAACATCTCGTTCAAATTCGGCAACGGCAACCGCTACGGCCTGATCGGCGCCAATGGCTGCGGCAAGTCGACGCTGATGAAAATCCTCGGCGGCGACTTGGAACCGAGCTCGGGCAACGTCTCGGTCGACGCCAACGAACGCCTCGGCAAGCTGCGCCAGGACCAGTTCGCCTTCGAGAATGACACGGTGCTCGACACCGTGATCATGGGTCACGCCGAATTGTGGCGCGTGAAGCAGGAGCGCGACCGCATCTACGGCCTCGCGGAAATGAGCGAGGAAGACGGCATGCAGGTGGCCGATCTTGAACACAAGTTCGCCGAGCTCGACGGCTACACCGCCGAGGCGCGCGCCGGCGAATTGCTGCTCGGCATTGGCATCCCGGTGGAACAGCACACCGGTCCGATGAGCGCGGTGGCGCCGGGCTGGAAGCTGCGCGTGCTGCTGGCGCAAGCCTTGTTCTCCGATCCGGACATCCTGCTGCTGGACGAACCGACCAACCATCTCGACATCAACACCATCCGATGGCTGGAAGACGTGCTCAACGCGCGCGCCAGCACCATGATCATCATCTCGCACGACCGGCACTTTTTGAACGGCGTGTGCACGCATATGGCCGACCTGGATTACGGCGAGCTGCGCGTCTATCCCGGCAACTACGACGAATACATGACCGCCGCCACCCTGGTGCGCAACCAGCTGTTGTCCGACAATGCCAAGAAGAAGGCGCAGATCGCCGAGCTTCAGACCTTCGTCAGCCGCTTCTCCGCCAATGCTTCCAAGGCCAAGCAGGCCACTTCGCGCGCGCGCCAGATCGAAAAGATCGAACTGGCCGAGGTCAAGCCGTCGAGCCGCCAGAATCCTTTTATACGTTTCGATCAGGCCAAGCGGCTTTATCGCCAGGCGCTGGAAGTAAAGAAGATGAGCCAGGGTTATGACGCGACGCCGCTGTTCAAGGGGCTCAATCTTTCAGTCGAGGCCGGTGAGCGCGTGGCCGTGATCGGCCCCAACGGTATCGGCAAGACCACGCTGTTGCGAACCCTGGTCGGCGAACTCGCACCCGCGAGCGGCACGATCAAATGGCCGGAGAACGCCAGCGTCGGTTACTACGCGCAGGACCACGCCGCCGACTTTGCCACGGAGATGTCATTGCTCGACTGGATGAACCAATGGAAAAAACCCAGCGACGATGAACAGGCGATCCGCGCCGTGCTGGGCCGGCTGTTGTTTTCCCAGGATGAGATCAAAAAATCGACCAAGGCACTGTCCGGCGGCGAGCAGGGGCGCATGCTGTTCGGCAAATTGATGTTGCAGCAGCCCAACGTGCTGCTCATGGACGAGCCCACCAACCACCTGGACATGGAATCCATCGAGTCGCTCAACACCGCGCTGGAAAAATATCCCGGCACGCTTATTTTCGTCAGTCACGACCGTGAATTCGTTTCATCCCTGGCCACGCGTATCATCGAGATGACGCCGCGGGGCGTGGAGAACTACGGCGGCACTTACGAGGACTATCTGCGCAGCCAGGAAGAACAGGCGGCGCAGACACCGGGCCGGATGCAGAAGGTTCGGTAAGGCAGCTCTGACGGATTACTCCGTTCGTGCTGAGCTTGTCGAATCATGAACGGACAGGTTCACCGTGCTTTCAGGCGCGTTGCCGTTCACCCTTCGACATGCTCAGGGTGAACGGGAGACTTGATCAGAGCTTCCCTAGCCATCCAATGCAGGCGAAGGCCTAAGCAGATGAACGCTAAGGTCCAGTGGCGGCCTGAACCCGTCAGCGTAGTGCGTGGCCACGGGAGAACGAGATGCATCCAGGCATCGGAATCAAACTAGCGGTATTCCTGGCGATAGCCATCCTGCTCGATGGCATGACGGCAGTTATTGCCCAGGCAGCATCCTCCATGCCCACAACAATACGACCCGGCGATCACACGCTTGAATTGACCCACCATGACCTGAAGCGCCATTACGTCGTGCACGTGCCGAAAGCTTACGACGGAAAGACTCCGATTCCCGTTGTCATCATGTTTCATGGCGGCGGTGGCAAGGCGCGCGGGGCGATGCAGGAGACCGGATGGTCTGCCAAGGCGGACAAGGCAAACTTCCTCGCGGTGTACCCGGAGGGCGTGCCACGCGATCTCACCCGTCGCGGCAGTTTCGTGGCCAATCCCCAGAGCTGGAACGATGGATCGGCGCGCACAATACTGGCCGCGGCACAGCAGAACATTGACGACGTCGGTTTCGTCAATGCCATGCTCGACGATCTGGGCACGAAATTCCGCATCGACCCGCGCTGCCTTTACGCCACCGGATTTTCCAATGGCGCTTCCATGGTGTTTCGCGCGGGTCGCGAATTGTCTGTGCGCCTCGCGGCGATCGCGCCCGTCGCGGGCAGCGACTGGCTGGATCAGCCCAGGCCCGCGCAGCCGCTTTCGTTGTTGTACCTCACCGGCACCGAAGATCCGTTGAATCCATTCGAAGGCGGCGAGATTACGCTCGGTGCCAAATCAGCCGGCAAGAAACCGCCAGTACGGGAATTCATCCACAAATGGGTGCAGCTGCTCGGTTGCGCGTCCGAACCGAAAACGATCCACGACCGCGACGGCGTCAAAGGCATCGCCTATGCCTCATGCCATGAAAATGCCGAGGTGGTTTTCTATACCGTCGCCGGCATGGGGCATTTCTGGCCGGGCGGAATGAGCCACCTGCCGGAGCGCATCGTCGGTAAATCCTCGAATAAGATCAGTGCCACCGATGTGATCTGGGAATTCTTTCAGAAGCATCCGAAGAAGTGAGGCCAGGGAGGCCACCCGGCCTCCGCATCGAAAAAAACCGGCCAATGGTTTAGCGTTCTGGCAAGTCGATATCCGACTAAATCAATAAATTATCTTTCAAGTAAATTACTATTTCGCTGCGTTGAATTTCTGGCGTATCGGTGTAGCCTATTCCTGTCCTCAACACCGAGGACGATGGAGCGTAACTCTAATAAATACCTCCCACCTGTGAGAGGCGCGCCATCTAAAAGTGGGTGGGCTGAGAGAAGCCAGTCGAGGTTAGAAGTCGCTGTTACGTGCCTTACGAGTGTGCTGTAACAAAGGCTTCGTTGTCACTCAGCCCAGCCCACGCTTATTTTTTTCCGTTTTGGCATTCAACTATTTGACCACCTGAAACTTCGTCCCCGCGACTTCGATGATGTCGTCGTTCTCCAGTATCTGACCGCCAGGCGGTACCGGTTTGTCGTTGATCCTCGGCTCGCCGGGCCCGAGCTGCGCGTGCAGCACGTAGCCATCGGGACCGCGGTAAATCCGGGCCGGGTTCTTGCCTGGGTTGTCGAGCAGGGTTTCCTCTTTCAGCAGCGGCACGCGTTTGCCCGTGTCTTTTCCTTCCACGGCGACCAGTTGTGCATGCATCGAAATGATCCGGGTCTTCTCCAGCGAGTCGTCCCGCGCGGCGCGCGCCCCCGAGCCTTTGCCGAATCCCGACGCCTCCAGAGCAAGATTATCGCGATAGACCAGCTCGTGTTCGCCAATGACGATCGTTTCGCCGTGCCGCAGTTCATGCTGTGTGACGCGCTCGGTCTCGATGAACGTTCCGTTCGTGCTCCCGCGATCCTCAAGCGTGGATTTACGCCCAACCGTTTTGATCACGGCATGAGTGCCGCTGACACTCTTGTCGTCGTTTAGCACGATGTCGCAGGTGGCGTGGCGGCCGATCGTCGTGTCGCCCAGTTTCAGGCTCACGTCGCCGAGCGGTTTGCCCCGGAATTTGATTACGAGTTTGCCCATGGGGTGCTGATTTTCCGCTCCTGTTGGTTCAACATCAAACAAAACCGTCATTAAGGGGGTCAGGCTTGATCGTCCCCTAAAAACGGAGTCAGAGAATAAATATTTCTGATATTAGCGGTAATTTTTCTATGACCTCGATTCCTCAACTGGAAAAACAGGACTAAAAGGTATTATTTACGCCCGGATTTGCCGACTTAGAACATGTCAACGCGAGACTCAGTATAGGCTGTTTATGGCGCATGGCTTGAGCGAACTGCCACTGCGTTGACGCGCCGTCGTTTTGAGCGCTACAGTGTGGCCGCGCAGGGATGCTGATTTTATATCCTTGCCATATTTCAGTACTAACCTCACATTACTTTTAGGAGCATTGCATGAAGAAGTTACTGACGAGTCTTATGGCTATTACCTTCATCGCCGGCCTGGGCTTCAGCGCCTCCAGCATGGCCATGAAGCACATGGCCGAAGCCACCGCCAAGGCTTGCAAGGACAAGAAGCCCGGTGACATGGTGAAGGTCGACGGCAAGGACGTGAAGTGCCCGGAGCCGAAGAAAGAAGAAGTGAAGAAGGAAGAGAAGAAAGAAGAGAAGAAGAAATAGTTATTTCTTCTGTCTGTTTCATGAAAACGCCCCCGGTTGGGGGCGTTTTTTTGTGACGAATAAATTGATGAGTTATACGCAGCTAATCTGAGACGGCGTATAGCGTTATACGCCGTCTGCGAAATTAGGCCAGGCTCGATTACAAAAAAACAGCCTTGATTAAGTCCATTCGTGGTGAGCCTGTCGAACCATGAACGGACGAATCACCCGCGATTTTCGGGTATCCCCGTTCACCCTTCGACAAGCTCAGGGCGAACGAGAGACTTAATCAGAGCTTCCTTAGCGTTGCCTTAGCGCTTATCGTAGCCTGCATGTCGCGTTCTCGCACTGCCCGAACCACCTCCCGGAAGAAACGCAAGAAGCGCCGGCGTCGCTCCCGCCTCGCGATCTTTTGGCCGGGTGCTCGGCTGCGCCGGCGTGCGCTTCGGGCGCTGCTGGCCGCGCCGCGGGTGGTCCAGATCATCATTGTCGCCGTCGTCGTCATGGTGCTTTGGTCCGCGACCAACTGGGTGTACCAGGTTGTCCACAAGCCGGCCGAACTGTTGTTTCCCGTGAGCGGCACGCTCTCCAAAACGCCGTCCGACACGTGGCGGCAGTACCAGCCAATCTTCCACGCGCATTCCACCACCGTCATCACGCCCGAGCTTCTGGCCGCGCTCGCTCAAGTCGAGGGCGCGGGTAACCCGGTGGCCCGGACGTACTGGCGGTGGCACCCGACGTGGGATCCCTTCGAGCTGTACCGGCCGGCGTCGAGCGCGGTCGGTATGTACCAGATCATCGATGCGACATTTGTCGAGGCGAAGCGCTACTGCATTCATGACCACGTCGTGGTCGAGGATGGACCCTGGAACGAGTTGGGATCGTGCTGGTTCAACAGCCTTTACACGCGCGTCGTGCCGACCCACGCTGTCGAGCTGACATCCGCCTACCTGGATCGCCGCGTCGCGAGCACGCTGGAGCGGAATCGCATCGCCGGCGCCACGCTCCCGCAGCAGCAAGACCTGGCCGCCGTGATCCACTTGTGCGGCGCCGGAGCGGGTGACGCCTACGCCAGGCGCGGCTTTCGGTTGACCGCCGGCCAGCGGTGCGGCGATCATGACGTGCGCGGCTATCTCGCGCGGGTCAACGCGATGAAGCGCTTGTTTTCCCGGTTGGCGACCATTGTACGGCGCGAAGAATAATGCTTCAGGAATTAATTAAAGCAATTAATTAAAGGGGCCAGGCTAGATTGATCTTTCGGCGCGAATCGCGGGAGTTCATCTCGAATTACATAAAACCAATCTGTCCACGTCCTGCACCATGTATCCGAAAAACATTCCAGCGAGTAATCCCGCGACAGTCCATGCCAATGCTAAATTAATCAATTCCATGGTTCTCTCCTTGCCGGCGGCGTTAAATTGGCTGAACAACAAACGCGGCCGGAGCAATTGAAACGTAAGGAAAATGCTGTATATCAGTAACACGGGTTCCTTTATCCGGTTTTGATGCAAGTCAATAACTGCCCCGCCGGTACGCACGACAATTCTCCTTGGGCTGTCGGATGACTCTGGGGATAATCCGTTCACAGCCGGACGGGGACGCGAATTGTCTATTTCTGAAGTCGAGGGGAAATCTTATGTACAAGCGGGTATTAGTTCCGGTTGACGGCAGTGAGATCGCCGAGCGTGCGCTGGATGAAGCGATCAGCCTGACCAAAGGGCACCCGGTCGAGCTGAAGATCGTGTTTATCGGCAGCGACGACGAGAACAGCCACCAGGTCATCGAGGTGGCCATGACCCGGGCCGCCAACGCCGGATTGAGCCCGGAGAGCGGGCTGCTGGGGAAGTTCGAGTCCGAGGAGATTGCCGATGTCATCCTGCAGGAAGCCAGGGAGTGGGCCGCCGATGTGATCGTGATGGCGACCCACGGACGCCGAGGCGTGGCCCACATGATACTCGGCAGCGTCACCGAGGGCGTAATCCGAGCCTCGCCTGTTCCGGTTCTGGTTGTCCGCAGCCGGAATTAAAAGACTCAGGCTCGATATATTTCCGAAACCGGCTCCTCGGCTCGGGATGGCCCGGTGCGGTAAAATCACCGGCGGTATGCTGCAAAACCTCAAACAATTTTTCGACCGGCTCCCGCGCCCGGCGCAGATCACCGCGCGTGAGCGCGCGCTGCGCAACGCTCGCGGAAACCCGGAATAGGCAAGCCACAGCGTTCCGCCGCTGTCTGTCATCAGGCGAGATACCGCCGCACAACCCCGTCTCCGAATTCTGCGGCTACGTGCCGAGGAAAGTGGAATAGCCGACTCAACCGGGTTAGCTGGATAACTACCAATTGATCGCGATAGTATTCATACCGTCATGAATCCGGAAAGCCTGGCGCAGGAAGCGCTCAATCTTGTCACAGCCCATCCCTATGCGGCCGGGGCCATTGTGGCAGTGGTGGGCGTGCTGACTTATTTCAAGCTTAAACTTGTCTTGAAATTAATCACCGCCAGTTTGATCCTCGTGGCCATCGTGTACGTCATCCTGTTCATCGTCAATCTGACCTCCACGGGGATGGAGAACACCAAGAAATTCGTCGGTTCTCCGAACGAGGTAATCGACAGGATGAAGAAGGAATAAATGGGGTCGGAGACACCCACTCACGCGCGTGAATAACCGAGGCCACGATGAAGCCATTAAAACATGAAGCCGAATTGGTGAAGGGAGCGATTCTCGCGGGAATGAAGTATGGCGTGGATCGGGGCGCGGTCGTGTTCGAGCCGACCGATTCGGCCAGCGAGAAAATCCTGTTTATCTACCGGCTGCTGGTGCACGATAAACTCATTCAGCCGCTGCCGGAAGATCAGGT
>JGI1358J11329_10004132_pt1 | contig 10515 bp, 12 predicted proteins | sample Subgroupgradi54m_FD_11329 | JGI IMG/M metagenome (IMG submission 11329)
ACATAAAGCCCTAGCAACAACGCAGAGAGAGCTGGACGAGCTTACCCGCATGAGATACAGACAGCTTATTGATGATGAAGCCTTTATCAAAGAGAAAAACACGCTTCAGAGTAAAGTTTCCCAGTTAAAAGAAAACTTGCGGGAAACAGAAACACGAGCTGAACGATGGCTTGAGCTTACCGAGAAGACGTTTAGCTTTGCCACCTATGCCCGTAAGGCGTTTATAACAGCCAAAGGAAAAGAAGGGTTAGAACGGAAGAAGGAAATATTGATGGCATTAGGAAAAACACCGATAATGCAGGCTGGAATGCTCATTATTGAACCAAACGAATGGTTTGTACCCGTCAAAAATGAGTATCCTGCATTAGAAGCAGAATATTTAAGGTTAGAACCGGCAAAAATGCCTATGAATGAGGCTAAAATTGAAGCTATTGCCTCTATAAGTACACGTTGGCTACGGGACTAGGATTCGAACCTAGATAATGGGATTCAGAGTCCCATGTCCTACCATTAGACGATCCCGTAATTTCATTCTCAATTTTATCAGATAACCTTCCCTTCCACAAACTATAACATTGCATGATATATCGATATATGATGCAATATGTTTTCCTTACTAAAAAGAGACTTTAAAATGATACAATGTCGACATGTTAGTAGATAATATTAATTTAATTGTTAAAGCTGGAGACGGTGGGGATGGGGCTGCAACTTTTCTGCGCAATGAAATGACTGCCAAAGGCGGACCGGATGGAGGCAATGGTGGTAACGGAGGAAACATATATTTTCAAGGCTCAACCAATATTAATGACCTTCGGGAATTTAGGTACAAGAAAAAAATTGCAGCTATGGATGGAGTTCCGGGCAAGCATAAAAAGCTGTTTGGAAAAAATGCAGAACATTTAACTATTCTTTTGCCTTTGGGCACAAGAGTAACAGATATTAATTCTGACAAAATTATTGAAATAATTGATAATAAAACTCCAATTCTAATAGCCAAGGGTGGAAAAGGCGGACGGGGCAACACGGAATTTAAATCATCCACCAATCAAGCCCCACGATATGCTGAGAAAGGAACATTGGGGGAAGAGAAAAAACTACTTTTGGAGTTAAGAATTATTGCAGATGTTGGATTGATTGGACTTCCAAATGCAGGAAAAAGCAGTCTTCTTTCTGTCTTAACAAATGCAACTCCAAAAATAGGTGATTATCCCTTCACAACTCTTGAGCCAAACATTGGAATGCTGAGGTCTCAACCGAAGTCCCCGGGAGGGGATTGGGAGCAATATGCTATTGCAGATATCCCCGGACTAATCGAAGGAGCATCCAAAGGAAAGGGATTGGGAGTAGAATTCCTAAAACACATTGAAAAAACCAAAGTTTTGGTTCATTGCATAGATTCTTCTGCAGAAGACGTACAAAAAGCGTACTCAACAGTGAGAAATGAATTTGAACAATATAATACCTCATTATTGGACAAGCCTGAAATCATTTTGTTAACCAAAACCGACCTTGCCAGCGAAGAAACAATTAAAACTAATATCAAGCTCTTACAAAAAAAAGGTAAAAAAGTCCTCACCGCCTCCATCTACCAACCCAAAACTCTGGAAGTGCTAAAACAAGAGCTTGAAAAGATCTATTGACACATGAACTATATAGTACTAAAGTGAAGATGCTGTTGGAAAAAGTTTAAAGGAGGTGAGAGCGATGAACAAAAAAGATTTGATTGGCAAAGTTGTTCACTACTACGATAAAATAGGAGTTGCAGTAGTAAGACTTGAAAAGGTTTTAAAAGTGGAGGATAAAGTCAAATTTACAAAAGGCGACACAACTTTTGAACAAACCATAGAATCAATGCAGCTTGACCATAAGCCGGTGACTTCGGGAAAAAAGAATGAGGAGGTGGCCATTAAAGTAGACCAGATTGTCAAAAGCGGAACGGCAATCTGCAAACTTTGACTTTGGGAGCGCTTTCTGGTATAATATAGGGTATAAGTCTAGCAGACCTGATCCCTCGGGATTTGAAGAAATAAATCTGCTTAATTTTGAAAAGTTTGACTAGATCAGTTAAAGATAATAAGTAATACAATTTTTTAATTTTCGTATCTTTTCCCCTACTCGAGCTTCAAATTCTTATTTAGGCAGTTTTATTCCTTGAATATATGAATAAACGCAGATTTAATAACCCAGGTGCACCCAGAAAAAGCTTTGGAAGAGGTTTCGGAAGGTCCGCCAGCTGGCGGATTAGGAAATTTCCTCAGAGAATAATGCCCAATTCAGAGCTAATTGCTGCAATTCAGGCTACTAAAGCTGTGAATGAAATCAAGCTTACCCAGCCTGAAATCGCATATGCTCCAACAAATAAATTTGAGGATTTCAAAATCTCTCCTCAAGTTTTGGAGAATATTAGGCTTAAAGGCTACACAACTCCCACTCCAATTCAAGATCAGGTAATACATTCCATAATTGAAGGGCGCGACGTTATTGGTATTGCAAATACAGGCACAGGTAAAACTGCTGCTTTTTTGATTCCCTTGGTTGACAAAGTTTTTAGAAATAAATTGGAAAGAGTATTAATCGTTGCCCCAACTCACGAATTGGTACTTCAAATTCATGATGAATTGCGCGGATTTGCAAGAGGCTTGGGAATTTATACTGCGCTTTGCATAGGAGGCGCAAATATGGGCAAACAAATTTCTCAGCTTCGCCAAAAACCACATTTTGTAATCGGAACTCCAGGAAGATTGAAAGATCTTATTGAAACCAGAATTTTAAACTTGTCAGAATTCCACAATGTTGTTCTGGACGAAGCAGACCGAATGGTTGATATTGGATTTATCAAAGATATTAAATATTTCATTTCTCTTATGCCGCCTATTCGTCAGTCACTTTTTTTTTCAGCAACAATTTCCGGAAAAGTAAAAGAAATTTTGCAAAATTTTGTCCGCAATCCAATTACAGTTTCTGTTAAGAAACAGGAAACTGCCGAAGGCATTGAGCAGGAGATTATCAGACTTATGCCCGGACAAAATAAAGTTGACAAATTACACGATCTTTTAAGAACACCCGGATTTGAAAAAGTTCTTATTTTCGGGAGAACAAAATGGGGAGTGCAAAAATTAACAGAAGAATTAATTAGGCGCGGATTTAAAGCAGGAGCAATCCACGGAAACAAAAGACAAAATCAAAGGCAAAAAGTTTTGGACGCATTCAAAAACAATGAGATTCAAATACTTTTAGGAACAGACGTTGCCTCACGCGGACTTGATATTCCGGATGTAAGCCATGTAATTAATTACGATATGCCCGAATCATACGAAGTGTATATTCACAGAATCGGAAGAACGGGAAGAATAGATAAAAAAGGAATAGCGCTAACATTTATTGAGGGAGCATAATAATCATGCTTGTCATTCTGAACGAAGTGAAGAATCTAAGAGATCCTTCGTTGCACTCAGGATGACAACTTGATAAAGGCGTATAATAAAAGGGTGGCCTACGCCGTATATATTCTTCGGACATCTTCAAATACTTTTTACACAGGACAAACAAATAATTTAGAAAAAAGATTAAAAGACCACAAAAATAAAACGAGTAAATCTGCAAAATATATGAGGAGTTTTAAATCTTTTGAATTAGTTTATAGCGAAACCCATCCTACCCTTTCGCAAGCTTTAAAACGAGAAGCAGAAATCAAAAACCTCTCCCACGCAGAAAAAGAAGCTTTAATTAACGGTACAAATTAAGATTGCTGTTGAGTTGCTGATTAAATATATTTATAAATCCTAGGGCAAACCAAATTGTGAGTGCGAAAGAAATTATAGTTAACAAGATTGCGACAAAACCAATCATTCTTGATTTGTCATCTTTTTGTTTTAAATATTTTATCCCAGGCCAAAGTCCTAGAGGCGGAAGAAAAAAACTTAGAAGATAAACAAATATTTGTCTTCCGACAGTTGTTGATGGCAAAGGATTGTCCATACATTAAATTGTGCGGTTATCTTTAGTTTTTGTCAATGCGCTTCACTATTGACTTTTTGATTTTATATTTAGGATAATAAATACATTGTGTTATCTGAACTAAAGAATCAGTTTGTTAAACATATCATCTATACTATTTTTATAGTTTGTATTTCTTCTCTAACCACATACCTTCTTTTGTCATTAGCTGCTAACAAAAGATTTCAAAATTCAACAGTAAACAATGTTATTTTCCCTCATTCCGGTGCTAGTGAAGATTTATACGTTGAAAGGGGGAGTCCTTATGACAATAGAACAATAGGAAGTGAAAGCGCCAATGTAATATTTCATGGCCCCCGCGACAAGAAAAAAATAGCTCTCACTTTTGATGCAGAAATGACAGATGGAATGAGAGCAAGATATTTGTCTGGAACAGTCAAAGGCTCTTACGATGATAGGATTATTGATATTCTCAACAAAACCCAAACAAAAGCAACTTTATTTCTAACAGGAATGTGGATTGAGCTTTATCCCAAAGAAACTGAAAGTTTTGGGAAGAATCCTTTGTTTGAAATAGGTAGCCATTCTTACACCGACAGTTCTTATTTTGGCTTTTGCTATGGGCTAAAACAAATTCCCTCAACCCTTAAGATAGAAGACATCGGGGCAACTGAAAAGCTAATCCGACAACACGCACATATAGACAATTATCTATTTAGATTTCCTGGAGGATGCTACACCCCAAGTGATGTAAAGCTGGTAAATGCGGCAAATGATATTGTGGTCCATTGGGATGTTGCAGGCGCAGACGGGTTTAACCAAAATACCAATCAGATAATAAGAAATGTCTTGGATAATGCACAAAATGGATCCATTGTTATTTTGCATATGAATGGTGCTCCAACAGCTCCTAAAACAGCTGAGGCTTTACCAACTATAATATCAGGGCTTAGAAAAAAAGGATTTGAACTGGTTAAAGTATCCGAACTTTTGAATTTACCTGCTGAATTAATATCTCAATAATCTGGTATACTGTACCAGTGAAATGGTTTATAGATTATAAATACAAAGGCCTCACTCTCATTCTTATAAGTATTCTGCTCACAATTTTTTTATCCAAATATAACTTCTTAAACCAAACTATTTTTAATATTTCACGTATTCCCATACTTGGATCTTTTATTGCGGGGATACTTTATGTGTCAGCTTCAACTGCCCCATTTGGAGTATTCCTTATTTTAGGCTTATCAAAAAGCTTACCTGCAATAGAAATAGCTATATTCGCAGGATTAGGAGGAGTTGTTGCGGATTTTATTCTTTTTCGTTTCTTCAAGGGCGACATAATTAAGGAAATTGCTCCTGCCTACAACAGATTAGGCGGGCAAAATCTTACAAAATTAATGCGTCATAAACTTCTTAGATGGAGTCTGCCTATTATTGGGGCAATTATCATTGCGTCCCCCTTTCCCGATGAAATAGGAGTAGCCCTAATGGGACTTTCTAAAATAAAAAACTATCAATTTGTACTCCTCTCTTTATTCTTGGATATAACTGGGGTATTCCTTCTTGTCACCGTATTTTCGCTAATAAAATAATTTCAATAGATGCGGGACAAATATCAAAATACCAACAATCACTGATCCCAATGTCGCCACCAAAACCATCCCCGCTGCAACATCTTTTGCAATTTTTGCTTCTTTCCTATGCTCCTGAGTAATAAGATTTACCATTTCCTCTATCGCCGTATTTATCATTTCCGATAAAATTACAAGTAAAATCATTATACCCAAAATCCCCATTTCAAAAGATGTAACGTGAATAAATATACTTAGAAGAATTACTATTAAAGCAACAACTAAATGAATTTTTAAATTCCTGTTATATCTGACTGCATGAAATAATCCTTCGAAAGCATATACAAAAGATTTTATTAGCGATTTGTTGTAAACTATACTCATAATCTAATTATAAATCATCCCCAACAAAAATTGTTTACTAACAGCATATACAATTAATGTTATCACGACCCCCAAAATACTTCCAATTATAGTTTCTGTTGGTGTGTGTTCTTTTGTTTTGATTCTGGCCCATGCAAGAAGAGGAATTAGAATTAGAAGAAGAAAAAAATACCCTTTATAGACAACTCCCATAAATAGCAAAACAGATGTGGCAGTAGCTACGTGTATACTTGCTTTGATCCATTTGTTAATAATCACTATAGCTATTAATCCTAAAATAATTGCAAAAAATCCTATAAAAAGAACTTTTGGTCCATTAAGAATATAGAGCGATAAGACATAGCAAAATGAAGTAAATGCGCAGAATGAAAAAAGAAGCGGGCGTTGTTCTCTTTTTGAAACATCAAAATTAGAAAAAACTCCCAAAAATACTCCTATTATTACAAAAACAGCAACGGCTAAAATAAAAGCGTAAGAAAATATAGTCCATTTTAAAACATAAGAATAATCTTTAGTAAATCTCGCAACCAAAATAAAAGGGATGGGAAGCAAAATAAATACTGGACCCAGAAAAAAAGATACAGCTTTAGCAAAACCCATCATAAATTAATAGCAGACTTAATTCTCTCAAGAGTTTTTTCTTTTCCCAAAAGCGTCATCGATTCCGGAAGGGGCAAACCAGTTTCAAAACCTGTGATTATTTTGTATAAAACGCTTCCTTTTATTTTATTTTTTTGTAAAACTTCTTTCATACCAACAAGAATTTTTTCCTTGTTCCAGTTCTCAATTAAAGAAAACTTTTCAAAAAGAACCTTTGCGATATTTTTTTCATCGGATGACAATTCCGGATTTTTGTTAATTACAAGATTTCTAAACTCTGCCAAAGTTTTCATCCTAGTTTTTGCAAGATCTAAAATACTATCTATACTTCTATTTTCCATAAAAGAAGTAACGTCTTTATCCTCTTCGTAAAATTCTAGAAGTGCAGATTTTAAAACTTTATTATCCATCATGCGGATATATTCTCCGTTCATCCATGTTAACTTTTGCAAATCAAAAATGGGGGCAACTGTACCCACATCTTTCAAATCAAAAGTATCTATGAATTCCGAAAGCGAAATCAATTCCTTTTCTTTTGGGTGGCTCCAGCCTAAAAGTCCCATAAAATTTAGGAGTGCTTCTTTCAAATACCCATCCTGCCTTAAATCCAATACGGATTTTGCTCCATGACGCTTGGATAATTTTGTTTTATCAGGACCCAAAATTACAGGCAAATGAGCAAAGATAGGGCTTTTCCAACCAAAAGCTTCATAAAGAAGAATGTGTTTTGGAGTTGAGGAAATCCACTCGTCTCCGCGAATAACATGAGATATTTCCATGATATGATCATCTACCACATTTGCCAAATGATATGTTGGAAATCCATCAGATTTAAGAATTACAAAATCTTCAAGAACATCTGTCTTAAAAGTTATTTTTTTATTTCCTATTGCATCTGTCCAGGAGATTTCCCGATTTGCAGGAATTTTAAACCTGACTGCGCCTTCGTCTTCGTAAGCAATGCCTTTTTTTAAAAGTAAGTCTGCATGTTCTTTGTAAATATTTTTTCTCTCTGACTGAACGTATTCCTCATCCCAAGAAAACCCTAACCATTTGAGAATCTCAAAAATTGCTTCCTTGGCGCCCTTAACTATACGAGCTTGATCCGTGTCTTCAATCCGAACAATAAATTTACCTTTATTGTGTTTTGCAAATAAATAATTAAAAAATGCTGTTCTTGTATTTCCGATGTGCGGAATTCCTGTAGGACTGGGTGCAATTCTAACTCTTACCATAGTTTTAGATGTATTGGGAGGCACTATACAGCGCCTCCTTAGGAGGTGCCGACTGGTACCTCCTTGCATTGTACATTAAGTATTCTTTATACTCAAGACATGCCTACTTTAAACAAAACCAAGAAAGAAACGCAAATAATTCTAAGATGGGCGGGAATATCTCTTTTTATAATTTTTCTTTTTTTGCTCGGAACAAGATTTTTGTCCTTTATTAAAGACATTTTTACCCCACCGCCGCCTCCCCAAGCATCTTTTGGCAAATTGCCTGCAATTTCATTCCCAAACCAACTCCAAGAAAATATTACTTATTCTCTCAATACGCTTTCCGGATTTCTCCCAAATTTTTCCGACCGGGCAAAAGTATACAAAATAAGTACTAATCCTCCGACTCTTCTGGCACTTGATAAGACACGGGGCAAAGTTTCAAAAATCGGTTTTACTGCGAACGAAACAAGAATTGCAGAAGATGTATACCAATGGACAAATCGAGAGTCACCTCTTCAAAGAAGATTAACAATAAATATTTTCTCTTCCGACTTTACTCTCTCATCAGCCTATTTAATAACGCCAGACTTGCAAACTTTGAGTAATGTTGAGGAAAAAAATAACGCAATTTATATTGCTCAATCATTTCTAAAAAATATATCCTTATTCACAGACGATCTGGATAGTCAGAAGACAAAAACAACTCTCTATTCAGCAGAAAAAGGCGCTCTTATCCCCGCATCAAAATTTTCAGATGCTAAAATTGTAAGAGTTGATTTTTTTCAAAAAGATTTAGAGAAGATGCCAATTTATTATGAAAAGGGCATTACCTCTACTATAAGTTTTCTTGTTGGGAAAGAGAATAATGAGCAAAATGTAGTAGATGCACGCTACTTTCATAAAAATATTTCCCAGGAATCATCAACTTATCCAATAAAATCCGCTTCCCTTGCGTTCTCGGAGCTAAAAGATGGAAAAGGATATGTAGCCTCTAAAGACCCAAATGCAGTTGAAGTTACTATCAAAAAAGTTACGCTGGGATATTATGTAGGAGAGGCTCAACAAGATTTTCTAATGCCTATTGTAATTTTTGAAGGAGACAACGACTTTGTTGCATATGTGCCTAGCGTTAAGGATGAATGGATAAGTAATTAATATTCCCGGAAATTAAGTACAAAAGTTTGCTTGTGTCCCAAAAGCGATCCAGACTATCCATTATTACAATAATAAGCGAATGCTCTTTATTTTCACTGTCCACTTCAATTTTTGAAGTAACCAAAACTTGTCCCGCTTCGTTGGTATGGCCTGTTTTAACACCATTTACTCCGCTAATCCCTAATAATTTATTAAGATTCTTCAACAAATATTTATTTGCTCCTGTTACATCCGATATCTCTCTAGTTTTTGTTGCAACGACTTTCGCAAATATTTCATTTTGCAAAGCAATGGAAGACAGTCTTGCCAGATCTAAAGGAGTTGTATAATCTCGGCTGTCTTCAAGACCAATTGAGTCTGCAAAATTAGTATTGGTAAGACTCAATGATTTGGCTTTTTCGTTCATTTTTTTTATAAATTCTTCTTCTCCCCCCGGATAATTTTGAGCCAAAGCTAGCGCAGCATCATTGCCGGATGGAAGAAGCATGGCATACAAAATATCTGAAAAGTTTAATTTCTCTCCTATTTTAAATCCTACATTAACTCCTTCCACATTTTCCGTTTTGATCGTTAGCACATCATTAGTCTTGTAATAATCCAGTCCTACTAATGCTGTCATAATTTTTGTGGTTGATGCCATTGAGAATAAAAGATTTGGATTTTTTGAGTAGAGCATTACTTTTGAGTCGTTGTCCATTACAACGGCAGCTTTTGCAGTTATATCAGGGTCAATTGAGGTTTTAAACACGGGATATTGTGCATTTGAAATTTCAAATGGAGGCTCTTTTACTTTTTTTTCAAAAATATAATATCTAAGAGCTACATCCAAAATAGCGCTGCTTACCAAAAGAGAAAGCATTGCCAAAAGAAGTACGTACAATATTGTTCTCCTATAACCTCTCATCTACGCGCTCCATGTCTCGAGGAAAAAGACTCGCCTCCCGAATATTAGGAAGATTAATAAGTTTCATTGTAATTCTCTCAAGGCCAAATGAAAATCCTCCTTCTTGAGGCATACCATATTTGAAAGCCATTAAATAAATTTCAAAATTTTTAGCATTCATGCCACGAACTTCAATTGACTTTTTAAGCTGACTATAATCATTTATTCTTTGACTGCCGCTTAAAATCTCAACTCCTTTAAATAAAAGGTCGTAGCTCAGCGAATATTCTGGATCTTTTGGATCAGGCATAGTATAGAATGGTTTGGTTTTTGTTGGAAAATGAGTAATAATTACAAAGTCACTTTTATGTTTTTCTTTTGCCCATTTACAAATATCAATCTCATCCTGCGGAGTTAAATCTTTTTCCTGCCTACTATCTCTTCCGAACTCCTTAAAAATAATTTCTTGGGCTTCACGAAGTCTAAATCTAGGAATTTTCCCAAGCTTTAGTTCTTCAATTTTACAGGATTTCTGCACATACTTAAACATTTCAATCGTTGTTTCTTCAAGAAGATCAAGTAATTCCCCGAACTCAACAAACCCGAATTCGCAATCCATCTGAGTTGTTTCGCAAAGGTGACGAGTTGTGACGGATGGCTCAGCTCTATAAGCATGAGAAATTGTATAAACTCTTTCAAAAACTGACACCATTATCTGCTTGTATAATTGCGGACTCTG
>JGI1358J11329_10004135_pt1 | contig 10511 bp, 7 predicted proteins | sample Subgroupgradi54m_FD_11329 | JGI IMG/M metagenome (IMG submission 11329)
ATCTTGTCCCTCTCCCAAGCCTTAATCTTTGTGTGTGTTTTCATCACCTGAATATATCTCAGGTGGTCGGATTCGTTTTAGAACTTACTATTTAAATTATTCTTCCTCGCCTCGGTGGTGAATGGGGTGCGGGCGAGGTTTGGTCGGAACAGGAGCTGGTCCTGGCTGGATTGGAACAATCGGCCCGACGATATTACCCGATAGTCGCCTGGCCATTGACTCAAAGCCATAATAAATCGGTAAGTGACTTGAACCATCATTACTCATTAGCTCAAAGCCTTCAACCCCATCGACTAAGGTATGGACATAGGCTCTTTCCGTACCATATTGTAGGGCGGTACTAACCATATCAAGAGCGATCCACTTTGGCCGACCGGGATAAGTAACCCCGACTTCAGTGAGCCAAAGGGGTGGTTTGGTTAAACCAGTATTTCTGAAACTGGCATCAATCACCTCTAGTTTGTACCGGGTGTCTTCGACGCTTTGGTAAGAGTGAAAACCAAATCTAAGGAAAGGGTTATCGAAGTTAACTCCACCATCCCGGAGGGTCTCTAAGTAGCGCCGCTGATTGGTGATCCAGGTCAGTCCGGCTAGGACAACCGGGGTGGTGCCTCCGTTACGCCAACTTCTTTCCCAGATAACGCCAAGAGCGGTCATGACGAAATGAGTGAAAGAAACGAGATCCTGACCGGCCCAAAAACTAACGACGGTATTATCAGGTTCGTTACCAAGTTCGATGGCGGCGCCCGGGTGACGGGCTAGAATGCTGCCGATCTTGTCGCGGATATAGTCGTCCTTTCTGGGCCAAGTAGGATTAAAGACAATTAAAGGCTGAACTTTTTGAGCTTCGGCGGCGTAGATCGCACTTTCAAAGACACTGTTTCCACCAAGATCTTCAATGTCGCCATCGACACGGACTGTGCCAGCACCCATTCTAGGAACGTTCGCCATCAGGTTTGGGTCGTCGAGTCTGACGCCGATAGCGAGGTTAGTCACGACGTCCGAAAAAGGGTAACCTTCGGTGATCTGGATGTTTTCAATGGGGGCGCGCCAAACTCCACTGGCATTCCTGACGGTGTACTGGAAATAAGCGTCACCGCCGAGAATTTCCATTGGTGCGCCATAAATCTTACCACTCCAGTCGCAGTAGTAGCCACGGGCCAGCGGTTCAGCAGATTCAGGTGATACGGTGGTCTCTTTTCTGAGCAACGGTGGCAGTAAGGCAATGCCGGCAGTTAGGCTAGCAAGACGAAGAAACTCTCGGCGATTTAAAGACCGTGCCATTTATTTAATATACCAATAATGTCAATTACGGGTTTATCCGCATTATGAAAGTTGTTGACGGAGGCTATCAAAAGGATTTCCTAAAACCGCGTCATTGCGGGAAAAACCGAAGCGACCGTTACCAGATCGTCTGACAAAGTTATGCAGCTCCTCGTCGCGCTCCTTTAGTCCATGTCTATCACAGACGGAGGCAACGTAACTAAATGCCTTCTCGAAGTCTTCAACCCTGAAGGTATACCCAGACAAATCAGCCTCGGTGAGACCGGTGGTCCGACTAAGATCGGTAACAATTCGCTCCAGAAGAAATGACTTGGCGGTATTGACTATTTCCCACAGATACCGAGGTGAGAAATATTCGGTGTGAGCAGCCAGAGTTGAGAGGACCAAATCTCGCTCTCTCTCGGAGTTAAATAGAGAAACTCCCAAGGTGGCACTTAATTCCTGGGCGTGGATCTTAAGAATTTCATAACGAACCTGTTCTGACTGGAGACCACAATAAATGAGGATACCGAAGCGTTGTGGCTGCATCAGGGCGGCAGGGATCTTCTCCGGTTCGTTGGTAGAAGCGATGACGTAGAAGCCACTTTCGCGGACGCCGGCCAAAAGGTTAAGTAGGGTGGAATAAGTATTGTCGTTACCAGCTAATATTTCAATATCATCAATATGGAGAATGACCCTTCTGCCGGTTCGGCGGGAAACTTCAGAGATTCTGGGTAGTAAGGTCTGTTTATCCTTATCTTTGGACATTTCTTTTAGAAGTTCCAAGGGATCGATGGGGATGATGAGAACGCCGGTGTCCTGCTGGAGCAACTCTTCAACTGCCAGGGTTTTGCCGGTGCCGGGAACGCCAATCATGAGGACAGATTCAGGATGTTGACCGAGTCCTTTGGCTATTTCAGGATTGGCTAAGGGGTACAAAAGACCTCGGTTGATCTGGGCAGTGACGTCGCCCATACCATAGACAGAGCGATCATCAACATTTTTTAACCCAAGACGAAGAAGATCATAGTAGACTTCGTAAAGCAGTTCGCCGGGATCGAGGAGTTTTTCCTGACCGAGAATGGAGGCAACTTGGATGGCAAATGCGACTAGGTCGGTTTGGTACATACCCGCTTCTCTGACTTCGACAATATACTTTGCCTGCGCACCTTCCTCGAGAAAGTTTCCTTTTCTGACTTCTCCAAGGTCCTTGTAGAGGAAAAGTCCGGTATGCAAACTATCGGTTGGATCTTGATTAGCGCCCATATACCAACCGGCTGTTTTTGACCGGTTCATTTCTCCTGGAGTCATTGGCGGATAATTTTCCGGTTCGATATCCTGGCCGTCGCTGCTAACTCTGGTCCTGACTTTCACCGAATAGGTATATTTGACGAGTTCTTCCAAAAGGCTAATTTGATGTTCGGTAAGATGGTCAATCTCAAAACGGGTGACGAACCGTAATTGAGGTATAGCGGTTGGATATCGGACGCTGCAGACCAGGGTTGATTCCAATCTGGCAGGAAGCGTACCACCATATTTTTTGATTTTCTCCAAAGCAACCCGAACCAAGGCTTCAATAGATTCACGGCGAGCCAGATCGGGGAAATGAATTAGCGGATTTAAGTCACCAAGACTTGGTTTCTCTTTTTCGACGACAGTAGCCGGGGCGGCTTCGGGCTGGGACGATGCTTCTGGCCGCGGTATCGGTCCGATCATTCCCGCAAATAACATGGCGCTTTCTTGGGCTCCCATTTGGGCGAAATTGTAACACAAAACAAGGAATTTCTAACCTGGGTCGGTGATCTATATTGGCATATTTACAACCGATAGAGTATCTAGTACCATTGCGGGAAGTCGAAAGTAGTTTTGTATCTAAACTTAATGAATAAAGAAGTATTTATCCATGGTATTTATCCTCGTTCTGAGGGACTGGTGACTGCAACTCAAGGATATGAGCGAGGAAGAGTAAGCGCACAAGAAGTGGCCGTTCTGCAAATAGCTGATAGACAGGCCTTGGTCGACTTGCAGGAGTCTGAACATTTTCCGCTGGTTGAGGATGGAAAACTAACCTGGCAGGACATTTTCCGCCCATTCAGTGTCACCTCCCAAGGTTTTAGACATGACGAAGAGGGAGAAGTTACTCGTTGGTTTGACAATAATTCTTTTTTCAGAAAGCCGATAATCATAGGCCGACTGGTTCCAGATTTCTCCAGGCTTGACGAATATTTTCCACAAGTTGTGGATACATCCCGCTGGAAGGTTACTCTTCCGTCACCATTTACATTTGCTAAACTGTGTGATGACAGAACCACAAACAAATTTGAGGGGACACTCGAAAACGTAGCCCAGTTAATTGGAGCGACTATAAAACATCTTGAGGCCCTGGGAGTGTCATTCATTCAGCTCAATGAACCCTATATTCCCTATCACGGTTCACAACAAACAGACATTGATGGACTTATTGGATCTCTTAAGTCTCTGCGTATGGCCAATAGAAAAGTAAGACTTGGACTTTATTCTTACTTTGGGGACTCTGCCCCGCTGGCAAAGCGACTTGAAGAAGAAGGCGTTGTAGATGCAATTGGCGTAGACTATCTCCAGACTCAAATTGAAGATTTACCAACGTCAATAAATCACGATCTTATTGCTGGAGTTGTAGACGGACGCAATTCAGATATCGAAACTCATGCAGAGTTAACTCAATTCATTGAACGGATTCAAGAACAGGCCCGCCCTAGAACACTCTATATTACCCACAACACAGAATTAGAATTTTTGCCGGAAGCGGTGGCGCGGAAAAAAATAGAGTTAATTGGATCGCTTAAATAAATTATGCCTGCAGAAAAACTCATTACCCACGAAGTAGGAAGTCTGGCGAAACCTGAATGGCGGGTAAAAGGAGTGGCTGGAATTCCAATAGGGAAAAGAGACGTCGAACAAGCGGTGACATGGGGCCAACGTCTCCGGATAGACAACGACCCCCTAATTGAAATTTTGCTCGCGGCTCAAACTACCGGCGGGGCGCTGTCTCCAGAACAAAAAAAAGAAATTCGCCATTGGGCTTCTGTCTATGGCATACGTCTTCAAGAAGTGGCCGGTCTTGACGTCGTGTATGACGGTGAGCAAAACAGAAGTGAAATGTATGAACATGCTGTCAGGCGTTCGCAAGGATTCGAGTCTCGGGGACTAGTACGCTCGTTTGATCACAAATATTATCGTAAATTTGCGGTAACGCAAGAACCCCGTGTCAAAATTCCATGGCATACGGACGAGTTGCTTGAAATTCAAATGATTGCCGAAAAAGATATAAAAGTTCCGATTACCGGTGCTTATACCATCGCCGCTTGGTCGTTTGATGAATACTATAGAAAACGGCAGGGTTCACACGATAGGGTTCAAGTTGCCAGAGACGCACGACGTGAATTTATTCTTGATGTAGCTAGGAATCTAATAAGGCCCAATCTTGAAGATCTCATCAGTAAGGGAGCAAAATGGATCCAAATCGACGAGCCAGCGGCGACAACAGTTCCAGCGGAAGTGCCTCTTTTTGTTGAAGCGTTTAATGAATCAACACGAGGTCTTGATGGTGAGTTTAGTGTGCATATTTGCTTCTCAGATTATTCATTATTATTCCCCCATATTACCCAAATGGAAAATTGTAGCCAATATTCATTAGAATTCGCGAACCGAGACTCAAGAGAACTAGGAACAGATGAAGGTGACCGCCCCGCTTACGAGGTGCTTCGGTTTTTTAATCAATATGGAATAGAGGCGCGAATAGGGTTGGGCGTAACTGATATTCATTCTGACTTTATTGAATCTCCAGAACTTGTAAGGGATAGAATTTTATATGCTGCAAAACTCTTAGGTAATCCGGCACGCATTAATCCAAGTCCTGACTGCGGGCTTAGAACCAGAACATGGGAAGTTGCCTTTGCAAAACTTTCCGCAACAGTAAGGGGAACACGTCTGGCTGAAGAGTTATTGTAGATTTGTCAACCTATATCTGGATAGTGGCAGTCTTTGAAATGTTAGTTAAATAGGGTACCGTAATATAATTCTATCTGTCTTCTCAAATTGTTGTTATATCTCCCCCTCAGTAAAGTTCCAGTTGACATCTGTCGTCATTAAACATTAAATAAGAAAATGGGTCGTCTCAACAAATATCGTCTCTCCCTTATCCTTGTCTTTCTAACTCTTGTGGCTTCTACCATTTTGACTTGGTGGACTACAAGGGGAGTAGTAATTACGGAAACTGACAAGATCTTTTATGACCAAGTAATAACCATTGAAAACACGATTATAAATCGTTTTGAGCTTTACAAAACAGTTCTCTATGGCCTCCAATCTTTCTTGGCGCAAAAAACTGTTACCGCCGAAAAATTGGGTTCCTACACAAAATCTTTGAGGCTTGAAGAACGTTTCCCCAGTATTAGTGCTATCGCTTATGCCAAACGCACTAATGATGATCACTACATTGTCACCTATGTTTATCCACCTGAGCGTTCAACCGCTATCGGCTTTGATACCGGAGGCGAAGAAAGACGACTGACGGCTATAAACAAAGCCATCGACGGGGCAACTATTGGCATCAGTGACAAAGTCTTACTGGCAGCTGACCAAGCCCCGGGTTTTGTTATGTATGCCCCACTTTACAAAACCGACAATCCGCCTGAAGACTCGGAAAAAAGACGAACTGCAGTCGATGCTCTTGTCCTAATTACTTTCAAGTCAGAAGATATTTTCAAAAATGTTTTTCGGCCAAACGACCCTTATCCCCATCTTGACTTCGAACTTTATAAAGGGAATGTCGCTGCGGACGATCATCTTTTATATGACCACGACGCGGCCTACTACATTAGACGTAGTAAAAACAAGGGTGGGTTGGAGACCGAGGCCACAATCTTCATCGGCGACGAAGTTTTCACTCTTCTTGTTGCTGCAAAACCATCTTTTGGCTTGGTTGCGACCGAAAAAAACCTACCCGGCATAGTCCTTGCTGTTGGACTCGTAGCATCCGTTCTGATATTTCTCCTTTTTTATCAGAAAATGAGATCTCAGCATTTCTCCAACCAAATCAAGACTTGAAAGTTATCATTGATCTCCCTGTTCAAACCGTGGTCAACTAGTGCTCCTCCTTCACCTCCTTACACGAATCATGGGTTAGAGCTCAGGAAGCACTTTTCTCAACGTGTATTTTACTATGTCCTAGAAGCAGTCTGTCGAGATATGACCTTTTGACACCATACTCATACTGGTTACTGTGCGGTCGCGGGTTGTTACTTTATTGATCAATTTGTCAAGGATACTGTTAAAAAATTGTATGACTTTGATGTAGAAATTGAAGGATCTGATGTGGTATCTAAAGTGGATATATAGATTTATACATCAACCTATATCTGGATAGTGGCAGTCTTTATATTTCTTTCCTGATCCACATGGACAGGGGTCGTTACGACCGATTTTCTTCTTTTTCTTCTTGGAATCATCTTTGGCCTTCAGTCTTTCGAGCGGTGCCGGGGGCGTGGCGGCGGGTTGGAAACGGAAAATCTTTCGGCCAATCTGGTTATTAATTCGATTGAGTAAGGTCTCGAACATGTTGTAGGCCTCTTGTTTGTATTCCACCAACGGATCTTTCTGGGCATAACCGCGAAGTCTAATACCATCCCGAAGATCGTCAATGGCGTCGAGGTGATCCATCCAAAGTTCGTCATAGGTGCCGAGAACAACAAAATTCTCAATCTGATGCATGACTGACGAACCGAAGGTGGCAGTTTGCGACTTTCTGGCTTGCGCAATGATGGAGGCAAGCATCTCCTGGGAGATTTTCTCGTCAGTACCAGCGAGTTTCTTTTCCAGTTGTTTGGCCGAACCGCTGTCGAGGGGGAGAATCATTTGGAAGTCCTTGCTGATCTTATCCGCCTCGGTGGCGTCGATACCTTCGGGAGAATAGAGAGTACAAAGAGCGGATGTTTCGTTCTTGAGAATTTCGTCGATGCGGTCGGAGAGTCCTTTTTCCGACTCAGACTCGGTCAAGGCCTGATAGCGGCGCTTGTAGAAAATCTCGCGTTGCTTGTTCATGACGTCGTCATACTCGACAACGCTCTTTCGCTGATCAAAGTAGAAGGACTCAACCTTGGCTTGGGCGGTTTCGATGGCGCGGCTGACCATGCCCGCTTCAAGTGGCTGTTCCTCGGGAACCTTGAGGAAATCCATGAGCTTGCTGATCTGTTCCCCACCGAAGATACGCATAATGTCGTCTTCAAGAGAAACATAGAAACGGGACGAACCGGGGTCGCCTTGACGACCGGCACGGCCACGGAACTGGTTATCAATACGACGGCTCTCGTGACGGACGGCCCCGATGATATGAAGGCCGCCCAACCGAACGACTTCGTCATGATTTTTCTGCCAAGTCTTCTTATCCGTCTTGGTGGGATCGCCGCCAAGGACAATGTCGACACCACGACCAGCGATGTTGGTCGCGACGGTGACGGCTTTAATCTCACCAGCGCGGGAAATGATTTCGGCTTCGGATTCGTGATTCTTTGCATTTAAGACTTGGTGGGCAACTTTTTTGTGTTTGAGATACTTGCTGACAATTTCGTTTTGCTCGATGGACTTGGTACCAATCAAGATAGGTTGACCCTTCTTGAATTTTTCCTCGACCTCAGTGGTAATGGCAGAGTACTTTGCCCGTTGAGACTTAAAAACCATATCGGGAAAGTCAGTTCGGGCAACTGGAAGGTGGGTCGGAATAATGACGACGTCGAGTTTGTAGATCTTTCTGAATTCCTCGGCTTCGGTAGCGGCGGTACCGGTCATACCAGCAAGTTTGGCGTACATGCGAAAGTAGTTCTGGAGAGAAATGGTGGCAAGGGTGCGGCTTTCCTGCTGAATCTTGACGTTTTCTTTGGCTTCGATCGCCTGGTGAAGTCCTTCAGAGTAGCGTCGGCCATACATCAGGCGGCCGGTGTGTTCGTCGACGATGATGATCTGGTCGTCTTTAACGATATATTCCCGGTCGCGAATAAAAAGAGTTCTGGCTTTCAATGCCTGCTCGATATGGTGAAGAGTGTCAAAATCTTTTTCATAGAGGTTATCAACCCCGAGGATCTTCTCGACCTTACGAAGGCCGTGTTCGGTTAGGTTGGCGGTGTTAAGTTTCTCGTCAATTTCGTAATCAGTGTCTTTGCTTAAACCATCAATAATCTGGGAGAAGCGGTAATACTTTTCGGTTGGCTCAGTGTCGGGAGCGGAAATGATGAGAGGGGTTCTGGCCTCATCAATCAAAATCGAGTCAACCTCGTCGACGATAGCGAAGTGGTGGCCACGCTGGACCATCTCGGCGGTGGCGCGAGACATATTATCGCGCAGGTAATCAAAACCAAATTCATTGTTGGTGCCGTAGGTAATATCTGCAGCATAGGCCTCGCGGCGGTTCACCGGCCGTAAATGTTTTAGGCGATCGTCGGTGTGAGCGGTGTCGTTGAAATCGGGATCATAAATGGCGGCGGGGAGGTCGCCCTTGCCTGAAAAAATGACTCCTACGGAAAGACCCAAAAGATGGTAAATGGGTCCCATCCAGCCGGCGTCACGACGAGCGAGATAGTCGTTGACGGTAACCAGGTGGGCGCCGCGGCCCGTGAGAGCATTAAGAACAATGGCGGCAACGGCGGAAAGGGTTTTGCCTTCACCGGTTTTCTGTTCGGCGATCTTTCCCTGATGGAAAGTAAGACCGGCCATGAGCTGGACATCAAATGGGCGCATCTTTAGGGCGCGAACGCTGGCTTCGCGAGAAAGAGCAAAAACTTCCGGCAAGATATCGTCAAGTTCAGTTCCACCTTCGAGTTGGTTTTTGAACTTTTGAATCTGGGCTTTCAGTTCACTATCTTTGAGCTTCTTGGCCCAGTCTTCATGACTATTGATTTGGTCAACAAGAACTTTCAGTTTCTCGACTTCCTTCTGGTTGGTATCAAAAAGTTTACCTAAGAGGTTAAACATACGTACTTGATTCTATCTTAAATGAGACTAATGACCAAGTTGCTGGCGGTGTAAACGGACTTGATTTGAAAGTGGCGACTAATTTTCTCAACAAACTCGTCGGTAATAATTTTGTGTTGGTCCCAGTAGAGACGGTTGATAAGAATGTTCTCGCCAACTTGTTTCATTTTCTTGAGAACCTTGATGTCATCAAATCCAGTCGGGGTCGTGAAACCCTGGTAGCAATCTACAAGAATCAGAGAAAATTTTTGTTTGGTTCTTTGGATGAACTCGACGGCATCCTGATTGATGATGGTGAGATCTTTGATTTGATCAACACGGAAGTATTTTTTGGCAATACTAACCATCACCGGATCGATTTCCACAACGGTGAGGTGCGCCTTGGGAAAATGGCGACGGAGCCAAAAAAGAGCTGAGCCACCACCCAACCCCAGAAGAAGGATATTTTCGGGGAGGTAATTTTTGGGGAGAAGATTTTTGATAGCTTGTGACCAAATCCAGACCATGACATCGCCAGATTGGGTTAGTCCGCCAACCTCGAGACGAAGATTATTCAGGAATTTAATTAATTGAATTTCACCATTAAATTCGGAGTGGAAGTTGCCGATCGTCTCAGGGACAAAAAATTGTTTGGCGGACATTGGCTTATTGTAATTTGTTTTTGGCCGCCAGTTCTGCCCTTGTTTTCTTGATCAGGTCGTTCCAAATTTTGTAGTGTTGTTTTAGTTGCCACTCGGTGACATTGGCAGGAGGAATTTTTTCGACTACGAAAGCTTGGTCGAGCAAAGAGGCGGCGAAGGCATCCCGGTCGTACATGGTTTTGGCGCCGGAGACGATAACGGCAAGACGGATTTTGTTCCTTTCGGACAAGACAATCGTCGAGTTGCCGGCGTTTTCGGTAAAGGCAATCTTCAGACCAAAGACTCCAGGATAAACACCGAGAAGTCCATTCCAGTTACTAACGTAGTAGAAGCCATGGGTTTTGGTGGCTTTGATATCGTCGCGGTCGGACTTAGCTGCGGAAAGAATCTCGGGATAGTTCTTGACAGTGTTTTGGACAAGCACAGCAAGGTCGGTCAGGGTAGAGAATTGGGTTGGATCGTCAAGGCCGTCAGGATTGGCGAAGTGGCTGTTTTCCATTTTTAACATGGTTGCCTTTTGGTTCATCAGGGCGACAAAGTCAGCTAAGTTTAGTCCGTTTTGAGAGGCAACCCCCTCGGCAATAGTGGTGGCAGCGTCATTGG
>JGI1358J11329_10004153_pt1 | contig 10489 bp, 8 predicted proteins | sample Subgroupgradi54m_FD_11329 | JGI IMG/M metagenome (IMG submission 11329)
GCGCAACCATGATCCCAGTTTATCAATAATACCCCCACCGGCCTGTGCCACAAATTCCTGATAGGGCAGTGGAATAATATTCAAAAATAATTTTCGCAAGGCCGCGTCTTCCACAATCAGATAAAAAGACAGGACCAGGACAATAATAAAACCGGCGATGCCGCCAAAAATACTTGTCACGACCGTTACAATACTCCGCAACGTGCTGGGAGCCTGGGATTCCAATCCGTTTAGACTTGAACGAAGGCCTTGACTGAACCCATGGCGATCGGAAAATTCTTTTAAGACGTTCATGCCATCGTTCATCCAGGTGATGCCGCCGAATGTGCTGGAAAAATTTCTTGATTCATTGATGATCACCGGAATGAGAAGTGACAAAAGTAAGCCGATCACGCCAAAGAGGGCGAGATAAAATAAAATGACGGCCAAACCTTTTGGAAAATGATGTTTCGCCGCGAAGCGTGCAAACGGATACATGACCCCGGCGAGCAGGACGGCCATAAACATATACAGCACAATGTCGCGGATCAACCACAAAACAGCGAGCGCAATCAAAATCGCAATGGTTTTGAGGATCGTGGCGGTGGAAATGGAGATGACGCGGGAAGAGGTGGGGATCATAAAAGAAAGGATAACACAGCCCCTTGTGAGGGAAAAGGATTTGGTTTCGACTTTCACTATTTTATGTTGTAATGATCAGCGTATGAAGCCCTACACGGAAAATCGCAAAGCGCGACATGACTATGAAATCCTCCAGACATTTGAGGGNGGGTTGGTGTTGACCGGGCCGGAAACGAAAAGCGTTCGCGAGGGTGGAGCAAAGCTTGATGGAGCCTATGTGCAGATTTTTCAAGGGGAGTTGTGGCTCATCGGCGCGCACATGCGAGCCTACAGTAAGCAAGGACAGAGGCTTGGACATGATCCGGATCGACGGCGCAAGGTATTAATTCATAAAAAAGAACTGCACAGCCTCATCAGTAAAACCCAGCAAAAAGGCTTGACACTTGTGCCTCTCACGTTCTATCCTGTTGGCCGACGCATCAAGGTATCTTTTGCTGTCTGTCGAGGCAAAAAACACCACGACAAGCGAGAACAATTAAAAAATCGCGACATCGAGCGTCATCTAAAAAGGGGTGTAGGCTGGTAGGATGTAGGGCGTAGGTCAAAAACTACATCCTACATCCTACCTGCCTACCCACCTCACCAAGGGGATGAATCAGCATCGACGACGAACCTTTTACCATCATGCAAGCCGAGGGCGTTGGTCACCTCGTAAATCTCACCAACAACATGACAACTGCCAACGTCATATCAAAAGTAAAGAACTTCATCGCTTCGGCGCTGCAAGTTCCGAGCTTTGCTCCGGCCCTCGCTTAAACGCGATTGCTGTCGGACCGATCCCCTCTCCGGCGTCTCAACAGAGAGGAACGATCGTCATTCATTGAGGCTTGGTCTCGCATCCGTTCTCGATGCGAAATGACAGGCATGAGAACTGGCGCTTCCTCGCTCGTCCGTTCCCTGAAGGAAGCGTAAGATTCCGCCGAAAGGTGGTTGAGCGGTCCATGCTTGTGAATGAATGACGGTTTCAGTTTCGCTCGGACGGGGGTGCGATACCCCCCATCTCCATAAAATAAAAGCGTTTAGCGGATAGCGTGCAGCGTCTAGTTAAAAATCGCTCTAAACGCTAACCGCTCTACGCTCTACGCTAACATGCGCATCCACCATCGCCGCCGCGGCGGCTATCAAAAAAGGGAACAAGGGCCCGTGTATCGAGCCAATGAAGCGATCCTTGTCCCCGAGGTTCGAGTCATTGATGAAGAGAATAAATACCTTGGGGTGATGCCGATTGCCGAAGCCTTGGCCACAGCACGCGCACGAGAATACGATTTGGTGGAAGTCTCGCCAAAAGAAGTTCCCCCGGTGTGCAAGTTCCTCGACTTTGGACAGTTTAAATATCAAAAAGAAAAAGAGATGCGCGTGCAGAAAGCGCGAGCGAAAAAAGTTGATGTCAAAGGCATTCGCCTCTCGGTCAAAATGAGCCAGCACGATCTCGAGACCCGACAGAATCAAGCCACGGAATTTTTGGCCGATGGAGACAAACTCAAAATTGAAATCATGTTGCGCGGCCGAGAAAAAGAACACGGCGACTTGGCCAACAAGCGCATTCAAGAATTTCTCGCTCAACTGGAAAAAACCTATCCCATCGTCGTCGAACAACCCACCGCACGCAACGGAGGAAACGTCTCCACCATAGTGGGACGCAAATCATAAATGTCCTTTCACCTACCAGCCTACATCCTACAAACCTACCTCCTACACCATATGAAACTCAAAACTCACAAGACCGTCTCTAAGCGCTTGATCGTAACCAAGAGCGGCAAACTGCTGAAACGACACGGTGGTCAAGACCACTTTAACAGTCGTGATTCCGGAACGATCACCCGCAAAAAGCGTCGCGATCAAACCGTGAACGCCTCTTACGTCCGAACCCTTAAATCACTCATGCCACATAATTAAATATTTATGCCTCGAGTCAAACGCGGAACCCACCGCATCAAACGCCGCAAAAATATTCTGGCCCGCACCAAGGGCATGATGTGGGGACGAAAAAGCAAAATCACTCTCGCCAAGATTGCCGGTGTCAAAGCCGGAGCAAACGCCTATCGTGATCGCAAATTGAAAAAGCGAAACAATCGCGGGTTGCAACAAATGCGTATCAATGCCGCCGCGCGGCTCAACGGCACCATCTATTCACGGTTGATGTCGGATCTGAAAAAGCGTGGGATCGTGTTGGACCGCAAAGTCCTGGCCGAACTTGCTATGAAGCATCCGGAAATTTTCCAAAAAATCGTCAAAGGCTGAAAGCCAAAGAAAAAATCCTCCGAAATCTGTCGGAGGATTTTTTGTATGATTCATGCTCTCCGTGACTTGACGAAGGCCATCGTCTCCTCAACAAATTTTTCTTTTGAAATTTCTTGTTGATCTTTTTCCCCGTGCACGCGAACGGTGAGCGCTCCTCCGTCCGCTTCGCGATCTCCCACGACCAACATGCGAGGAAATTTTTGTTTTTCCGCTGCACGAATTTTTTTGCCAACCGATTCGGAAGAGTCGTCCACCATGACGCGTAAACCTAAATCGCGTAATTCTTGCGCAAGTTTTTTGGCAAACTCCACATGACGATCCGCGACAGGCAACACCGCGATTTGAACCGGCGCAAGCCACATGGGAAAGGCGCCGGCGTAGTGTTCGATCAAAAAACCAAATACGCGTTCGAGGCTCCCGATCGTTGATCGATGGATCATGACAGGCCGTTTCTTTTGGCCATCACGATCGATATACTCCATATCGAACTTCTGCGGAAGCAAAAAATCCATTTGAGCGGTAAAAAGCGTGTCCTCTTTTCCATTGACGTTCTTTGCCTGCACATCAAGTTTGGGGCCATAAAATGCTGCCTCATCCTCTGCTTCGACATATGGCAGGCCAAGCTCATCCAGCGCTTCTCGCATCAAACTCTCCGCATGATCCCAGAGTTCATCATCTGGATAGTACTTTTCCTTATTGTTCGGGTCACGCTTGGAGAATCGATAAGAAACAATGTCGATTAAACCAAGGCCATTCATCCCCTCGACGATCATTCGGCAGACATTCTTAAACTCGTCCTTGAGCCCTTCGGGTGTGACAAAAAGATGGCCGTCCGTGAGCTGAAACTTCCGCACGCGAATCATGCCAATAAGCTCACCGGACTTCTCATAGCGATTGTAATCCGCGATCTCGGCATAGCGGATGGGGAGCTCCTTGTAGCTCCATGGCCGACGCTGGTACATACGGATGTGGTGCGGACAGGCCATCGGGCGCAGGTAAAACTTGTCACCGTCCATGTCAATCGACGCGTACATGTTGTGCGCGTAGTGATCAAGATGTCCCGAGGTACGGTACAGCTCCTCGGCGCCAAGATATGGCGTCTCAATGTGCTCGTAGCCGTATTTACGTTCGAGTTCACGTGCAAATTCCTCCAAAGCAAATTTGACAGCTGTACCCCTTGGCGTCCAAAGCGGCAAACCCTTACCAACTTTCTCATCTATAACAAAAAGATCAAGCTCTTGTCCAAGTTTCCGGTGATCCCGCTTTTCCGCTTCGACGAGCATCGCTTCATATTCATCCAATTCTTTTTCCGTTTCAAAACACAAACCATAGATCCGCTGCATTTGCGGATTGGTTTCTTTCCCGCGCCAATACGCGCCCGCGATTTTTGTGAGTTTCCACGCACCTATTTCTTTGGCCTCAGTCACATGCGGCCCACGACAAAGATCAACAAAATCGCCCGTGCGATACAGCGTGACGCTCCCCACGTTTTGCGGATCAATATCTTGTGATTCTTCAACGCTGACCTTGGTGGTGCCTTTGGTTTTGAGATCATTCAACAATTCAAGTTTGTAGGTTTGATCGAGCTCACGAAACAATTTGATGGCATCGTCTATCGGTAACTCCTCGCGAGTGAAGGCTGGATTTTGGTTGACGATCTTCCGCATTTCTTTGTTGATCGCTTTTAGATCCTCCGGCGTCACCGGTCGACCAATATCAATATCATAATAAAAACCATTCTCGATGACCGGTCCCACACCAAACTTGGCTTCGGGGAAAAGATGTTTGATGGCCGCAGCCATCACGTGCGCCGCACTATGGCGACGAGATTCGATGGGATACATAGAATTAACGAAAGTACGAAATTTTACGAAAATACGAAACGATCAGATTTGAGTTCGTATTTTCGCGTTGTTTCGCGATTTCGTAAATGTTTAAATAAAAAGAAACTCTAAGGAGTTTCGCTGGGGCCCAATCTTTCGATCAGACGGTTCCACCCGGCTTGTCCCGACGAACGTCGGGGCGCTTCATTATCTTTCTTTTTGCGACGCCGGTTGGTGAGTCCGGAGAATAAACACAGGATGACAGAGATGCATGATGTTCGTCAAATTCTGTACGGGCACGGCATGCCGTGCCCCTACTCCACCTTTATCTCCACATGATCCTTCAAACTTGGAACTTTCCCCCACCAACCTGGACTCACTTTTATACTGACATCATCTACCCCGGGGACGGCGCGTAAAATCGCGGTGGCCTCGCTTTTTGATTTTCCCGCCACGAGCGTCTTTGCGAGCGCAGGACTTGCGGTGGTTAAGCGATAGGCCCCATTGCCCTTCACATGGATGGATGCTGTTTCCGATTTCGCATCTGTGGTTTCCAAAGAAAGATCGAGGGAGGCTGGGTCAAGCGGCAACAACTCGCGACCTTCGGGAATCTTTTCTTTTATTTTAGAACGAATCAACGCCTGCATATCCTCTTTGGGATAATACACGGCCGTTACATCCAATTTCACCGAGGCGAGAAATGTATCCGCATACTGACCGGCAGAGACGTTCATCTTTTTATCCAAAACCTTAACCACATACAGAACCTCACCAAATTTTGCGTCTGATACTTCTACGGCCAAAGCTTTCTTCGCCTGCTCAAGCACGGCTTCTGTTAAAACTTTTTCCGCCTCTGCCAAATGATCGGCCGTCACTAATTTCCCGGACTTCTTGGAAGATGTGACTTTAGTGGTCACTTTTTTTGATGATGGAGCAGGCGCGGGAACAGCCTTCGTCGGCACGGCTACGAATGGTTGATCAGAAACGGCGTAAATCAATTTTTGCAAATCAATCCACAAACCGGGAATGGTAAATTTGGTGGGACCGATCGCATATTCTCCTCCGGACTCATCGGCATACACATCCACTTTGACTTCACCGCCGGCAGGAACCGCAATCGTAGCGGCAATGCGATACAATTTTTTATCTGCGGTCAAAAGCCGCGTGGTCTTGACCAATGTTTGGGAGCGAGAATATTTATTGATCACACGCACGCTCCCTTTGGCCACAACATTTTGAACATCTTGATTGACGGCGATCTTTTCCACATCCATATTCTCCGCCGTAGACGTCGCCAATGCCTTGACCTCAAACTCTTGAATCTTTTCAAATACCCCCTGCACCACACGGCCGCTCAACTGCCCCTGTTCCGGAGTCTTAGCGACTTCCACCACATGATCCAAAGCTACGGTCTCATGTTTAGCATGGATCGTAATGTCGGCACGAGCGGATGACAACCACAACACCCCAAGCACCACCAGCACCACCACGCCTACAAACGTGTAGGCAATTGTCTTATAGACGCGTGGTCGAGGAAGGGTCGGAAATGAAGGGGCTGTGATAGGAACAACGTGAGCGCGACGATGACCTCTTGGAGACATATGGGAAAGTTTGTAGCGAGTAGCGGTTAGCGGTTAGCGGTTAGCGTGTAGCGTCTAAATTCCTTCTAAACGCTCAACGCTAACCGCTAGACGCTCCCTATGATAGCACATTTCACGTTGTGGATAAAAAAAGTCCCGAGGGTAAGTCGAGACTGGAGGCGAAGTTACGAGGAAAACGGAACGGCTACGGGCAGGCGGGGTTTGCCGGGGAGTTGGGCGCGCCCTTGGCGTAGGCGATGATCTTGTAGCCCGCGCTGAAGGGATCGATGCTCACGATGGCCGAGTTGCTGATGTCCTCGCCATCGTTTCGCGTCATGCGGATGCCCAACGTGTCCAGCGTCTTGCCGCAAAACGGCTTGAGAGCACCCGCACCGATGAGCGCGCCGTTGCACGTGACGGAGATCATCACATGCGGCCCCCAGCCGAGGCCGGGTTTCACGACGAGCGGCGGGCCGTTCACGATCGGATTGCCGGCGTTGTCCCAGCCCTGGAACCCGATCGCGTTCCCCATGGGGCACACGGCCGGGAACTTGTTCATGTCGACGATGCCGGTCGTGTACGCCACCACACAGGTGTTGACGTTACAGGCGCCGCTCTTGCAGTCGCTGTTCTGGGCGCACGTCTGCCCGACCACGCACGGCGCACATCCGCCGCCGCAGTCGATGCCAGTCTCGCTGCCGTCCTTCATGTTGTTCACGACGCAGATGGGCGCGAGATCGGACGAGACCATGAGATCGCGCGGCACGGACTGATCCGACGGAACGGCCTGATCCGGGAGGATCGACAGGTCCGACAGAACCACGAGGTCGTTCGGCACGGACTGATCCGATGCGGCCGCTTGGTCGACGACCGCTGCTTGATCCGACGCGATCGACTGATCCGACGCCATCGCCTGATCGACCACCATCGTCTGATCCTGGACGACCGACTGATCCAGAGGCGACGCCTGATCCGGCGAGATGGACATGTCCATTGCCGCGCTCGCGTCGACCGACGAAGCCGCGCAGATCGAACCGCCCATGCCGAGGACGCACTTGCCGCTCTTGCAGTCGTCGATGGTGATGCACATTTTGCCATCGACGCACTTGGCGCAGGTGAGCCCGCCGCAGTCCACGTCGCTCTCTCCCTTGTCCTTGTCCTGCATGCCGTTCGAACAATTCAGCCCGGGCACACACACCCCCTTGTCGCAGGCGCCCGAGGCGCACTGGTTGGGAGCGACGCACGCCTCGCCGAGCGCGAGGTTGAACGAGCCCGTCTGACCGCTGTCGTCGCAACCGATCACCCCCGCGAATACCAAGACCATCATCAAAGGAACAGAAAAACGAGTCATCGCTCACCTCCGTTTCATCCAGTGGTTGTGCCGCCACCTTAAGAAAACAGGGCTATTTTGTCAATAGCCTATCTTCACAAACGAATGAATGTATAAATCAAAATTTAACTTGAACAGGAAGGCTGCTGTCGTTGGTCGTGCCGTCACCGAGTTCACCTTCAGCATTGTATCCCCAACACCACACCGTGAGCGCTTCCTTGCCGTGCCTCGAACCCAGAGCACAGGTAAAGTAGCGACCAGACTCAATCTGATAAAAATCAGTAAACGTTCCTCCCTGCGGATCCTGTACCAGGACTGGAAATTGCCGATCCACTTGCGTCCCGTCTCCCAATGGACCCCTACTGTTATCTCCCCAACAGGAGGCCGAAGTGTCACCTTTATTCAAAACACAACCATGGCCGCCTGTTCCATCTCCAGTTGAGGCCTGTTTTACCAGAACCGGTTTATTATTGTTGTCAACAATCTGTCGCGGGTTTTGAAATAAACCTGTATTAGGCCCTTTAACCACATCTCCAGGCGCTATTTGTCCAATACCCCACAACGAATCATCTCCTTTCTTTTGAAAAGCGGCAAACCGATCAGCCGTCTGCACATGAGCAAGTGACCGCACCCCTGTTACTTGTTGATTATTTTTATCAAAGATCGCTCTGGGAATGAAACCGTTTCCCTGACCAAAACCAAATTGCAGCGACTCACCCCAGCACCACAGAGCGGTGGCTTTATCGATAGCGCAAGTATGATTTTGTCCAGCACCTACTGCGATAAACTGGTGATCGCCACCCACCTGAACGGCAAAACTGGAACTGTCCTTCAGACCGTTACCGAGCGCTCCTCCATTCGCCCCCCAACACCACAGCGTGCTGTCATTTTTTAATGCACAAACATGGCTCCCGCCGGCGGAAATTGCTGTAATCCCGGTGAGCGGCACTCCTGGTTTCAGGAGTACCTGCACGGCAACTTCTGATGCATTGGTGGTACCATCACCCAATGCGCCAAATTGGTTATTGTTCTGATTTCCATATGGAATTTGCCAACACCATACGCTCCCATCATTTTTTAATGCACAGGCAGTCCAGTCACCAGCGGAAACACTCACGGCGCCCTTCAATTTTCCACCATTCTTCTCAAGAATCGGATACGCTGTGGATAGAATGACGGATACTGGCTTAATCTTCTTCCGGTGTACAATCATGTGTGATGCCGTCACAAATACTTGCTCGTCAACCTCTTGATTGATTGTTTTGATCCCACCCCAGCACCAGACATATCCTTCGGGAGGTCCTGTCACGCAACCATGAATACCACCAACGGTTAAGTTGGGGAGTGGCAGACCAGCAACCGGCGGCTTAAAGTTATCACCCGACGGCAGCACGACTTGTTGAGCCAAAAGATTAGAACTATCCCCCCAACACCAAACCTCATTGCCAGCCCTCATGATGCAGGCGTGTTTGGCACCGGAAGCGATGGCTGTGGCGCTTGTCAAAGCATTCCCGGTTGCATCTTTCACCTGAACCAATCCGGTTCGTTCGCTGGTGGAACCATCACCAAGCTGTCCACTCGTATTTGATCCTCGACACCACACGGAACCATCTTTTTTAATGACACAGGTGTGTGCATCACCACCGGAAACAGCGGTGAGAGCCGTGCCTTCAAACGCCTGCGCGGCTTTGTCCGTATCACTCTTTTGTGCACTAAACTGTCCTTCATCATTTCCACCAAAACACCAGGCGGTACCATCTTTTTTTAAGGCACAAATATGTTTCGCTGATCCGAATGTGCCCAAAGAAACAACATTGGAGAGTGGCGCACCGCTTTCATCCTCGACAAGTGTGGCTCCAGAAACGGCTTGAGCGGTCTCGTCCGTGTTTGTGTCATCTTGATTGTCCGTGGCCGTTGAATTATCTGCGGCTGACGCTCCTTCGTCAGAAGAAACGGCTGATGGGGCAACAAGCTGCCCCCAACACAAAACCTTGCCATCATTTTTTAACCCGCAACTAAAACTGCTTCCCAAACTTATGGAAATGATATTTTGCAACGCTCCCGCCCCTTCTTCTTGCACCTCAACCGGAAAGTTACTGTCTTCGTGAGAGGCGTTCCCCAATTCCGCATCGCTGTTATTGCCCCAACACAAAACCTTACCATCATTTTTTAGGGCACAAGTATGTTGACCCCCCGCAGATATTGCTTTCATGCCCGTGAGAAAAGTATCCGAATTCGCCTTCACCTGTACCGCTCCTTCACTCTCGATCTTAGTCCCGTTTCCAAGTTCTCCATTTTCATTCGAACCCCAACACCAAACCGTTCCATCCTGTTTGAGAGCGCACACATGTTTGGCTCCAGCGGAAATATGTACGACATCCTTCAAAGCTACGCCCGCATGATCCTTGATTTGCATCGGCGCAGCATTCCCCTCCCCCCAACACCACACGGTGTTTTGAGAGGTGAGCAAACAAGAGCGATCATCGCCGGCCACAATTTCCAAAAGATTAGCGCCGGATGTTGTCACAGTCTTTTTTGGTGGACGTCGAATCAAAATACGTTTGGCTGCCGCAAAGATTGATCCTGACTCAACCGGAGTCACCATCTGTTGAAACATCGGACTCTGTTGAAACGCCGTGCCGGAAAAAATAATCCCCGCTCCCATAAGCACAGCTCCAAGCCCTGCCACGGCATGTTTTGGATTTTTATAAAAATGAAAGGACATAAAAGCAGAGAAAAGAAAATGGATAATAGAATATGGAGAATAGTATACAGCAAGTAACCAACCCTCACCATTTCCCCTCTCTTCTCCTCTCTTTCCTAGCGAGCGCTTGGTTCAGATTTTTTGCCGAACGAGGTGTCTGAGACACCTAAACGCGTAAGCGCCCTTTTTG
>JGI1358J11329_10004155_pt1 | contig 10487 bp, 8 predicted proteins | sample Subgroupgradi54m_FD_11329 | JGI IMG/M metagenome (IMG submission 11329)
CAGCATGAGGAGGTTTTCGCGTGATTGTGTGATATTGGTGCTTGCGGACGAATATTATGATGAATCGGACTATATCCGTCATTACGATGAATTTCTTGCTTCCGTAGGCCGCATGGCAAAGTAATTTTTTCTCCTTGCGTGAAGGAGTAATTTTCTATACCATTGGTGAATTCGAGTAATTAACACACTGCAATCATATGCCACAAATAAATCATGATGTTCCTTCGGGAAAATTAGATCATTGCCAGATTACGGGTTCCACAAATCTTTTTGAGGCCATCGATCTCGGTCACCAGCCTCCTTGCGACGCACTCTTAACGAAAGAAATGCTTGATAAGCCCGAGAAGCATTATCCGCTTCGGCTTATGATCTGTCCCGAATCAGGGTCGGCTCAGCTCGACTATATGATCGATGGATCGGAGATTTATTACCCCGAATATCCGTACCGAAGCGGTATCTCCAAACCTCTTGAAGAATATCAGCGTGCATTTGCCGATGACATTGTGAAAAAATTTAATCTCGCTCCGGGCTCCCTTTGTATTGACGTTGGGTCCAATGATGGGACGCTCCTCACCGGATTCATGCGCAACGACATGAGAGCGCTCGGTGTTGAGCCAACGAATATTGCAAAAATTGCTCGCGAAGAAAATAATATTGAAACATTGCAAACATTCTTCACTGAAGAAGTTGCCAAGGATATTGTCAAAGAATATGGACATGCGAAGGTGGTAACAATGACCAATGTTTTTGCACACATGACGACACTCGGGGAAGTGATGCGTGGTCTTGCAGAACTCCTCGACACTGATGGGGTATTTATCACGGAGAGTCAGTACTTGCTTGATGTGCTTGAGAGCAATCAATTTGAGGGTATCTACCATGAGCATATCCGCACATATAGTTTAAAGGCGCTCGTAACCCTTATGCCCTATTACGGACTTGAAGTGTTCGACGTACAGCGCGCTTCGCGCTATGGAGGAAATATTCGTGCGTATGTTGCACGCAAGGGAGTACACCCCATTGATCAACGAGTTACCGATCTCCTTAAAGAAGAAGAAGACAAGGGGCTCTTCAAACCCGAGACATGGGCAAAATGGCGCACCAAGGTGGATGAAAATCGAATCAAGTTTATGGAGCTTGTATATCAGGCAAAAAAGGAAGGAAAAAGCTTTGTGGCAAATTCTTGCCCGGGTCGCGGCGCGGTGCTTCTCAATTATTACGGTCTTGATAAAAATCTCATTCCTTATGTTGCCGAACTTCCCAATGGACTTAAGGTGGGGAAATTTATACCTGGGACGCATATTCCCGTGGTGAGCAATGAAATTCTTTTCAAGGAGCAGCCGGACTATGTCGTCCTGCTCGCATGGCATTACAGTGATTACATGATTAAAGATTTGCGCGCCCGAGGACTCAAATCAAAATTCGTTGTTCCGCTTCCCGAATTTCGTATTATCGAGGAATAGTTGTCACTTTTGTTGCGTGTGGACGTTATAATTCTATATGATTCCTTTTCTTGAATTTGCAAAACTCAATGCTCCATACAAAAAAGAATTGATGGATGCCGTTTCAGAGGTCATTGATCGCGGTCACTACATTCTCGGAGAGCAGGTTGAAGAATTTGAAAAGAAGTTTGCGGCATATTGCGGAGTCGCACATGCGGTCGGGGTGGGGAATGGTCTTGATGCGCTCACACTCATAATTCGTGGATACAAAGAGCTCGGTATCTTTCAGGAAGGAGATGAAATATTAGTCCCCGCAAATACTTATATTGCGAGTATCCTTGCTATCACCGAAAATCGTTTAGTTCCCATATTGATTGAGCCTGATATCACAACCTATAATATTGATCCCTCGCTTCTTGAGGCGAAGATTACTTCTCGAACCAAAGCGATTCTTGTTGTACACCTTTATGGTCAGGTGGGGTATTCCGATGCACTGCAAAAAATTGCCGACAAGTATGGACTCAAAATTATTGAAGATTCCGCACAGGCGCATGGCGCTCTATACAAGGGCAGAAAGACGGGGAACTTGGGAGATGCGAGCGGATTCAGCCTCTATCCTTCAAAGCCGCTCGGTACGGTGGGTGGAGATGCGGGTGTGGTGACGACCAATGATGCCGCTCTTGCAGCAATGATTCGTGCATTGCGCAACTACGGAAGCGAAGCAAAGTATCATAATACCTATCAGGGGGTGAATAGTCGTCTTGATGAAATACATGCGGCAATGCTATTGATCAAATTGCAACATCTTGATGAGGAAAATGCCTATCGCCGACTGATTGCGAATCGTTATCTGTCGGAAATCAATAATAAAAAAATCATCCCCCCCACTGTCTTGGATCATGAGGCGCATGTGTGGCATCTTTTTGTTACTCGTACAAACGATCGTGACGCATTTCAAAAACATCTCTCCGATAATGGCGTCGGCTCCCTCATTCACTATCCGATTCCTCCGCATCAGCAGCCCGCATATAAAAAATGGAATAATGATTCTTATCCGATTACCGAAGAAATTCATAATACGGTACTCTCACTTCCGCTCCACAATGCATTGACTGATGAAGAAGTGACGACAATTATTGTGGCATGTAATTCGTTTTAAATGGAATAAATACTCGTTGCGGGGAGGTAAAAGAAAAAACGGGCACGTACTGTGCCCGTTGTTTGCGTCGAAGGAAATTTATACTACCCAAGTTCGGCAGGGAATGTGCCTTTCAGAACACCAAACTTGGGGCGCTCTTCGTCCATCACCCATTCGAGTTGGTCCCAATTGCTCGCGATGATATCAGGATGATGCGCGCGGATTTCTTCATCCGAGAAGAATTTCCACGTGCCATTCATCTTTCCGATGTCAGACATCGAGATGACCCGTCGATGCATGAACGTCATGTCCATGTTTTGCCGAGGTGTTTCGTGGTGGAGCGTGACCCCGAGTTCTTCAAGGGGGGTCGTATGCATTCCGGCAAACGCATCGCTGTCGTCTCGGTTTGTTGCCGTGGTTAGGTTGTCCAACCAACGGAACGAGCAACAGGTGTTGTGGTATAGACCCTGATATGCATCTCCTGCTTCACTGGCTTCTCGCAGACGAAGAGCAAAGCCGAGACGCTCCCCGCTTGCGTCGCGGACTTCATGAACGATTTGCACCGACACCGTCACGGGACCGAGCAAGAGCTCGAATACTTCTTTGGGGGCGAAGCCCCGATTTGCGAGACGGTGGGCGTATTCCGCTTCTTTGAGTGCCTTAAGGGGCACGGCCACTTGCCCTAGGGGGGTCCTGCGGAAATATTCCGCGACGATATCATCCTGCTCGGGTTTGGGGAGGTCAAAAAATTTCACTCTATTTCTCCTATGTTGAAGTACGATTACTACTAAGGAAAGTATATCATGAATTACTAATCTAGTCAATAGATCTGCATTGCGTTTCTGTTGTATATTTCAATGCATGACTACAGCGGTAATTGAGGCGATGGCAACGGGACTTCCGGTAATTGCGACTTTGCATAGCGGTTTTCCCGATCAGGTGATTCCCGGCAAAAATGGTTATCTCGCACGAGAAGCCGATCCGGCTGATTTGGCGGAAAAGATACTTGAATATATCGAGCATCCCGAGCGATGGATTGCAATGTCAAAGGAGGCGCGCGCACTTGCACTCGCAAAGTATGACCGCACCCCACTCATTACTCGTCAGCATGAGGTTTATAAAAAACTTGCTCCAGGGGTAACAAAGGTCGCGTTTATTGTCGGAATATTCCCAGTCGTTTCTGAGACATGGCTTATTAATCAAATTGCCGATCTCTTGGATCGAGGCGTTGATATTCGGATCTTCGCGTTTAAAAATGGAAGTCGTAACCATATTTCTGATCGCTATTTTTCACATAAGATGGAAGAGCGCACCACCTCACTGGAAATGCCGCTTGCGTGGCCCAAGCGAATTATCGCCGCAGTCCCCAAATTTTTTCATGTGATGTTCACTCACCCATCTCTTCTGTTTAAGATTTTCAATATAAAAAAATACGGTGCCGATGCCTACTCACTGAAACTTCTTTTCCGTGTCGAACCACTTATGGATCTTGATGCCGATCTCGTGCATTGCCACTTTGGTGTTATTGCAAATCGTTACCTTGATCTCCGTGAAATTTTAGGTTTGAAACAACCGTTTCTTACGAGCTTCTACGGTTTGGATGTGAGTCAGGTCGTGAAGGAAAAGGGGATGGATTATTATGATCGCCTGAAAAAAGAGTGTCCCTATTTTATTGTGATGTCGAACAATATGAAAGAACGTGTCGCGGCAATCGGTTTTAATCCGGATATACTCGATCCACTCCCAATTTCGGTTGATGTGAAAGGTTTTCCTCACGTAGAGCGTTCATACAAGGAAGGAGAACCGGTGCGCATTATTTCTGTCGGGCGTTTTGTTGAGAAAAAGGGATTTGACGATCTCCTCCGCTCACTTGCGCTTGTAAGGCAGAAAGCAAAGCGCCCCGTCCTCCTCACCATTGTCGGAGGACCAAAAGAAGAAGAAGAAAAACTCCGCGCACTCGCATCGGAACTTGGTGTTTCGGATGTTGTCGAGTGGAAAGGATATATGAAAAGTCAGGATGTCACCGAGCTGTATCTCACTCAACATCTTTATGTGCAGTCTTCAAAGACAGCGAAAAACGGTGATATGGAATAAAGTCCGCTCAATTAAAAAACGTGCGGACAATTTTTTTTGAGTTTATTTTTCTTGGATTTCAAGTTCTTTTTTATAGAATTGAATCGTTTCGCGAAGTCCTTCCTCAAAACTTTTTTGCGGTTTCCAATTCAATTCTTTTTCCGCCTTTGATGAATCAAGTGCATAGCGAAAATCATGACCCTGTCGATCGGTTACATATTCGATCATTGCGTCGTCCAACTCAAGCAGTTTGAGAAGCTTTTTGGTGATGTCGATATTTTCAAGTTCATATCCGCCGCCGAGGTTGTAAATTTCTCCGCTTATTCCATCGTGAAACACACGATCGATTCCTTGCACATGGTCGCCAACAAAAAGCCAGTCACGGACATTTTTCCCGTTCCCATATAAGGGAACTTTTTTCTTTTGAAGGAGATTAGTAATGAAAAGCGGAATAAGCTTTTCGCCATGTTGGTATGGCCCGTAGTTATTGGATGCGCGCGTAATTACCGTATTAAGCCCAAATGTCTTATTGTATGCACGGACGAGCATCTCCGCCGCCGCCTTCGATGCACTGTAAGGACTATTGGGTGCTAAAATATCCTTTTCTGTTGAGGGTGTGTCAGTAGAACTGAGTGAGCCATAGACTTCGTCGGTCGAAATGTGATGGAAACGTTTTAGGTTATGGCGTCGCGCAATTTCCAAAAGATTCTGCGTTCCAAGAATATTGGTCTCCACAAAAATGCTTGGTCCGGTAATTGAATTATCGACATGACTTTCCGCGGCGAAATTAATGATATGGGTGGGAGCATATTCAACCCACACTTTTTCAAGTGCCGCTTGATCACGAATATCGGCGTGGATAAAAATATAATTCGATTGATCCGCTACTTCAATATTTTTTTGATTTGCCGCATAGGTGAGCGCATCAAGATTGATGAAACGATATTCGGGATAGTGACGTACTGCCCAATTGAGATAATTGCTCCCGATAAAGCCGGACCCTCCGGTGACAAGGATAATCTTTGAGAAATCACTTTGCGGTTTTCCCATGTTGTTCTTTGATATATTGAGAAGCGGTAAGTAGGCTGTCGAAAGTCCCCACATCAAACCATTCGCCCGCGATATGCGCGGCTTCAAGGTCGCCTGTTTCTACGAATTTATTATTTACCCACGTGATTTCATATTCACCACGCTTGCTTTTGGGCATCCCCACCATGCGGTCAAATACGGAGTTGTCATACATGTAGATGCCTGCGACCGCCAGATCCGATTCGGGCTTTTCGGGCTTTTCGATAATTTCCACGACGCGACCGTTCGCATCGAGCATTGCAACACCAAAGCGCTCAGGATCGGCAACTTTCTTAAGAAAGACCTTTGCTCCGGTGGTAAAATTTTGTACATGTGGGGTGATATCATCAAAAATAATATTGTCTCCGAGATGAAGAAGAACGTTATCGGTGCCGACAAAATCTCGCGCGATCCAAAGGCCGTCGGCGATACCTGATGGTTCATTTTGAATACCATAGACGATTTGGATTTGTTTTCCGCTGTTCTTTGATTTGAAATTGACTCCGGACCCAAGCACACTCACAAAATCTTCAATATACTCCGGTGCCGCAACAAGCATAATCTTATCAATCCCCGCATCCACGAGTTTTTCAACGGCATGAAAAATGACCGGCTTATTATAAAGTGGCAACAGATGCTTATTGGTAATTTTGGTAAGGGGGTGAAGGCGTGTACCGCTTCCCCCCGCAAGAATAACTCCTTTCATTTTTTTATAATGGCTAGTATAGCATATTTAATCAGGCGATTTCACTCCCAATGAAAACTCGTTGTTGCGTGAAAAAGTTATACTTTTGAGGCAATTTTCATGGTTGGTGGAAGTTGTTGCCATTCGAGGCTTTCCCATATATAGTAGACCGCATGACATTACGAGATATTTTACGATTTTTGATTATTGCGTGTATTTTTATCACGCCTTTTATTGCCCTTATTGTTTCGTCGAGTATGTTTTTCCCTTTCATCACGGGGAAGAATTTTACCTTCCGTATTTTGGTTGAAGTGATGCTCGGTGCGTGGCTCTTGCTTATGTTTATTGATGCAACATACCGCCCCAAGTTTTCATGGATTCTCGGCGCGGCGGGAATTTTCCTTGCGGTTATCACTGTTGCGGACTTCACGGGAGCGAATCCTTTTCGCAGTTTCTGGTCCAACTATGAACGCATGGAAGGACTCGTCACGCACATTCATCTCTTCCTCTTTTTCATCATCGCAGGAAGCGTCATTGTCAGTGAGCAACTCTGGAATTGGTTTTGGCGCACCTATCTCGTTGCATCGCTTATCGTTGCCATGAACGCCTTTTCCCAATTGGCGGGGAAGTCGGCCATTCATCAAGGATCAACGCGTCTTGATGCGACACTTGGTAATGCAACCTACCTTGCGATTTATGCGCTTTTCAATATATTTATCGCAATGTTTTTGTATGCGCGTTCCGATAAGAAAAGCGGATTCGCATGGCTTTATCCTGTGGTTGCGGTCGTGAATCTTGTGGTGCTCTATTATACTCAGACGCGCGGTTCACTGCTCGGTCTTGTCGGCGGGGGGCTGCTCGCATTTCTCCTTGTTGCGTTTTTTGATAAAAATCATCCGAAGCTGAAAAAGTATGCAATAGGAGGAACAGTCGGATTAATTGCACTCGTCGGCTTATTTGTTGCATTTCGTCATTCTGCATTCATACAGACAACCCCTACGCTTGAGCGCATGGCATCAATCTCACTTTCCGACAACACCACAAAGTCGCGTTTTATGATTTGGCAGATGTCGTGGGAAGGTTTCAAGGAGCACCCGCTCCTTGGCTGGGGTCAGGAGAATTTCCTTTATGTTTTTTCAAAGCATTACAATCCGGGCATGTGGGCCCAAGAGCCATGGTTTGATCGTTCGCACGATGTATTCTTCGACTGGCTCATTGCCGGTGGTGCACTCGGCCTTCTCGCATATCTTTCGCTCTTTGGAACGGTGCTTTACTACTTGTGGTTTGCGCAATCGGGGAAAACACATTTCTCTGTTTTGGAGCGTGCCATTCTTACCGGCATGCTCGCGGGATATTTCATCCACAATATCTTTGTTTTCGATAATCTCACCAGTTACCTCATTTTCTTCGCCGTACTTGCATATGTCCACACGCTTGGAACGCCGACTCCCACAGTGGCGGCTTCCACTCAATCAAAGGATAAAAAAGGCGAAGTATTTGAGACCGGAGATGTGATGATTGCCGCAGTAGTTATTGCCGCCCTCACGTTCGGTATGATTTATTTCGTGAATATTCGTAATATTAATGCGAATACCGCGCTGATTAATGCAATTCAACCCGATGGCGTTATGATCGATGACGGCAAGGGTGGTAAGAAAATCGCCCTCGAAGACTTAATGGATCAATCGCTCATTGGCACCGGAGAAGCTCGCGAGCAATTATTGCAGATCACCGTTGAGATGCTCGACCCTCGAGTTCCCGCGCAGGTCCGCCAGCAATTCTATGATGTGACTGAAGCACAGCTTGAGCAAGAGCTTGCTCGCGATGGTGAAAATCTGCGTACGCAATCTTTTGCGGCGACATTCTATGCGCGATTCGGTCAATATGAAAAGGCGACGCAACATTTCCAAAAGGCGATCGAGCTTTCGCCGACACGGCAATCAACTTACATTGATTTTGCAATGATGTATGTCGGACTTGAGCGCTATGCTGATGCGGAAGTGAATGCAAAGAAAGCGTTCGAGCTTGATCCCACATATCCTGATGCGCGCGTGGCGTATGCGACAACGCTTATTCATCAGAAGAAGTTTGCGGAAGGAGAAACGGTGATGCTCCCGCTTAAGGGGACTGCGAATTATTACAATCCACGCATTATCAATGCGTACGGCATGACCGAGCAATATGCAAAAATCCTTGAACTGGTGAATGAAAAGATTGCCGGCGGTGCCGGCGAGGCGCGCGACTATTTCTCGCTCGCGGCTTCATACGCCGGACTTGGCAAGAAAACGGAAGCACTTGCCGCGGTTGCAAAGGCGGTCAGTCTCGATGCCAATCTCAAGACACAAGGGGATCAGATTACTGCGCAGATCCAAAAACTCTAAAAGAAAGTAGGACCTCCGCAAAACGGCGACCTTCACGTTTTTCTCCCAAACAAGTCGGGAAGCAATACTAGTAAGTATTCCTTCTCCAACATTGTTCGGGCGGAAAAACGCGAATCTCATCCGTTTGCGTAAGTCCTAGAAAGAATGAACTAACCCTGTCTGCGTTCTTGCGGAGCCTCTGCGATTCAGTCGCCGTATATGAATACGACTTCTTCATCGCTTTCTCCGCGCCTCGCATTCGTGGTCATTTCATTCTTTCTTCAATACAGAATAATTTGTTTAAAAATTCGCTCCACATCTTGCTGGAGCGGATTTTGCTTTTGAGTTATTGTGAGAGCATGCTTATACTCTCTGAACAGGAGTCACTTGCTCAGTATACGACATTTAAAATTGGCGGCCCCGCAGCCTATTTTGCGGAGCCCGAAAGTGATGAGGAGGTAAGGGAAGCGATTGCGTTTGCGGAAGAAAAACAGTTGCCTGTTGTTGTCTTGGGTGGCGGCTCCAACGTGCTTATCGCCGATCAAGGATTTCCCGGTCTTGTCCTCCACATGGCAAATAAAGAAATCACGTGGACGACGGAAGGGGAGACGACGCTTGCCGTTTCCGATGCCGGAGTCGCATGGGATTTTTTTGTTTCCGAGTGTGTCATGCGCGGACTATGGGGTGTTGAGGCGCTTTCGGGAATTCCCGGCACTATCGGAGGCGGTATCGTGCAGAATGTAGGTGCGTATGGAAAAGAAGTTGCCGAATGCATTGAATGGGTGGAGGTGTACGATCCGGTTACCGAAGTCATACGAAGACTTGATCGAGCATCATGTCACTTTGCCTACCGCGATAGTGTGTTTAAGCACGAAGAAGGAAAACACTTGATTATTTTGCGTGCCGCATTTCAACTGAAGAAGAATGGCGCGCCGGCCCTCAATTATAAAGACCTTGTTGAGTATGATAAAAATGAAAAGCCAATACAGACACTTGGAGACGTGCGCGAGGCAATACTCGCAATTCGTGCGCGCAAGTTTCCCGACCTCCGTACTATTGGCACCGCAGGATCGTTTTTCAAAAACCCCATAGTTTCAAACACCGTTCGCGATGTATTGATGAAGCGGTATCCCGACGCACCGCATTACCCTGTCGACGAAGCACATACCAAACTTTCCGCCGCGTGGATCATTGATCACGTGCTAAAGATGCGGGGGGTCTCCGAGGGTCATGTGGGTTCATGGGAAGGGCAGGCGCTCGTCCTCATTACCGACACGAAGGCAACCGCGGAAGAAGTTACACAGTTCGCATCAAAAATTATTTCCGCATGCATGGAGAAGACAAATATACTTCTCGAAGCGGAAGTTATCTTCGTCGGCGACATCAAAAAATAATTTTGGTAAGAAAATTATTTTTTTATTTTTCTCCGCAACAAAAAAGTTATCCACAACTTTCTTTGAAAACGTATTGAGTGCTCTCGATATGCGAGGGATAATAATACATAGGAGTGTTCGTTGCCGAAACTAAAAATATTTTTTTTGAAAAAACCAACAACACTCGCTCGCGTATTGATGACTTGAGGTCGAAGCATCAATTATAAGCAACTAACCTCACCACTATTATGGCAGCAAAGAAGAAGGCAAAGAAGGCAGCACCTAAGAAGAAGGCAGCAGCAAAGAAGAAGAAGAAGGCGTAAATTCCTTTTCTTCCACAAAATAAAA
>JGI1358J11329_10004156_pt1 | contig 10486 bp, 9 predicted proteins | sample Subgroupgradi54m_FD_11329 | JGI IMG/M metagenome (IMG submission 11329)
TGGATGGCGATTTTAGCCATGATGCGGGAAGAGGTGATGCGGGATGCGTGGCTCGTTCGTCAGAAAAAACACTCTGCTCAAGTCGTGTCGGAGAAGGAATATGGGGATGTGGCAGGCACCTATCAAGGAACCCTCTTTCATTTACGGGAAGCTCCTTCCGAAATCATCCCACATCTTCCTTTGAGAGATTTGCAGCGTCGCTTGGCTGATGTGGAAGCGAATGAAAAATTTTATCGATTAGAATCATCGTCAACGGAACAGGGAAAACGGGCCAAACAACATTTGTGGTCAGCGTTTCTTTTGGAGGTGCAAGAGGGAAAGCAGGCGGAAATAGCTCTTATCGGTATTTTACGTTACGGATTGCAGTATTACCGAGCGCAACATGCATCATCAGGATCCGCTTCAGAGGAAGCGGCCTTGTTGGATCCGGCGTTGTATGTCCAAGGAACCATGCCGCGAGAGGATACATATCAGATCGGAAAATTTCGGGAAAGGGATCTGTTGTTTTTACTCCCCGGAGATTCTGAACCGTTAGCCCTGCAATTAAAGACCGGGCCGGAAGCTCATACAGCCGATCGATCATTGGTGTATCGTTTAGCTGTTGTGAATTTAGCCGCTTCCCGATTGATCGAGTGTTGGAAGAAGATTGGGGACCCAGCCCACCGTATGAGTGAAATGGAATTGAAGCATTGGAAGGCGTTGTATCGAGAGGTGATGGAGGATTTGGTAGAGCAGATGGGTAAGATCGCCCATGAACCTGCGGAGCGCGTTCACCAGTTTTTTCTTCCTTGGCAGCGGTCACGATCAAAGCCTGTGGTTGAAAGGGCAGCCGTATCACTCGACCAAGCACTGTCTCTAAAAGAGATGAATCAACGGTGGCCAACAATTTTGACTTTGCGACCTGAATTGGAGCATGAAATAGGGCCGATGATTAATCTTTCCAATTTTACGCGGGCCAAGCAGTCGCTTCGAACATGGTGTGAACGGGAACCGAACTTACCTTTGTGGCAGGGTTGGATAAAAAATGCGGCGTAACATTTGACAGCTATCTCGGTATTCTGATACGTCAGTGGGATGGAAAAGCGACATTTTGCACATTTTTACAGCTCTTACATGGAGCGTATTTATAAATTCGTATATTTCCGCGTTTCCGGGCGCAAGGAATTGGCACAGGATCTGACACAAGAGATTTTTTTAAAGGCTTTTGAAGCGTTTGAGAGATATGATCCGGCGGTGAGTGAAACATCGTGGCTCTACACGATCGCCCGCAACCATATCATCAACTACCACGCAAAACAGCACCCGGGCGTTACGTTGGAAGAAATTGAGGATTCCAGTTGGGTATCTGTGGATACGCGTGAAGCCCTGGCAACCGAACAAGAGATGCGTTTTGTCTGGGAGGCACTGAAACGGATGCCTCGAGAAGATGCAGAGCTTATTCGCATGAAGTATTTGGAAGGATGGTCATTTGAGGATTTGATGCAGCATTTTGAGAAGTCCTCCGGAGCGTTGCGCGTTCAGGCAGGACGGGCTTTGAAAAAGCTAAAAGCCGAATTAAGACAAAAACACAGTATTGTATGAGATTTTTTTCTATTCATCATCTTCTGCATCGCTTACAACGTCGGGCGCGTCCTGATCGGTATTTTGTGAATTCGCTAAGGCAGACATTGATGGGAGCGGGTTATCTGCCGGCGTCACGTTTTTCTTTTTGGCATTCTTGGAAAATGGTGGCTGCGTCTTTCAGCATGATATTGAGTTTGAGTGCCGGGACAGCCGTCTACGCCTATACATCAGATACGGTTCTACCGGATCATCTTTTGTATCCCATTCGTTCCACGATTGAGGATGCGGAGTTGCGCCTGGCTCGAACCCCGCAAGAACAAGAGGCAATTCGTCTTCAACAGTTGCGGCGACGGATGCACGAGGTCAGTCTGTTAAGCTTCCACAAGCGAGTGTTACCACTCGCGCACACCAAGATTGTTTTGCGGGAATTGAAAAAGATCAGTGCGTCCTCGACCGTTTCCATTCCGGACCAACCACAAGTGCAGTCGAGCACTGCTCAAGTGTACTTAAAAGAGATTTTAAAAATTGAACGACGAGAGCTTTCGGAAATTTTCGATCAGCAGAAGGATGCTCAAACCGATGATGACAAGAATGAAGTCAACCAGACCCTTAAAAATCAGGTGGAAGAAATAGATCAAAATCTGAACTTATTGCAGCGCCGGGCGGAGCACAGTCAAGAGCGGAAGGCGAAGCTGCACGGAGCCGTGACGTCTACCGACAGTGACACGGATGAGAACGATGATTCACTGGAGAATTAATTTTGTCTGTTTTTGATTTTTACGCTAGGCTGGAGGACATGCTCAAAGTTTGGAATACTCTGCATAAAAAATTGGAAGAGTTTAAGCCAATCAAAAAGGGTCAGGTCGGCATGTATACCTGCGGCCCGACTGTGTATAACCCCGTAACGCTGGGCAATTGGCGGGCGTTTATTTTTGACGATGTCCTCCATCGTTCTTTGGAATTTTTTGGATACAAGGTAAATCAGGTGATGAACATCACGGATGTCGGACACTTGGTCGGAGATGCGGATGAGGGCGAGGATAAAATCGAACGCGAGGCGGTTCGGCAGGGGAAGACGGCTCAAGAGATCGCGCAACATCATGAAGCGGTTTTTCGTGAAGGGATGAGCCGTCTGAATATCGAGATGCCGACGGTCATGCCACGAGCGACCGAACATATTCCGGAACAGATTTCGTTGATTCAGCAATTGGAAAAGAAAGGCATGACGTATCGCACGAGCGATGGAATGTATTTTGATACGGCGAAATTTTCGGATTACGGAAAACTGTCCGGTCAGTCTTTGGAAGAGAAAAAAGAAGGCGCGCGCGTGGCTGTTAATCCGGAAAAGAAACATCCATCTGATTTTGCGCTGTGGAAATTTTCACCCAATCCGCCAGCTGGCGGACAAAGACGTCACATGGAGTGGGAGAGTCCGTGGGGGATTGGATTTCCCGGTTGGCATATTGAGTGTTCGGCTATGTCCGTCAAATATCTTGGGCAGCCTTTTGATATTCACTGCGGAGGGATTGATCTCTTGCCCGTGCATCATGAGAATGAAATCGCACAAACCGAAGCGGCAACGGGCCAGCCGCTCGCAAATTATTGGTTACATAGTGAGTTTTTATTGATTGATGGTCGTCGCATGGGCAAATCAGAAGGCAACGCTTACACGATTGACGATCTGGCGGCGAAAAATTTTTGCGCCAAAGGCGCACCCGCCTCCGGCGGGGATCCGCTAGCCTTTCGTTATTATTGTTTGGGCACGCACTACCGATCAAAAATGAATTTTACGTGGGAAGGAATGGAAGCAGCGCAGAATGCGCTGAATAAGTTGTATGCGGTGGCCCGTCAATTATCTGTAGGGGCGGGGTCACCCCGCCCGGGCGCGGAAACCGCGCCCCTACAATCATTTCAATCCTCCATCGGAGACGATCTCAACACCCCGCAAGCGCTGGCGATCATGTGGGAGATGTTAAAGTCTGATCTGTCGGCCGAAGAAAAAGGGGGTATGCTCGTTAAGATGGATGAGGTGTTGGGACTGAAGCTTGGTAATGTCATTGGAAAAATGATCGAAGCGCCGAATGAGGTGCGGCATCTTGCAGAGGAACGCGAACAGGCGCGCGCCATGAAAGATTGGAAAAAATCCGATGAGTTGCGCGAGCAGATTCGTGCCTTAGGTTGGAATGTGGAGGATCGGTCGGATGGAGGATTTGATGTGAGTCCCTTGACGTGAGTTCCATTTTTTTGTTAAATCTCTTCACGCATCTTTGGATGCCAAAAAAAAGAGGGAGTAAACCATGGGACAGCCGAAGCGCAGGCAAGAGCCGCGTCCGGAGGTTCCGGGCCGGATTGGACTTTTGACCGTGGAAGAAGAGCAGAATCTGGCTCGTCGTTGGCGCACCTGCGGAGATCGGCAAGCGTTGACACGCCTCGTTCAAGCGCATCTCGGTTTTGTGGTTCGCATCGCTTGGACGTTTCGCTATGGCGGTTCGTCCATGGACGATCTGATTCAAGAGGGAAATATTGGCCTGTCTCTCGCGGCCAACCATTTTGATCCAAATCGTGGTGCGCGTTTTGCCACCTTTGCAGAGCGCTGTATTCGGTCCTGTCTTTCTGACTGTATCGCGCGTTCGTACCGTCAGGTGCGTATCTGTACCACCAGCAGTCACCGCAAGGTTTTTTTTGGGCTTCACAGGGCCCGGCGCGCCATTGAGCGGCGTGGAGAATCGGTGGATGGCGAGAGCTTGGCCAAGGAGCTGGGTGTACGTGAGGAAGATGTCGCTGTCATGATGGAGCGTCTTGCGACCCGTCAAGTCTCGCTCGATGCGCCTCGCAGCGAACATGATTTTCGCTCGATCGGCGCGACTCTTCCGACCGACGACCCAACGCCGGAAGAGCTGGTCGGCGAGGCCGAGTTCAAGGATCATCAGCGGCGAGAATTGCTCGCCGGACTCAAAGTCCTTGATTCTCGTGAACGCGCCATCATTCGGGCTCGTCACCTGCAACAGCGACTAGTGACTCGGGTCGAGCTTGGTCGAAGGTTCGGCATCAGTCATCAGTGGGTGGAGCAGCTCGAAGCGCGTGCCATGAAAAAGTTGCGAGAGTTCTTTCTGGAGAGGACATCGGAGAAAGGATCTTTATCTCTCACGAGTTTGGAAATTTGATCGTTCCGCGATCGAATACCAAGCTCTTTTTTATTATTCATGCTATAATTTGCGCATGTCAGACGCAGGATTTTTACAAGAACCTGTGGTTCCATCGGTCGTTCCCGAACCTCCATCACCATCAATGGAAGTTCCGGTCGCGGAAGCGGCTCCGATCGTGGAAGCGCCAATACCCACAGAAACAATTTCTCTGCCCGAAGGCGAGGATGAGGTTGCGTTAGCTGAACGACAGGCCGCGGCACAGATGGTAGCGGAGGAAGAGACATTTTTGGAAGAGGATGCGGTTGTTTCGACTACGAGCCTACCAGCCCACTCGCCTACCAGCCTTCCAAAAGATGAGGTGACTGTGGAAGTGGAAAAAATCTTGGAAGAAGGTTTGCAGACGTACTATAACGAGATGCCGGAAACGGCGCAGGCGCGTTTTCGCACCAAAGGTGTGGAGGTTTCCACACAGATCGCGAACATGGTGCGCGTCTTTCATCTCCAAGCAAAAAAAGTTTTAAAGCTCATTCGCGATTGGCTCCTCACGATCCCAGGGGTAAACAGATTTTTTTTGGAGCAAGAGGCGAAAATTAAAACCGATCGTCTGGCGGAATTGGAACGGACGCGTCGTGAAGAAGCAAAAAACAAACCATGATCCCTTTCTTTTTATTTGATGCGGAGGTCGCGACCCCGGACACTTTGGGCGGAGGTTTTTTGTCGATTCTTTCAGATCCGATCGTGACGCTCATCGGGAGTCTTGTTGGCACGTTGATCGGATTTGTGATTTTGTTATTTATTGCGCGTTGGATATTCCGCCATCGTTCATTGTTTCGCACAACGTTTAAGATGAAGGTGTTGTTGATTCGCGTGCCTAAGGAACTAAAAAAAGAGGATGCCACCGCGGAAAAATCGCAGCAGCAAATTCAGGAATTGATTGGTGCCATGGAAACGGTGTTCTCCACGCTCGCATCGCTGAAAGCGGAAAAAGGAATATTCGCGTGGTTCACGGGACGATCGGATGCATTCGCGTTTGAGATTGTGGCGCACAAAGACAAGATTGGATTTTATGCGAGCGTGCCGGAAGCGTATAAAACATTTGTGGAGGAGCAGATTCACGCGCAATATCCGCACGCGGAAATCGATGAGGTGCCGGATTATAATATGTTTGCCCCGACCGGGGTTATTTTAGGAAGCTATCTTATCTTCAAGCGACAAAATTTTTTTCCTATCAAAACCTATCGAAAATTGGAGAGCGATCCCATGAACTCGCTCACCAATGCGTTGGCTAAAGTTGCCGGGGAGGACGGAGCGGCGATTCAATATGTGGTGCGCAGCGCGAGTTCGGGTTGGCGCAGAGAAGGATTGCGCATTGCACGCGCTATGCAGCAAGGAAAAAAATTCACACAGGCTAGCGGAGGGGGCGTCATTCAGTCGGTGGGCAAGGAACTCAAGGGGTTTGCTTCTTCCGCTAAGCCGGGCGAAAAAAAACCTGAAGAGGCATATCGCTTATCTCCTTTGGAGGAGGAAATGGTGAAGGGGTTGGAGGAAAAATCTTCGAAAGGGGGACTGGACGTGAATATTCGCGTTATGGTGTGCAGCCAAAGTCCGGAAACAGCCCAGCGGTATTTGAATGATATTTTGAACGCCTATGGTCAATATAATATTTACGAATATGGCAACAGTTTTGCCAAGGCCATGCCACGTTTTCAGACCTCGATCATTCGTGAGTTCATCTATCGGCAGTTTGATGAGCGGCACAGCATCGTGTTGAATGCGGAAGAAATGGCCTCACTGTTTCACATGCCGCTACCGATCACGGAAACGCCAAAAATCATCTGGCTCTTGAGTCGCAAGGCCATTCCGCCGAGCAATCTTCCGACAGAAGGCGTACTCCTTGGCAATGCGGAGTATCGCGGCCATCGGTATGCCGTGCGCATGAAGCAGGCTGATCGTCGTCGACACATGTACATCATCGGAAAATCCGGTTCCGGAAAATCCGTGCTCATGGCCTCGATCATCAAACAGGATATTGAAGAGGGTCGAGGCGTGTGCGTGATCGATCCGCATGGAGAATTGGTCGATGAGTGTCTTGAGTACGTGCCAAAAGAGCGAGCGGATGATGTGATCTTGGTTGATCCCGGAGATTATGAGCGTCCCATCGGACTTAACATGCTGGAATATGACCAGCGGCATCCGCAGTTGCGAACGTTCGTGATCAACGAGATGTTGAAGATTTTTGATAAGTTGTACGATTTGAAGGCGACCGGCGGTCCGATGTTTGAAACGTATATGCGGAACGCCATCTTGCTTTTGATGGAACATCCGGAATCCGGCATGTCTCTCATGGATATTCCTCGCGTATTGGCGGATGACGATTTTCGCAATTTTAAACTTGCGCATTGCAAGTCGCAGGAGGTGAAGGATTTTTGGTTAAAGGAGGCGTTAAAGGCCGGGGGAGAAGCGAGTTTGGCAAATATGGTGCCATACATCACGTCGAAGCTGGCGTCCTTTATCTATAACGATTACATGCGACCGATCATTGGCCAACAAAAGAGTGCGTTTAATTTTTTTGACGCCATGAACAGTCAAAAAATTATTCTCGTGCGCTTGTCCAAGGGCAAGATCGGCGATTTAAATGCTTATCTTTTAGGCATGATTATTGTGGGTAAAATTTTGGATGGCGCTTTGGCTCGAGGGGACATGGATCCAAAGGATCGTAAAGATTTTTATTTGTACATTGATGAGTTCCAGAATTTTTTGACCGATTCAATTTCCGTGATTTTGTCTGAAGCGAGAAAATATGGTTTGAATTTGGTGATCGCACACCAATTTATCGGCCAACTGGTGCAGGGCGCGAGCAAGGACTCGGCCATTCGAGATGCGATCTTCGGGAACGTTGGTTCCATGTGTTCCTTCCGCATTGGGCCGGAAGATGCGGAGTTTTTGGTCAAAGAATATGCGCCAGTGTTCAGCGAATATGATTTGGTGAATGTGGAAGCATTTACCTGCAATGCAAAAATTTTGATTGATAATACCGCTTCCCGACCGTTTAATATGAAGCCGGTCATGCCGCCGCGTCCGGAAAATAAAGATTTGGCGAACACGATTCGAGAACTGTCTCGCTATACCTATGGCCGGAAGCGAGAATTGGTAGAAGCGGAGATTACGGAGCGTCGTTCAATGGCAACCGAGGGAGCGGGAGAAGAAAGTATTGCGGATACGATACCTTTTCGTTAAACTAAAGGGGGCCTTAAAATAAAAACAAAAATATCCCCCTACGCAAGAGCTACGGGGGATCCCGTTTCGCGGGAAAAAATATGCTCACTGATTCACCGAATCTTTTCGTGGATGAGGAGGTTGTGGAAGAAGATCAACAACAAAAAGAAAATTCAAGATGGCTAATTGCTCGTCGCATTATCAATGATTTACGAGAGCGGTTGGATTCTTTGGAACATTTGCTTGATGACGGCGCGTCATCCGTAGATCTGGAAGCTCTTTTAGAGCGTCGAGGCAGTGAGGACCAACCGATGATGGCTTCTGCCACGTTTGGGAAAAGTATTGATGGCGTGTTTGATGGGGAGCACATGGTGGGAGAGGATGGGCGCGTGTATATGGTTCCGTCAAACTACGCGTCAAAATCGAAGTTGGTCGAAGGTGATTTGCTGCGCTTGACGATCACGGACGCCGGACGGTTCGTCTTCAAACAAAAAGGACCGATCGACCGACAGCGCTTGATAGGTATTTTAACTTTTGATGACCAATCGCAAGGCTGGGCTGTAGCCGCCAACGGTTCCAAGTATCGCGTGTTGCCGGCCTCCGTCTCATTTTTCCACGGCGAGCCGGGGGATGAAGTTGTGATTTTTGTCCCGCACCATACCCCCTCACATTGGGCCGCGATTGAAAATATTATTAAGATGGAAGGGTAGATTTTGTTATAGCTTGATAATCAAAGCCCCCCGATATATATCGGGGGGGCTTTTGCATGGCGATCCCATGCAGTACGGGTCTGGCCTATCAAAAAATAAAATACCACAATTCTTAATTTTTGTCAAAAATGTTACCTTGTGGATATGTTATCATCATAAAGCCTGGGGGTAGTGTAGTACGGGGTCTGGCCTATCATCCGAGATCCCAGGGGTGCAACTCCCCTTACCTCCAGGCCTTCGAGTAGCGAGAAAAGACTATCAAGGCTTTTCAGCGATGATATAAACGTAATCACCGCTCCAGTGATAGGGAGAAATTGAATGAAATGCAGGATTGAGTGGCCAATCCTGTTCATCATGAAACTCACCCTGATCGACTATATTCCAATAGGAAAAATTTTTATTAAGAAGGTTGTGCGCTTCCTTCGATGAATAATTTGGTTCTCTTTCATATCCAAATTCTTCCCCCGTATCCCTAAGTTTTCTTTTAAGATTTGAAAGGATGCTGATATAAATCATAGTTCCAGAATGAGAGGCCTGTTCTATCTCTTGGAAAATTCTTTGATTTATTTCTCCCGTAAGAAGATGCATGACCTCGGAACAGATGATCGCATCATAAGCTTGATCGGAAAAGTTGTATGACTCGAGATTGGCTTCAATAAATTTTATTTTTTGTTTTTGTTGATCAGCGCGAAGGTTGGCGGCGTCTTTTCCCGCAAAATCAATACCGGTCGCATCAATGCCCACTCGTGCAAGCTCAATGAGATTTCGTCCATCGCCACAACCAAGTTCAAGGGCATTTTTTGTTTTTCTCTCATGGAGAAGCTTAAAAAAACGCATCAACGGGTGTGGAGGTTGTCCGTAGATTGAAAATTCATCAGCTTTGTTATATTCTTGGATATACCAATCTTTAATGATCGAGCGAGGGAGATACTTCATAATAGAGAAGTATATGCAGAAACCAGAAATACGCAAATTGACGAGTTTTTGGCATGAAAAAACGTACGGCAACACGTCAAGGATTTACCGTCTCCTAAAAGGTGTTGAGTTTGGAAATGTTGGGGTTGATGTTGTGAGAATGGCAAAACAGAAAACCTTGCAACCGCATTATCACCTGCGGCCAAAGATCAGGATTTTTATTATCGAAGGAAGCGGCTTTGTGTATTTAAATGGGAAGGAGCAGAAGATCCATAAAGGAGACGTGATCATGATTCCCCCTAAGACTTGGCACGGATTTCGTACGGTTCATGCTCCGCTGATTTTTCTCTCGATCCAATCGCCACCTATCTACGGGAAAGATGCGGAGAAAGACACCTATTTTGAATAAAATTTAAGGTGTTTGACGGGATCCCGTTTGCGGGACATGATTCATGAAGTTTTATGCCCTCTTTGAGTCAAAAATATCGTCCGAAAACATTTGCCGAAATTACGGGTCAGCGTCATGTGACGGAGACGTTGCGTAAGGAAGTGGCAACCAATGTTTTGGGACATGCGTATCTTTTCTCCGGTCCTCGTGGGGTTGGCAAAACGACCACGGCGCGGGTGTTTGCCAAGGCGTTGAATTGCGAGAAACCAAATGATGGCGAGCCGTGTAATGTGTGCGCTCATTGTCAGGCTGCGAACGAAGGACGCTGGCTTGATTTGATCGAACTCGATGCGGCCACGCACACCGGAGTTGATACGGTGCGTGAAGCAATCATCGAACACGCGCGTTTTGCGCCCAACATCGGGAAAAGAAAAATTTATGTTTTGGATGAGGCGCACATGCTGTCTACGGCATCCTGGAATGCGCTTTTGAAAACGTTGGAAGAACCTCCGGCATACGCATTTTTTATTTTAGCCACGACCGAGTGG
>JGI1358J11329_10004160_pt1 | contig 10481 bp, 11 predicted proteins | sample Subgroupgradi54m_FD_11329 | JGI IMG/M metagenome (IMG submission 11329)
ATTTCCTGTAACGATAATATCCTTTAGACCGGCAGTATTTGAGGTAACTAGGGTGATGGTATCGTTGATTTGTTTATTTGCAGTTATGGTAAAAGACACTGTTGAATTCTCACCCCTGTGAACGGTAATATCAGTTGGAATCGTACTCACATCAATTGGGAGTGGTTTTTTTGTATCAAGAAAACCAATATTATTTTCAACCCATTCGGTAAACCATACCCTGTCATCGCTTGTTGTAAATTCAAGCACTTGAGCTACCCCACAATCTTGCAAGTTTCCACAATCAGACCAGTTTGGATTCTTGGAAGGAACTAGATACTCTACAAGAGTATCTTTAGTAGGATCAAAAACTCCGATGCTATTTCCAACTTGTTCGTTAAACCATATTCTGCCCTTCTCATCAACATGATTCCAATAGGGCCTTGAAATTGGTGTTTTGATTATGCCAGTCGCGTTTCCAAATGTTGACTCTTGAGGCGGGGGGGTGACGAATTTTGTAAAATGTTGTGACTGTGGATCAAAACTGAAAAAGAGACTACTGTCAGTATCTGTAACCCAGATCTTTCCATCTTGACTTATTGAAATTCCATTTGGAGCAAAAATTCCTGATGGGAGATTGAATTGAGTTTTGTTGCCTGTTTGGGGATCATATCTTACTAAATTTCCTCCTTGCTGATATATCCACACAGTATACCATATTTTTCCATTAGAATCGACTGCCATGGCGCTAGTAAAGTTATAGTTTCCAGGAGAAGCTATTGTTGAATAATCTATACTTGGACCAACCTGATCTAAATTAAAAGACGTTATTTTTTTACCCGCGAAATCATTTACCAAGATTTCTTTCCCATCTATGACAAGCATCTGAGGATATGCCTCTTTTTCACCCAACGTAACTGGATACTTGAAACTAGCATATTTTTTGTCTGTAGTCGAGAATTTCCAAATTAAGGTGTGACCAGAATCAGTGTACCATATGTTTCCGTCAGAAACATAACCAATTCCCCACATCATTGCCTTTTCATGTTTTTGCCATAACGGATTTGGATATTCTGTAAAATTTTTTATAAAAGGATCAAACTTTGCGATATTTCCCGTGTTTGACTCAATAAACCAAATATTCCCATTGAGATCTGTCGTTATAGCTAACGGCTGTGTGCAAGCAGTAGGAATCTTAAATTCTGTTATGAATGTGTTAGATGTTGCATCACCGCTTTCACAATAGGTTGATCGCTTAGCTACAGGGTAGTTATCGGCCGGTGTTCCAGTAATCGTTTCTGTGCTGGTTTGTGTTTTACCTCCAAATCCACCAAATAACGCCACAGTTGAACTTCCTACCATTATTGCTCCAAATATTACAGCCATTATGATCATTAGAATTTTTTTTGTTTTCCTTTTCACAAAAAAATGATTATTGTTCCTTGTTATATCTTATTCTAACCAATAAAGAGCTTTGTTAAATAAATGTGGAGTGGATGAAAAACATGCAACGTAGATTGGATCTGAAATTTTTATCAGTATGTATTATTATATTGGCTAGTCTTTTAATTCTGGGAAATTCTGAATCTGTACACTCCAGTTCCTATGGTGATTCCACGAATGCACCAATAACAATAACTGCAAAAGTTTTACAGTTTGTAACCAACAGTAAAGAAGGAGCCGGACGGACTCTAACCATTCCCATAGATGAGATCATTTTCCAGCTACATCCAAAGTATGATGAAAATGGAATAATAACATCACTATCTTTGGCAAAAGACCCAAGATTTGACTACCTCTATAGACAAGTTGGCTTTACTGAGAAATCTCAAACAACTGTATTTGTTTATCCAATCTTTACTCAGGCAGCGTATTCAGAAAATGGTTTTTATGACTACTATCACAAAAAATGCGATTCCACATGTTTGACCGTTAATATTCCAAATAATTTCAAGGGAACATATTCATCAAGTATAGTGGGCAGTTTTGTCTTGTCTGCATTAAACTATGCTTATATCACAGACATTGATATCGATAAAAATCCCGACATACTAAAACAATACAAGCGAGTAGTAATTTTGCATAATGAGTATGTGACAAAAAAAGAGTTTGATGCAATAACACATCATCCCGGCGTTGTTTTCCTATATCCAAATGCACTTTATGCAGAAGTCAAAACCGACTATGATAAGAATACGATCACATTGATTAGAGGACATGGTTATCCTGATGCTAGTATCACAAATGGCTTTAACTGGTTCCCTGATAATTCCAGATATGAATATAATGTAGATTGTGACAATTGGAATTTTTACCAAAAGCAAAATTACTCGATGTTAAATTGCTATCCAGAGTATAGGCTGATTCATGATCCTCAGCTATTAACAACATTAAACAGCAATGATCCTACTGCTTTACTGCAGGATGTTTCTAATTGGTTAAGATATGGACAAAATTCCAACATGACTCGTACAATGCTAGCAGATTTTGACATTACAGGAAAAAATATACCACCGTGGGTTTCCGATCCTGCCCTCTGGTTGCTAAACGGAGAGATAACCAGAGATGATTTTAAAAATCTTATAGATTATCTTTATAACAATAAGGTAATAAATTGAACGCATATTGATCTTAAGTTATTTTCAAACAAATCATAACTTACGTCATTACCCATTGCACAGTTTCATTGATCACTACTGCAAGATTTCTAACAGTTAACAACAGGCAGGATTTTCACATATTACTGCTATCTTCTTGCCTGTTTTTACGATCTCACGAATCAGTTTGGATATTTCCTTATTTGAAATGAAATACATTGTTGACTTGCCATTTTCTTTAGAATTCACTATCTTACATGCTTTCAATGCTTTTAGATGATGTGATATTAGCGGTTGATCTTTTTTTAATTTTGATACCAGATCGTTTACAGACATTTCCTTATTTTTTTGAAGTAACTCAAGTATGTTAAAACGTGTGTCTTCGCAGATGCATTTGAGGAAGGTCAATCCATTCATATCAATTAAGATTTATATAAATAACATTTTATATAAACCTTACATGAAGTTATTTGGAAAATCAAAACCAGAAAAGAAAGTCCTGTTTGTATGTGTGGAAAATGCAGGACGATCCCAGATGGCAGAGGGATTCTTTAGAAAATATTTTCCAAAAGGTTACGTTCCAATAAGCGCGGGAACAAGACCAACACCAGAGGTTAATCCAATTACAGTACAAGTTATGAAAGAAGTTGGAATTGACATTAGTAAACAACATCCAAAGGAATTGTCTGAGGAAATTATACGAAGTTCTACTCTAAATGTGAACATGGGCTGTATGGAAAAAGCCGAATGTCCTGCAGTGTTCTTGGGAAAATATGTTGATTGGAATATAGAGGATCCAAAGGGCAAATCAATAGAAAAAGTCCGTCAGATCAGGGACAACATCGAAGAGAAGATAAAGGAACTTTGCAACACTCTAGAATAGCTGGCAAATTATCCTCTAACCAAAAGAGGTTTTTTGCTGAACTTATTGGTACATTTGTCGTCGTCGTTTTTGCTACTGGTTCAGTAGTTCTGGATGCAAAGTTTGCAGGAACATTTGGTCTATGGTTTGTTGCATTGGCTCCTACTGTTGCAGTAGCACTAATGGTTTATGCTTTTGGAAGAATATCGATGGCACACTTCAATCCTGCAGTAACCGTAGGTTTTCTAGTTACAAAACACATGACAAAAAATCTCTTGCCTCTCTATTTTGGTGCAGAAATAATTGGTGCATTACTTGGAAGCTTGTTTGTAAAATATCTAATAGGTACCGAAGCTAATCTTGGAGCAAATGCACCAAATTATGAATTTCCCATTCCTTTAATCATAGGTGTTGAAGTCTTAACTACTGCATTATTAATGGCTGTAATTCTGACAATGGTTCATACGAAGAAATTGCGGGGTTTTAGCGGAATTGCTATAGGAAGTATGGTTGGATTGGATATTTTCTTTTTGTCTTTTATCTCAGGAGCATCAATGAATCCAGCTCGTTCATTGGCACCTGCAATATTTTCTGGTTATCTTAATGACTTGTGGTTGTATTGGACAGCAACATTTGTTGGTTCCAGTATTGTTGCCTTTGTCTACAAAAAGAAGTTTGCCAGATAAATGACACCTTCTTTTATAATGCATTTTAAAAATCAACATTCAACCCTAACATCTGGCTTTGTTTGTATCAAATAATGACATACAAACTACTATCGCCCAGATACTAGATTTATCTGCTAATGAAACCTACCTATTGTAACATAAGATTGTTCTTCATTGATATGAAGAAGACAAAAAACTCTCTTTTCCTTATAGGATTGATCATAGCTATTGCAAGTGTTTTTATTTTTCCAATACAAGCTTCTAGTCAAGGAACTTCCACAATTCCAGCATGGATAAAAGAAAATTCAAAGTGGTGGTCTGAAGGAAAAATCAGCGACCAGGATTACATCTCTGGATTACAATATCTAGTCTCTCATGGAATTCTCAAAATTCCAGTTGGAGTGGGTGCTAATGATCCTCCGATTGTAAATAATAATGCTCAATCGTTCATAGTCCATGTCTTTGCAGATAAGGAATATGTATTTGATACATTTTCAAAATTTAGTAATACAGGTCAAACGATCCCCTCAACAAAGCCAGATCCAAATCTGCCTTCTACTATTTCTACTACTTCTGTCCCAGAATTTCAACTAGAATCCTTGACAAGTGCAGACAAAAAAGATTTCTACAATCTTATCTCCAAATATCTTGTGGATACTTCTACCGTCAAGCCATACAATATTAATATTGATGTAGTGGCTAGTGACGGTTCTATAATTGAAACATTAGAGTATGGAGGATGTAGGCCTACAGGATATTCTGTATATACTAACGATGATTCATCTCTATATAGATTGGCCAATAAGGATGGATTGGAAATCAGAGAGGATACAAACTTTATGTGCGCAGGATTCCACATAGTAGTCCCTTAATCTTTCTACTTTATTTTCACATTGATTATCAAAGTGTTCTCAGTAAAATCCAAGGTAGCTGGTTGCCCTAAATTTTGTAACATCCGTTCATGCTGTGTTTTATAGAAGAATGACCATTTTTTTCCCATGTTATGGTGAATTACGAACCTGATCATTCCGTTCTCACTTGATTCCATATAACTAATACCAGATTTTCTCAGTCTGTTCCTTAGTATTGAAAAAAATCCATCAATAGTATCATCACCTGTCATCATTAGTCTTACATCCTTGGTGGAATCTGCAGTCGTTACTGCTATCTTGTAAAGTGTTTTTTCATCTGATTCATTCATTAGTCCCTTAAGTACGTCGGCAAGAACTACAATCCACCCTGCTTTAGTTGCAGTCATATCCCATTGGAGATATTCTCCAAGTATTTGGTTAACCAGCGCATTGAGGGTTAATCCTTCATTTTTTGCTTCTGCCTTTAATTTATACAAACTTGGACTTGGCAATCTAAGACTGACGCTTTTGTCTAGTACCATGCTTTCACTTCAAGAATGCCCCATGTGTGTTAAAACAGCATTTATCAATAAAATCAATGTCTGTTTATTTTTAGACATACCATCTGATATGTATCACATTGTATTACAACGTATTTAATGAACACAAAACTCTTGGCAGGCCTCGCTGTTTTTGTCTTGCTCATGGGCATTGGAAGTTTGGCATTAGGACATACAGCTGATGCACAAAAAGCTCCTACCACAAAGAAAACAATGAATAAAGTAGAAAAACAAAGAGAAAATAGAGATAACACGGTCGGCCATTCAAATTGGGTTAAAAAGCATTCAATTGTCAAATAGACAGTAAAATTTTATTTGACTATCCATTTTTTTACATATGCAGTGTAAACCCTTAAAATTCTAACAAGGTTTTTTATCCATTACATCTTATTCTAATAATTATATTTTCTTTATGGATAGAGTTTTTTGAACTTCATTCATACTACTGATGAATTTCTGCTTTGCTTCATATTCATCTGAGACTTTGACTACAATTTCAGATGATGAAAACATGACATCTTTGACTAGGATTGGGGCACTAAGCCCAAGGAGCTCGCTTAATATATCAAAAATGCTGTTAAATTTGGCACCATCTTTGTATTTGAAGATCGTATTACCCTCTTGGAACTTTGGTGGTAATTCTAACGGAATAACCAAATCTGGAGAAGTTATTTCTTTAACAAAAGTATTGGTATCAGTTTTTACTGTCTCATTCAGTTTTTCTTTTTCAGATACAAGTTCATTTTTTATCTTTTCAAGTTCTGCCAATTCATCATGATATTGATCTCCTACCATCTTTGCGAAAGTGGATTCTGTTACACTCTTTAACGGAACCTCATGAATCCTAAAATTAACTCTGGCAAGTTCAGCTTCGACATTGGTCAATTGTTGTCTGTTGGACTTTATCCTTGCAGCTACCTCTTCAAGATAGTGAAAATCAACCATCTTTCAAAACCTAACTAAATTGATGAACTACGTCCATCAAACTCTGCTTGAATTCTTCAGTAGTCAAGCCCCATTTACCATACTCTTCCTTGTAAGCATCCCAGGACGCTTCAGCTTCACTTGCAATTTCAAGTATCTTTGGCCCTATGGCCTTTGTGTTGACTAAAATCGTAACGTTTGCTTGCTCGCTTTCAAGTATTGGTATCTTGACAAAAATCATTCTAGAGTCTTCAATGTTAAATTTATCCTTGATGAGTGCCTTTAGGGCATCTCTTTCTTTTACATCAAACTCTCCTTTTACCTTAACAAGAGCACAACACGAATCTTTGGGGCCTCCCTTGTCCCTTACATCATTTTCATCAATATCAAACAAGAGCGCATCTTCTCTTTTGTGAATATGTTCAACTATTCTTTCCATGGTGTTGCTTTTTCCACCTGACATTAGATCTGTACTCCATATCTTTTCTTCTGATATGATTGGGATGACCCAGGGAATGGCAAATTTTGGTCGTTTTGTTGCAAGCCATGTCCTGTAGTTTGACATGTCCCACTCGGTCTCCCGTGCAAATGATGAAACAAACATCGAAATAGCACTTGCTGCAATCAGATTCATACCACGGTAGTCCTTCCAGCCTACTTCTTGTTCTTTTGGAAGATCATCAATTATTGATGGAACCTTTTCTAACTTTTTTTCAAATTTGTGAGCTAGCTGTCTTAGAGTTTTATTTGAAAAGAGAATAGAACAATCACTATATTTTATTTGGGATTCCAGATTCATTACAATGTTTATTGCTGCAGCTTCAAAGATGATAGGATCCCAACCAAACTCTGGCAAAAGTCCTAGCGTTGCAATTGTTGCATGCTCTTTGGTATCTTTTTTTATGTATTGAATAAATCCACTTGCAAAAGAACTGCCAGTACCACCTCCCATCGCAAACGGTATACAGAATCCCCTAACTGGTTCTGGTGAAAGAGCCGCGATTTGTTTTTGCATATCAAACTTGGTACTAACTTCTTTTATGAATCGCGTTCTGCCTTCTGCCCAATTTCTTGCTGCTCCTCCTGAACCATGTATGACGTGTTTGTCTCGTAAAGCAAAAAGATCAGGATACGATTGTAAAATGAGATTGGCAGCTCTTGGATCCAAATCTATTAGCAATGCTCTTGGGATAAGCGGTATCTCACCACTTCCATAAGAAGGTGGGAATCTTAGTATTGTACTACCATATCTTTTCAGTACTCGTGACTCTTCTTTTTCACCTTTAAGAGTAGGTTTGAGCGGATCTGCCCCAACATCAAGCAGTAATCTTCTGTACGCCTCTGCACCTAATCCTATACCACAATGCCCAAAACATGTCATAAGCACCGGGGCTGGGGGTAGTGGAGTAACCTTTGACAAACCTAATCACCATTATGAAGAATGGTTTGTCTCTTTAACCAACCAGTGCAACAATGTAAAGTGTCAACTTGACTGTTATAGACATCAAACTGTGATAATTGCAATACTGGTAGGCCTACGACAATCTTGATATGATTACATTTAAGATTTAAGAAGAAATGATTCATCTAGAATCAAAATTCATTAGGTTTCTTTTAAGACCTTCTTTAGAGCTTGGAATTCCTCAATGGTTATCTCTCCTGCAGCAAGTCGATTTTTTAAAATTTTAAGAGCGCTGTCGCCTTTTGATTGAATTTTTTCTGATTTTTTGATCGTTTCAGATTTTTTATTTTGTTTTTTATTTTTTGACTTTTCTTTTTCAGACTCTGAAGTTTGCTGCTGTTCCTCAATTGCCTTGATCATACTCTCTAGATATTTGTAATCCGATAGGTAGAGGGGGGCTCCTTGTTTTAAGACATTGAAAATCTCATGCAGTCTTTTACTGTCGCCTTTTCCTGAATCTATTAGTTTTTGAACAGTTTTTATTAAATCTTCAGACAATTTTTTCACCTATCTTATAAGAGCTCTAAATCGCAAATCATCTTTTAGGTTTTTAAATGATTTGTCCTTTATTGCCCAATTCTTAATCGTCTTGCCATGATATGATATAGCTTCTGCAAGTAGGATCAACGAGTCGTCAATTTCACCAATCTCTGCCTTGCTGCGAGATTTGGCATATATCACGTTGCCATTTTTTGGATGCTCTTTTAAAACTAAATCAAATGTAGATATAGCATCTAAATGTCTGCCAAGCTCAGCTAGTTCAGTCCCTTTGTAAAATAAGGCTTCATAATGGTAAGGTTCAATGCTTAGAATCCTATCAAAACAGACAAGTGACTCCTCATGTTTTTTCTGTTTGCCAAGAACTAATCCTTTGTAAAACAATGTATCAATATTTTTGGGTTCTAATTCTAGTGAACGGTCAAGACAAGCTATTGCTTCTTCATACTGGTTAAGCTTATTTTTTGCAATTGCTTTATTGTACAATGCTGTAGCATAATCTGGTTTGATTTGTAAAGCTTTGTCATATGATGTTATGGCCTGTTCATAATGCCCAAGCTCCGCAAGTGAGTTTCCTATGTTATTGAGAGCCGCAACATGTTTTGGATCTACCTCTAAAATCTTTTCAAAGCATGATATTGCGTCTCTGTTTTTACCAAGATTAGTTAATGCGAGTCCTTTGTTGTACAACCCATCAACATTTTGAGGATCTGTTTTTAGAACTTTGTCAAAAAATGAAATTGCGTCTTTATGTTTACTAAGCTTGATAAGTGAAATTCCTTCAGAGATTAATACGTCAATGTTCTTTGTTGGCCCAGAAAACTTCATTAAAATCAATTTATCTTGTGTTTGAGATTAATATTGCGATATATTCTTCCGATTATGACTGTTCTTCTGGCATCTTCTCTGGAAATGCTTTTTTGATGTACCTTGCTAGTGCTGAATACTGGATTATCAAAGATGCGAGAACCACACCAAAAGTTATTGTCTGTAAAGTTTGCTTAAACTCACTTTCTGGAAGTGTTGCAACCAACGCAACCGATAACGCTCCTCTCATACCACCGATCCATACAACATTTCGCCATGTTCTTGGGATGTTTTCTTTGGTAAATTTGTTAGTTAAACGGAGTATTGGATATGTGGATACAGCTCTTGCAGCCAACACAACAACAAATGCTAAGGCTATCAATGGTAGATTTTGACCAATCCTTATCAAGTCCATACTTAATCCTAGGTAGAGAAAGGCTAGGGAATTGGCAAAAAAGGCAATCATTTCCCAAAAATTAGAAGTAAATATCCTTACCTTTGGGGTGATGATTTTTTCAAACCTCATGGTTATATTTCCGAAGTATAACCCGGCTACAGCTGCTGCTATTAGACCTGATACCCCTAATGAATTTGCAACTACTACTGAACCAAACATTACTGCCACTGAAAGAGCTGTCTCCGAAAATGGATCATCTAATAACTTGTGCAATCTATGTGCTGCTGCAGAAATAGCTAATCCGATCGCTATTCCGCCAAAAAATACTAGTGCAAAATGTTCTATTTCTTCAATTATGTTTACATTAATCTTGCCAACAAAATTTTCTGTTCCAAGTGAGGAACCCTGAGCTACAGCAATAGCAATTATTGATGAAAATATTATGACACCAGTAGCATCGTTGAAACTTGCTTCAGACTCCATTAAGGTGGAGAGCAATTTTGGAACCCTCACTCTCTTGAATACTTCAATTACGATAGCTGCATCTGTTGGTGCAATTAAAGCTGCAAAAGCAAAAGATACGAGAAATGGTAAACCTGCCACATAGACTAAAAGAAATCCTCCAACCAAGGTAGCAAGAAGGGTTCCAACAGTCGATAACAAAAGTGCTGATATTTGAATCTGTTTGAATTCTTCATGTTTGATTTTCATCATAGCTTCAAAAATTAATGGTGGTACTATGAAATACAGAATTAGCTTTGGATCAACCTTAAACTGGGCAATATTGGCAAGGTTAAATCCTGTAAAATGAGACAGAGATATTGCAATTCCTATTCCAACAAGAACCATTGTATATGGAATTTTTATTTTGGAGGC
>JGI1358J11329_10004162_pt1 | contig 10479 bp, 10 predicted proteins | sample Subgroupgradi54m_FD_11329 | JGI IMG/M metagenome (IMG submission 11329)
TTTTTCAGTTTATAGTGACCGATTCTCATGATCGGATTTCTCTACCCTGGACGACGAGGGGGAGCAATCTTAACCAGAAACTCCGAGCGCAGGGAAGAGGGGAACGATGAACGGCGGAAAGAATTTTATTTCGTTGATTGAAAAGCGGGATGTCAAGGCGATGTAAGGGTTCGGCGGCTCCCTTCGGATTAATTTTATTTCGATATTGGGTGACGCACAGAATAATAGTCAATTTCGGTGCGGCACCGTTGACGGATTTGCATGTTGTCGCACCGCATTGGTGCGTCGTCATTCGCCGGTTCAGGGCGTGACTAACCGAATTTCATACCCGACCGCTTTGCCGTCGGGATTGGTTACATCGAGCAGTGCCGAGGCCACCACGTTCGGAGTCAACGCGCCGCTTGCCGGCGTTTCCAGATATTGTATCGGGGCGAAAGTGCGGCGCGCGAGCACGCTGCCGGCGTTACTGGTAAGACTGATTTCCATCCCGGGGTAGGCTTGGGCAAAGGCCGCGCGGTTGACCAGCATTGCCCGGATGCGCAGGGCATTGGCGTATTTCGAGTGCGGCGCGATGCTGGTCTGGAGCAGTTCGATCCGGGCGATGTCCTGACGCGGACGCAGTTCACAGCCGGCATGATCGCAGAATTCCTCTACCACGGGCCGCCACGAGGGATCGGCGGCCAACTCGTCGTGATAGAAGTAGAGGATCTGGCCGGCGAACAGGATCAGCAGCGACAGATTCCCGAGCGACCAGAAAAACGGACGCCAGAACGACCGAGATTTGACGAGGGCCTCGAGTTCGGTAACGGTGGGGATCGCGGCATCTTCAGCGCTCGTTGCCTGATCGGGTGTGGCCCTGGCGCGGCGTTGCCGGGAGCTTGCGCTCCGGTTTTTTCCGCCACGCGCGCGCTTGGATTTTTTGGCAGAAACGGCTTCTTCCCGCGAGGGCGCCGCGGCTTCCGCACCGGCTTTGGGTGTCACCTGCAGCAGGCGCTGCTCGGCGCGGAAGATCGCCGAGCAAATGCCGCAGCGCACCATGCCGCGGCGCGCCCCGAGCTGCGCGGGCGTAACCTTGAAGGTTGTCAGACAGGAAGGACAGCGGGTGTACATTTAAGGTCGGCCTACTTCGTTCGTCTGGACATAATATTATGAGCTTAGCCGACATCAGAAGGTTTGCGGCCCGCGAGTAGCGTCCATTTTTGCCGTTCGCGTAAAGTGAATTCGAAGGGTGGCTCATAATATGGGCGTACTTCCGTTGCTTGATCGCTCCCCAGCAATCCCGACAGGACGAGCCAGCCCCCCGGCCGCACGCACGCCTTGATCTCCGGGGCCAGCTCGATCAGCGTGCCGAAAAGAATGTTGGCGATCACGATGTCAGCCTGAAGGCCTGCGGGCAATTCGGACGGCAGCATGACATTCAGGCCGGTGTGGATGCCGTTGTGCAGCGCGTTCTGACGCGTGACTGCCAGGGCCTGTGGATCAATGTCCACGGCGTAAGCTTCACGAGCGCCGAGCATGAGTGCAGCAATGGAAAGAATGCCTGAACCGCAGCCGTAGTCGAGAATGGTTTTTCCTTCGAGCGTTTGCTCCGACAGCCATTCGAGACACAGCGAGGTGGTCGGGTGATCGCCGGTGCCGAAAGCCAGCCCCGGATCGAGAATGATATTGATCGCCGCCGGTTCGGGCGCTTCGCACCAGCTTGGCACTACCCACAGATCGTGACCGACCTGCAGCGGTTTGTAGTGCGCCATCCATGAATGCGCCCAGTCCTCGTCGCCGAGCAGATCGATTTCGTGCGGCGGGTTTTCCGCGAGACCCAGGCGTTCGCGCGCGCGTAGAAGAATATCGTCGGTGTCGGTGTGTTCCGGGAACAGGCCGGTGACTTGAATCTGCGACCACAGCGGGGTTTGTTCCCAATAGGTATCGAATACCGGCTCGTCGCCGGCGTCCTCAAGCGTGACCGAAATCGCACCCCACTCCTCGAACGCGTCGGCGAGCGTCTGCGCCTGATTCTGATTGGCGCGCAGTTTCAGTTTGAGCCAGGGCATCGATGTGCGAGAAGTTGAGGAGTAAGGCGAGGGCGTATCAGCGGCCGGGTTTTTATCTCTTAACTCCTCACGCCTTTCCCTTCACTGTCATCACAGGCCGAGTTTTTTCTGCAAGTAGTGAATGTTCACCCCGCCGCGGATGAAGGCGGCGTCGTTCATGATGTCCTGATGCAAGTGAATGTTGGTCTTGATGCCTTCCACGACCATCTCGGACAGGGCGATGCGCATCCGCGCCAGCGCTATCTCGCGCGTGTCGCCGAAGGCGATGAGCTTGCCAATCATGGAGTCATAGAACGGTGGCACGAAGTAATTGGTGTACACGTGCGAGTCCACGCGGATGCCGGGTCCGCCCGGTGCGTGCCAACCCGTGATGCGTCCCGGCGAGGGAATGAAGTTCTTCGGATCTTCGGCGTTGATGCGGCATTCGATGGCGTGCCCGCGCCAGGTAATGTCTTTCTGGCGAAAGGCGAGTTTCTCACCCGCGGCGATGCGCAGCTGCTCGCGCACGATGTCCACGCCCGTGACCATCTCGGTGACCGGGTGCTCGACCTGCACACGCGTGTTCATCTCGATGAAGTAGAACTCGCCATCCTGGTACAGAAACTCGAAAGTGCCGGCGCCGCGATAATGGATCTTGCGGCAGGCGTCGGCGCAACGCTCACCCATCTTATGGCGCAGTTTTTCGGGGATACCCGGCGCCGGAGATTCCTCGACCACCTTCTGGTGACGCCGCTGCATCGAGCAGTCGCGCTCGCCCAGATGGATCGCATGGCCGTGGGTGTCGGCCAACACCTGGAATTCGATGTGGCGCGGGTGGTCGAGATATTTCTCCATGTAGACGGTGTCGTTGCCAAAGGCGGCCTTGGCCTCGGCCTTGGTCAGGGACACGGCGTTGAGCAGCGCCGCTTCGGTGTGCACCACGCGCATGCCCTTGCCGCCACCGCCGGCCGCAGCCTTGATGAGCACCGGATAGCCGACGTGCGCGGCGAGCTTAAGGACTTCCTTTTCATCGTCGCCGACCGGGCCGTCAGAGCCGGGCACGCACGGCACGCCGGCTTTTTTCATGGTACGGATGGCGGAGATTTTGTCGCCCATCAGACGGATGGTTTCGGCGCGCGGGCCGATGAAGATAAAACCGCTCTGTTCGACGCGCTCGGCGAAGTCGGCGTTCTCCGAGAGAAACCCGTAGCCGGGATGGATCGCCTGGGCGTCGGTAACCTCGGCGGCGCTGATCACCGCCGGGATGTTCAGGTAACTGTCAGCCGCGCGCGGCGGCCCGATACACACCGACTCGTCCGCGAGCTTGACGTACTTGGCCTCACGGTCGGCCGTGGAGTACAGGGCCACGGTGCGGATGCCGAGGGCGCGGCAGGCGCGCTGGATACGCAACGCTATCTCGCCGCGATTGGCGATTACCACTTTCTCGATCATGGCTTACTCGATGATGAACAGGGTCTCGCCGTATTCCACCGGCTGGCCGTTTTCCTTGAGGATCGCCTTGACGACGCCGGCCTTGTCGGATTCGATCTCGTTCATCATTTTCATGGCCTCGATGATGCACAGGGTATCGCCCACGTTGACCTGGCTGCCGATGTCGACAAAGGATTTCGCCTCGGGAGTAGCGGCTCGATAGAATGTCCCTACCATGGGCGAAATGACTGCGTGACCCGCCGGCAGTGCCGCGGGCGCCGGTGAAGCGGCAACCGCTGCCGCCGGGGCGGCATGGGGGGCGGCGTGCACAGGTGCCGGCGCCATGTGTACGACCTGCGTGCCGCCGGAACTCCCGCGGCTGATACGGATGGCCTCTTCGCCCTCGCGGATCTCGATCTCGGAGAGGCTCGACTCCTCCAGCATCTCGATCAGTTTTTTGACCTTGCGTATGTCCATGATGACTTGCCCTATTTTTTCAATCGTTCAATGGCGGCCGTGAGCGCCAGTTCGTAACCCTGCGCGCCCAGACCGCTGATCACGCCGGCGGCGAGATCGGAAAAGTAGGAGTGCTTGCGGAATGATTCACGTGCGTGCACGTTCGAAAGATGCACCTCGATAAACGGGATATGCGTCGCGGCCAGCGCGTCACGCAGCGCCACGCTGGTGTGGGTAAAAGCAGCGGGATTCAGCAGGATAAACGCCACCTTGTCTTTCATCGCCTGCTGCACCCGCCCGACCAGCTCGTGCTCGGCATTGCTCTGGAAGAAGTTCACGTGGTGTCCCGCGGCCTCACCCTGCTTGGCAAGGCGCTGATTGATGGCCTCAAGCGTTGTGGTGCCATAGTGCTCCGGCTCTCTTGCTCCGAGCAGATTCAAGTTGGGGCCATTCAGTACCAGGATTTCAGCCATGAGATGCTGTGGTTCGGTAGGTAGTCCCGTGGCCGGAGCAGGCCCGGATTATGCGGGCTATTTGCGTGATCTTTCCTGATTTACGCATTGATTTGTCGCTATCTTCTCCAGATGTAGAATTGTGCATCTCAAAGGGCGTTTTGTCCAGCTAATGTATAGTGCCGACCATATCGGCGGAGATTGCCGATATATGATGAAGATATCCACACAATCACCTGGAATACGACGGAGAATGGCTTATTGGGTGTTTAGGAGGGGGTCAATCAGGCTTTCGAGCTCGGTTTGGTTAAATACACCGAGTTTGCGAACCACAATCGAGCCGCTGCGGTCGATGATCACGGTAAAGGGAAGCGAGCCCATGTGGTTGCCGTACTGGGCCACCAGCGGCATGGCATTTTCCTCGCCAATCAGGATCGGGTAGTTGATGCGTACGGACTGGCGGTAGACCATCACGGCGGTCAGGTTATCGATGGCGATCCCGATGACCTGCAGGTCATCGGCCGGATGTTTTTTCTGCAGGGAGATAAACAACGGAATCTCCTCGCGGCAGGGGGGGCACCACGTGGCCCAGAAATTCAGCACGATGACCTTGCCGCGCCATTCGTGCAGTGACCGCTTTTTCCCTTCCAGATCGGGCAGGGTGAAATCGATAAGTTCGCCGCCGCCATAGGTCAGAGTGGTGGTGACCTGTCCCGCTGGACGCATCGACTGTGCTATCCAATAGCCTCCCAGCAGCGCCAGCACCGCCGTGATCAGCAGCAGCAGATTTTTAAATGTCGTGGACATCGATCAGGTCGCCGAGCCATCGCGCTCAGATTTTGCGCAACAGGACAAGGAATTCATCCACATTGCGGAAACCGTATGTGCGAAGCTCGCGATGTTCTTCTCCATTTGCCGCAAAGAATAGCATGGCCGGCGGGCCGTAGACGCCGAATCGGCTCTTGATCGCCTTCCCTTCCGGGTTGTTCGGGTCGGTTACGTCGGCCTGCAGCAGCACGAAGCGAATGCGCAATTCATCGCGTACGCGCGCATCGGCGAAGGTGGCCTTTTCCATGCGCAGGCAGTCGGTGCACCAGTCGGCGTAGTAATCCAGTATCACCGGTTTGCCTGCGGTCTTGGCCGCCGCCAGCCGGTTTTCGAGATCGCTTAACGAACCTACCCGATCGAACAAGCGTTCTGCGGTGGCAGGCCGGGCATCGCCGGCGCCCGGCATTGCGCCGGAGACAACCGAAGACAGTGGCAGCGGATTGAGGATATCGCGATGGCCGGCAAATCCGCCGAGCAGGGCGAGCCCGCCCCAGACGAGCAGAACGGTGCCAAGTCCCTTCCACAAGTAGCGCCAGCCGCCAGCATTTTCCGGCAGGCTCTGGGTGGCGCCGAGGTAGACGGCGGAAACGATGAGCAGCGCCGCCCACAGGAACAGCACCGGCACTTGCGGCAGGTACCCGAGCAGGTAAATCGCGACGGCGATCAGCAGGGCGCCGAACAGGTGCTTCACGCTATCCATCCATTTGCCGACCTTGGGTAGCAGGAAACTGGCGCCGATGCCGAGCGCGACCAGGATCGCGCCCTGCCCGTGGGCCAGCGAGAACATGATCGTGCCGCCGAGCACGGGGTCTTTTGTGGTGATGGCGGCGCCGAGCGCGGAGATGAGCACGGGTGAAACGCAGGCGCCAACGATCAGCGCCGATACCAGGCCGAGAATGAACGCGCCGACGTAGGAGCCGCTCTTCACGTGATGCGTGCGGTGATGCAGGTGCGACTGGATGAAACCCGGCATCTGCAGGTCGTAAAAGCCGAACAGCGACAGCGCCAGCAGCACCAGCAGCGTGCTGAACGTGCCGATGGCCCATGGATTCTGGAAATACGATTGCAGCTGCTCGCCGCTGAGCCCGGCCAGAATGCCGGCTGCAGTGTAGGTCACGGCGGTGCCGAGTACGTAGCTGTAGGAAAGCATACCGCCGCGCCACTTGCTGATGTGTGTGTCGCCCTGGCCCACGATGATGCCCGACAGGATCGGCACCATGGGCAGTACGCAGGGCGTGAAGCTGAGCAACAGTCCCGCGCCGAAGGCGGCGAGCACGGCGATCATCAGTTTACCGGTGTCGCGCGTTTGATTGCCCACGGGCGAAGCCGCGGCGGTCTCCGGTCCGGCCGCCACACTCAATGTGCCGGCATGGAATTGCACGCCGAATTTTTTCGTCACCGGCGGGTAGCAGATGATCACCCCTTTTTCCGAACAGCCCTGATACGTGACGTGCAGCAACATGTCGCGATCCAACGCGGCGCCACCGGCGATCGGGAGAGTTACCTCAAACCCGTTTTCATAAATCTCGGTCTTGCCGATGAACTCATCGGTTTTGATTTTGCCTGCCGGCAGGCCGACGCTGCCGAGGCGCAGGTTCGCGGGAAGCGCGCTACCATCGGTCGCGGTCAGCTCGAATTTCATCTTGTCGCGGTAGAGATAACAGCAGTCGGCGATGTCGATATGCACGAGCAGCGCCTCTCCGCCGCGCGCCGTGACATTCACCCTGAAGGCTTTTTCCGGGTCTACCGGTTCCGCCTCGCCACCTAAAGACGCCACCGGGCGGGTGAGATCTTTTAGCGACCGGACTTTGCTGACCGGAGCTGCCGCAACCGTCGTAACCGGCGCGCGCGTCGCTTTTACCGGCGGCAGTTTGAAATCGACTTCCTTCACGATGGGCGGGTAGCAGACGCCCACGGGCTCGTTACAACCCTGGGCAGTGATGCGCAACCGCGCGCTTGGCGCGCCTTCCCGGCGCTCGAACGGCAGACGCACTTTCACGGATTTGGTGTAGGTTTCCACCTCGCCGAAAAGCGGGTCCTGCTTTTTCTTGCCGCGCGGGAATACCGGATCCTTGAGTGTCCCGCCCTCGATTACCTCGAATTTGAACTTGTCCCGGTACAGGTAATAGTCGGGAGCGATCTTCCAGCGTGCCTCGAGCGTGGCGCCGTTGACCGTACGCGTGGATAACCGGAAAGCCTGATCCGCTTCCAGAAGATTCTCATTGGTTTGTTCCGAGCGGGCCGGTGACAGCAGCAGGAGCAGCAAGAGAGTAAAATATTTTGTCTTCATGTTTTATCCGGATTGCGGATCCAGGCGAGATAGTCGGGGTTGCCGTCGGCAACAGGGACCGCGATCACCTCGGGAAGTTCATACGGATGCAGTTCGAGGATCCGCTTCTGGATCGCCCGGTAGGCGCGTGCCATGGACTTGATCACCAGCAATTGTTCGGCGGCGGATTCCACCTTGCCTTTCCAAAGGTAAATGGATTTGGCGATGGGCAGGATGTTGACGCAGGCGGCCAGCCGCTCGCTGACAAGCGCGTGCGCGATGACCTCCGCCGCCGCGGCATCGGGGCAGGTCGTGAGTACCAGCTGGTAGCGGTGAGATTTCATTTGTTTCGGTGTTCCGATCCCGTCCGGTGGCGGCGCGGGAGCGGTGTTTATTCATTGTAGCGAAACTGACGCCGCCCCGCCCCGGATGCGACGCAACGGCTGAGCAGTTATGCTGCGGGTTTCCGATGGTATAGGGTTCTGTTTTCATGTTCATGATTCTGTTCCTGCTGGTGCCGGTGGCCGAGATCGCGGTATTCATCCAGGTCGGGTCCCGCATCGGGGCCGGCATGACGGTTTTGCTGGTGGTGGTCAGCGCCGTGGCCGGTGTCTGGCTGGTCCGCCGCCAGGGCCTGGCCACCGCCACGCGAGTCCAGGCCATGGTGGCGCGAGGTGAATCGCCGGCGCTCGGAATGCTGGAGGGCCTGGCCTTGTTGGCCGCCGGCGTGCTGCTGGTCATCCCCGGGTTTTTGACCGACATCGCCGCCTTTGTGCTGCTGATTCCGCCCCTGCGCCGGGGAATCATCCGGCTGTACCTGCGCCATATGGGCCTGGAAGGCGGTGGCGTACGCCAACCCCCAGGAACGGACAAGCCTGGTCGTAGCCCCCTGGAAGGCAAATCCCGACGGGTTGACTGATGTCGCGCGCCATTAATTCTGACAGTCACCATCGTTGATTTAATTGGGTTTTTTATGACTGTCAAAATGACTCTTCGGGGGTAAAAAGACAATAAAAATGACAGTGGTGGAGAATTGCGACAGTAATTTTGACAGTCGACGATTATGATTTTTCACAGGTTTTTCGTGCCGCACATCTAGTTCTGCAGTTTCATCAGACACACATCATGGCCAAGTGAGATCGCGGCCCACAGGGGTGGTGTGACATTTAGATGCGTATCGATAACCATCTCTCGATTGTTGCCACCCCTGCAAAACGCCTGTTTTTACAGTTGTATAAACGTTTCTTGACATGTGTAGTAATGTTTCACTAATATAATGAAACGTTTCACTACATCACATCGGGGCGTTTATGAGTGACACCAACACGGTCGGACAGCTCGAACTCGGTCGCTATCTCACACAGGTCCGCGAACGAGCAGGAATTAAGCAGGCTGAACTCGCAAGAAAAATAATTTGGAGTCCCGTGATGCTGTCGCGAGTTGAGACGGGAGAACGTCAACTTGCACCCGATGAGCTCGAGACGATTCTGGATGCCATAGATTCCGCAGAAGCGAGAAATCTGGCCAAGGTTCTCAATCGCGAATGGAAAGTTTTGCCGCGGCCTCCGCTTGACCATCCAGACCAGGATCTTTTGTGGACTGCTGAAAAGGTTGCCCAAGAGCTCGTCAACCTCGGAAGCAGTGAAGATGTTCGACACGCCTTCCAACGCCGGTTGTCCGAATTCACCGCGGAGATTGAACGCACCGCTAATTTGCTTCTGAAAAGGGACCATCAGATCGCTTTCATTGGCAGTATTGGAATCGGGAAATCCACAGCCATCTGTCGTCTGACCGGATTGGAAGTGCCGGGGAAAGACGGCACGCCTGCCCCAGTTCTGGAGGCCGGCGCCGGAGGTATAACGATTTGCGAAGTACATTTGCGTATGGGGCCAGGATACGGCCTCATCATAGAACCACGCAGCGACGAAGAAATACGCGCAGATGTAACGGATTTTGTCGAACATATTCTAAAGAGCGAGTCAGCGCTTGGTGCTAAAGAAAATTCCGAGGAAGGTGAATCACAAGGCATTTCCAAAGAGATTGAACGCGCAATCCGGAACATGTCGAGGCTTGTAATTCAGCGTGAGAAGCGAGCCGATGGTAAAACAATTCGCCGAGATGAGGCGCGTGAACTTGGCCAGAAGTTTGGATCGATCCGAGAAATGGTTGTCGAGGTGCTGGCGCGGATGGAACTTCATCGTCGAGACAGTCGTGACACGTGGTACGACACCAGCTCAGGTAAGCCGCCGTTAGTGTGGCTGAAGGAGACGTTCGAGCATGTGAACAACGGACGCCATCCAGATTTCACGTTGCCGAAGCGAATTGAGGTAGTGGTGCCTAACTCGTTGTTGGGAAACATCGACGTTTCCACGCGGATTATCGATACCAAAGGCATTGATCGTACCGCCGCCAGAGCTGACCTGGAGGCCCATTTAGATGATCCACATACCCTGGCGGTATTGTGCTCTGGATTCAATAACGCGCCAGCGGCTGAACTCCGTCTGCTACTTGAGCGGGCCAAGGAAGCCGGCGTCCGTTCACTTGATCTTAACGTGGCGCTGCTAGCCCTGCCCCGCCATGACGAGGCCCTTGCCGCCAAAGATGATGCGACCGGCATCAAGGTTGAAAGCGTAGAAGAAGGTTATGAGCTCAAAGGAGAACAAGTTTTGATGGCGCTGGAGCCGCTGGGCCTGCAACGTCTCGCCGTGGGATTCTTCAATGCCAGAGAAGACGATCCGAATAATCTGAATCATTTCATCTCAGCGCGGCTTGGCGAAGTTCGCCAGTCATTCCGCGCCCGGATGCATGAAATAACCAATAACGCCAAGGCACTCTTGCTCAATCATGAGCGTGAGCAGGTCCAGGAGATTTTGCGACAGGCGGCTGGAATGATGAGGACCTGGATATCCCAAAATCAGGCTGTGCCGAAGCTGAATGCTCAAATCCAAGACAGCTTAATCCAGCAGATGACGGTGGCCCATTCGAGCACTATACGAGCCACTGTTCGAAGAGAAGG
>JGI1358J11329_10004165_pt1 | contig 10475 bp, 5 predicted proteins | sample Subgroupgradi54m_FD_11329 | JGI IMG/M metagenome (IMG submission 11329)
CGCCACCGGCCCGGGGCGCGCGACCGGGACGACGCGCTGTCGCGGGCGCGATTCACCTTCGACTGGAACCAGCAGTTCGCGCTCTCCCTCGACCCGGAGCGGGCGCGTGCGCTGCACGACGAGACGCTGCCGCACGACGCGTTCAAGAGCGCGGAGTTCTGCTCGATGTGCGGGCCGAAATTCTGCTCGATGCACGTGTCGCAGGAAGTGACGAAGCTGATTCAACAGGGGGAGGCCGCGCCAAGTGTGGCGGTCCCGCTCAAACTCGTCGGACGCTGACCATGGTCAAGCCGTTGCTTGCCGCCTCGGATCCGGAACTGGCCACCCTCCCGCTGGAGGTATTGCGGGCGCGGGCCTTAGCGCTCAAGGCGCGGCGCAACGCCTACATCATCGTCCACAACTACCAGCGCGGCGAGGTGCAGGACATCGCCGACGTGACCGGGGACTCGCTGGCGCTCGCGCAGGCGGCGATCCGCGCGGATGCCGACGTGGTGGTCTTCTGTGGCGTCGATTTCATGGCCGAGACGGCCTATATCCTGAACCCGGACAAGATGATCCTGCTGCCGGAGATCAACGCCGGCTGTCCGATGGCCGGCATGCTCAACGCCGACCAACTCCGGGCCAAGAAGGCCGAATACCCGGAGGCCGCCGTCGTCGCCTACGTGAACTCATCGGCGGAGGTGAAGGCCGAGAGCACGATCTGTTGCACCTCGATCAACGCCGTGCAGGTGGTCCGCTCGCTGCCGCACCGCCAGGTGATCTTCGTCCCGGACCGGAATCTCGGCGCCTACGTGCAGTCCCAGGTCCCGGAGAAGCAGCTCATTCTCTGGGAGGGATTCTGCCCGACCCATCAGCGCTTTAAGGAGGAGGACATTATCCGCACCCAGGCGGAGCATCCGGACGCCGAGTTCATCGCGCATCCCGAATGCCGGCCGGAGGTGCTGGCCCACGCGGACCAGATCACGTCGACGAGCGGGATGTTGACCGCCGTCACGCGCTCGCCCGCGAAGCGGTTCATCATCGGCACCGAGGAGGGGATGCTCTACAAGCTGCGCAAGGATCACCCGGACCGCGAGTTTATCCTCCCGACCCCGCGGCTCATCTGTCCGACGATGAAGATGACGAAGCTCGCGTCGGTCGTCCACGCGCTCGAGCAGTTGGAGTACCAGATCACCGTCCCCGACGCGATCGCGGCCCGCGCCAAAGAGGCGCTGGATCGAATGCTCGCGCTCACCGGGGAACCCGCGATGGCGGCCATCGCCGGCTACTGACCCTTTGACAACCGAGGAGACCCGAATGGCACACCACGGATTGACGCTCGACGACATGGACTACCTCTCGGCCGGCAAGCGGGCGCGGCTCTACCGCATGCTCCACGAGTACGGCCCCGGCCACGGCAAGCTGATGATCCTGCCGATCGACCAGGGGCTGGAGCACGGGCCGCGGGACTTCTTCGAGAATCCCGACGCGCTCGACCCGGAGTTCCAGTACCGGCTCGCGGTCGAGGGCCGCTTCTCGGCGATCGCCGTGCAGATCGGGCTGGCGGAGAAATTCTACCGGAAGTACGCCGGCCAGGTGCCGCTCATCGTGAAGGTGAACGGCAAGACGGAGATCCCGCCCGACGACGACTCCTTCTCCCCACTCACCGGCACGGTGGCGGATGCGGTGCGGCTCGGGGCGGACGCCGTCGGCTACACGATCTACGTCGGCTCGCCGTCGCAGGATCGGGATTTCATCCAGTTTAACTCGGTGCGGGTCGAGGCCGAGAAATACGGGATCCCCGTGATCGTCTGGGCCTACCCGCGCGGCAAGTTCGTCGAGGCCAAGGGGGGTAAGGACAGCCTCTGGGCGATTGACTACGCGGCGCGCGTGGCGCAGGAGCTCGGCGCCGACGTGGTGAAGGTGAATTTCCCGAAGATCAAGGCGGACAAGCAAGCCCTCCACCCCAAGCCGTACGACACCCTGAATCTCTCGCCGGAGCAGGCGATGGCCAAGGTGGTGGCCTCGGCGGGCAAGACGCTGGTGCTGCTCTCGGGCGGCTCGAAGGCGGGCGATGAGGCCCTGCTCGAGATGGTCCGCGCCGCGCTGAAGGCCGGGGTGACCGGATTTATCTTTGGCCGGAACCTCTGGCAGCGGAAATTCCCGGACGGGATCAAGATGGCGCAGAACATCACGGATGCGATTTTGGACACCGTCGGGGCGAAGGAAGCGAAGCCCCGCGCCGGCGCCCGGGTCTAGCGTGAGCGACACTGGTCCGGCCCCCGCGCTGGACGCGATCGACAAGAAACTGTTGAACGCCCTGCAGGCCGAGGTGCCGCTGGTATCGCGGCCGTTTGCGGCGCTGGGAACGCGCGCCGGGCTCGACGAGGCGGAGACGATCCGGCGGATTGCGCGGCTGAAGGCGGAGCATGTGGTGCGCCAGATCGGCGCAATCTTCGATACGCGCCGGATGGGGTACCAGAGCTCGCTTGTGGCGACGCGGATCCCGCCGGAGCGGCTCGAGACCGGGGCGGCGGTGATCAACGAGCACCCGGGGGTCAGCCACAACTACGGGCGGAATCACGCCTACAACCTCTGGTACACGGTGGCGCTGCCGCCGGGTGTCTCGATGGAGCAGACCGTGCAGCGGTTGCACGAGTTGTCCGGCGCGGAGCAAACGCGGCTCTTGCCGACGCTGCGATTGTTCAAAATTGGCGTCCAGTTGGATGTCGCCGGGGAGAGCAACCCGGCCGAGGCGATGCCGACCGGGGCCACCTGGTCCTGGAAGACCGCCCCGGAGGCGGCGTTGTTGACGGACCGCGAGATCCAGGCGGTCCGATGCTTGCAGGAGGATCTGCCGGTGGAGCCGGAGCCGTTCGCGGCCCTCGGCGCGGCCTGGGGATTCACGCCGGAGCAGTTGTTCGCGCACGCGGCCAGCTTCCGCGAGCGGCAGGTGATGCGGCGGTACGCGGCGGTCCTGCATCACCGCAGCGCCGGCTTCGTCGTCAACGGCATGGCGGTCTGGCAGGTGCCGTTGGCGCGGCTCGAGGAGCTGGGGCTGGTGATGGGCAGCTTCCGCGGCGTCTCGCACTGCTACCAGCGGCCGACGTACGAGGATTGGCCTTACACGGTGTTCACCATGATCCACGGGCGCACCGGCCCGGAGCTTAAAGGGGTCGTCGAGGCGATCGCGCAGGCGACCGGCATCACGGACTACACGATCCTCTATTCGATCAAGGAGTACAAAAAAATTCGCGTGAAATATTTCACCACGGACTTGGATGCCTGGATGGCGACCCACATGAACCCCGTGAGCGTGTGATGACGGACCAGATCTTTCGGTTTGGCGGCGAGGGCGGCGAGGGGGTGATGAGTTGCGGCGAGCTCTTTACGATCGCCTGCGCCCGATCCGCCCTCGAGATATACACTTTTTTGACCTATCCGGCGGAGATCAAGGGGGGCCACGCCTGGTACCAGGTGCGCGTGAGCGACCAGCTCCTCCTCTCGCAGGGGGACAAGCTTGACGTGCTGATCGCGTTCAACCGCGAGGCCTACGACCGGCATTACAAGATGGTGCGCGACGGGGGAGTGCTCGTGTTCGATAATACCGACTTTCTCCCCGACGAGGATGCGCGCACGATCAAGTACCCGATCCCCTTCACGAAGATCGCGATGGAGGAGATCGGCGTGCGGCTGACGAAAAACCTCGTCGCCCTCGGCGCTCTCTCCGCCCTCTTCAACGTGCCGCGCGAGAAGCTCGAGGGGTTGACCCGCGAGAAGTTCGGCCGCAAAGGGGAGCAGGTGCTCCAGAAGAACCTCGACGCCATCGCGGCGGGGGCCCGCTACGTCGAGCAGCACGTCAAGAAGCAGGACACCGTTCGCATCGAGCCGCCCACCGGCCGCCAGCCGAAGCTGGTCCTCTCCGGCAACGAATCCCTCTCGCTCGGGGCGCTCGCCGCAGGGCTGAAGGTGTACGCCGGCTACCCGATCACCCCGGCCTCGAGTATCCTCGAGTGGCTGGCGAAGGAGTTGCCGAAGGTGGGCGGCTGCATCGTGCAGACCGAGGATGAGATCGCCGCGCTCGGCGTGGTGCTGGGGGCCTCGTTCGCCGGCAAGAAGGCCATGACGGCCACCTCCGGCCCTGGCCTCTCGCTGATGGTGGAGATGATGGGCCTGGCGACGATGGCGGAGCTGCCGGCGGTGATCGTGGACGCCCAACGGGCCGGTCCCTCGACGGGGATGCCGACGAAGACCGAGCAGGCGGACCTGAATCTCGCGGTGTTCGGCGGCCACGGCGATTCGCCGCGCATCGTGCTGGCCCTCTCGAGTGTCGAGGACTGCTTCTACGGAATGATCCGGGCGTTCAACTTCGCCGAGCATTACCAGTGCCCGGTCGTGGTGCTCACCGATCAATACTTGGCCCAACGCAAGGCCACCGTGCCGAAGCCGGACCTGACCGGCGTGACGATCGAGTCGCGCCGCGTCCCGACGACCGCCGAGCTCGCCCAGCCCTACTGGCGCTTCAAGATCACCGAGGAGTATGTTTCGCCGATGGGCGTGCCGGGGATGGCCGACGCCTTCTACGCCTGCACGGGGCTCGAGCACACGGAGCAGGGGGCGCTCAACTACGAGCAGGAGAACCACACGAAGATGGTGGACAAGCGGTACCGGAAATTGCTCGGGGCCACCGAGCAGCCGGGGATTTACCGGACCTACGGGACCGAGGGCCCGGCGCCGATCGGCGTGATGGGCTGGGGCTCGTCGGAGGGTGTCATCCGCGAGGCGGTCGCGCAGGCGAACGCCGCCGGCATCAAGGTCACCGCCTTCCATCCGAAATTGATCCACCCCCTCCCGGAGCGGGCCATCCACGAGTGGGTGACTCAGCACGGGGTCAAGAAACTGATTATCCCCGAGCTCAACTACAACGGGCAATTCGCGACGCTGCTCAAGCGGCACCTGAATCATGGGCTTGAGCACATTCAGCTCAACCGGTGCGGCGGGGTCCCATTCCGGCCGCAGGAGATCCTCCAACAGATTGAGAAGGTGGCGTAACCCCATGCCCAAGATCAGCGCGCAGGACTACAAGACGAAGATCGAACCGGTCTGGTGCCCCGGCTGTGGGGATTTCGGGGTGCTGCAGGCGATCTGCAACGCCCTCTCGGCGAAAGATGTGGACCCGAAGAACCTCGTCTTCGCCTCGGGGATCGGCTGCTCCGGGCGTCTGCCGCCGTACGTGAAGTCGTACGGCTTTCACACGGTGCATGGCCGGGTGCTGCCGATCGCCACGGGGATCAAGGTGGGCAATCCCAATCTGACCGTCATCGCGGTCGGCGGCGACGGCGATGCCTACGCCATCGGTGGCGGCCACATCCCGCACACCGCGCGCCGCAATCCCGACATCAAGTACATCGTGATGGACAATGGGACGTACGGGCTGACCAAAGGGCAGAGTTCCCCGACGAGCCCCATGGGGATGAAGACCCACGCCTCCCCCTACGGGACGACCGAGGTGCCGCTCAACCCGATCGCGATGGCGATCGCCTACGACTGCTCGTTCGTGGCGCGCGCCTACTCGGGCAAGGCGAAGGAGCTGTCGGAGATCATCATGAAGGCGATGGACCACCGCGGCTTTGCCCTGGTCAACGTGATCAGCCCCTGCATCACCTTCTACAACACCTACAAGGAGCTCCCTCCGCAGCTGGCGAGCATGCCGGAGGGGTACGACCCCACCAACCGGGTCAAGGCGTTCGAGTTCGCCCTCGATGCCTCGAAGATTTATCTCGGGGTGTTCTACCAGAAGGAGCGCCCCACCTACGAGTCCCAGCTGTACGGGCTCACCCAAAAGACCGAGGGGCACGGCATCCCGCGGCTCGAGGAAATCCTGCTCGAATTCACCTAAGGGGTAGGGAGTTAGTGTAATATAAATGTATTTAACTCCCTTGCATTTCCTCCCCCGAATCAGCTACACTTAACCTATATGCGCTGCCGATCCCCTGTCGCCAGAATCTGCGCACTTTTGCTGGCCGTAAGTCTCGGCCTGCCCAGCTCGGCCTCTGCCCTGCGCCCCGAGAACGTTCGCGACAATGCCGGCCTCGAAGACACCCTACACCAAACATTAGCGGAACCAGATTCCCTCGCAGAGGCGTTAAGAGCGCTGCAGAGTGCCTTCGCGCGGCCCAGCGGGGCGTCGGGACCTCTCTTTGTTGTCTCTAACGAACAGGGCGTTCCTGACATGTTGGAGGAGCTGAGCGCAAGACCAGGGGCTGAACCTCGAGTTCATCTAGGGGTGTCAGGATTGCTCAACCTCGATATCATCGCCACGCGGCACTCCCGCTACGCCATGCTGGTGGATCGCAATCCGTCTGTCGCGCGGATGTGGCAGCTCGTGGCCGAGATCGTAGGGGAGGTCGCCACGGGCGAAGAGTTTGTGGCGAAGTTTGTTCCAGCCGCGAAGCAGCAATTTGGCAACGGTGTCCTCTTGCGCCATCAGATCAGCCAGTTACAGCACCAGGGGTGGGTGACCGATGCTGAGCAGTTCCAGTTCATCAAGCGGATGTTCTCCGAGCGACGCGTGATCGCTCTACAGTGCGATCTTACTGATGTCGAGGCATTCACACAAATGGGTGACTGGCTGGCCTCGCACCAGTTGCGGCTCGACACACTCTATCTCTCCAACACCTACGATTGGGTGAAGCATGATGATGACGATCGACAGCAGCGCCTGCGCTTTGCCCAGAACGTTGGTGCCATCGTTGATCGGCGTCCGGATTCGCCAACGTGGATCATCGAGAGCTCCGACCTAGGGTACCTCCACGTCCGAGGCCATTCCGCCGCCACGGACGGGCGTCTTGCCCTTGAGGTCAGACCCGATTCGGCACCTATCGCCTCGCGCGGCGGCCTGCCTGCCGATCAGGCAGGGTTGGAGGAGCGGAAACGACCGACTCGGGTCCTGACCGCCGATCAATTTGAGGCGCGGCTCATTGAGCTTCTCAAGCTCCCAGACCGGACGCTCCATCGGGGCAAGGTCACGGTACAAGGCCACGTCTACCCCTACACAATGACTAGCGTCGTTGATCGCGGTTGGGCGGGGGATGCCCCGTATTTTCGGGCGGGCGATCTCTTCATCGTCAGCGCGCATGCGCCAGGGTGGTTTGGTTTCCGTAATCATAACGAAGCAGCGATCTGGAAGCTCCTCGCTCGCTATCCGAACGGCGTGGTGGTTGAGGAGAACGCAGACGACCGCGGCTGGCCCGCCTATCGGTATGAGAATTTTGGGAACGATCCCTACTGGGTGCTTCCTTGGATGATTGGCACGTTGATCGCCATGCAAGAGCTTCGTAGCGCCATTGCGGGTCACCCTTTCATTGATTTGGGATCGCGGAACGGGTGGGTCGCGGCCGTGGCGCTCAAATGTTTGGGGGCCACCCGTGCGGTTATCATCGAGCCGGACATTCCGCGATCGACGTTTGTGGGTGTGCCGCTGGAGAGGCGATTCGACATTCCACTGAGCGATGGATCGGTCATCGACATCACCCTGAAAATGAATGGGGTCCAGGATCGGGCGACGATCTATCCTACCTTTTTGGATCAAGTGCCTCCGCTGGATTTCGACGATGCGGTGCTGGCCTATAATCTCGAGCATTTTGGATCACCGTACTATAACCAGCCGATCATCCGGGATCGGTATGATGAAGCACGAGTAAGGTTCGGCAAACCGGATGACGTGAAGCGCGTCCACCCCACGAAGAGGATGGAGAGACATCTCATCAACGATGTGGTGGCGAAGTTCTCTGGACAGCTTCGCTGGATCATCGTGAGCGGGGGCGACGATTCGGATGTGAAAGGATATGAGATGTTCAAGATCAAAGGATTGTCTCAGCGAGCCGAGGCCCTCTCCCTCCGGCGGGCGTTCGACGTCACGCTGACTGGTCAATGGGGCGTGTGGCATGAACTGGAGATGGAACACTCGACTCTTACCTGGACCGCGCCCACCCTCGTCTTCGATGCGTCGTCGGCCGTCCCTCGCTCACAGTCGTCGCGGCGTCCCAAGAAACCGGTACCATTTCCAGAAGTGCCGGGTTCCCCCGCCGCCCCGCGCAGCGGGTTGGAGGAGGTCAAGATCGAGTGGGATTGCCCTCCGTTGGCCGATGCCGAGGCGGAGGAGTTCAAGCAACAAGGGTATTTTCTTCCTTCGGAGCTTCACGCGGGGATCCTCGATGTGCTAGGCCAGCCAGCGCATGAGGCCTTCGTCGTGCAGCTCCTCCGAGCCCTCTTTGGGCGGCCTGTGGCTCGGGCCGAGATCGCTCAGGTGCGTTGGTTGGGTGGCGTGGGCGGCGATGAAGCTGAGATGCTTCACTTTGAAGTGCAATTGCTCAGTGGGGAGCGACGAGCGTTTGGGATCATGGTGCCGGAGAAGCGGAATTTGGATGGCGTGGTCCAGCAACAGGTTCATCTCCTGCAGGAGGCCGCTCGCGCGGCGCCGGGCCTTGTGCCGCACATCTACGGCACGAGCTACAGTCACCAATTAGAGGCTCATGTGACCGCTTTCCAGTGGCTTCCTGGCGCCAAGGGCGTTTACGCCCACGTCGATGGTATCCCAATCGGCCTCTATCTTTCGGATCCTGCCCCCAACGCCCCCGAGGAGTTCCGCACGATCCCCGATCCCGGCCCGCTCCGGGTGCGGATCGTGGAATTGCTGACGCGCCTGTATCTGGCCATGGAGGGACGGATGGTCATGGGGCTGGACATGAGCCATGGGGATCTCGTGTTGACCCCCGACGACCGTCTCTGGCTCACGGTCGTTCGAGAAGTCGTGGTGGCCACACCGACCGAGTTTATCGAATCGTTACGTGACCTCACCGCTCGCCTCGTGACCGTGGAAATCTGGAATGATACGCCGAGAGAACGTGAGGCGTTGATCTTCAACCCCGGGGAGATTCAGCAAGGCATCAGGCGCGCGTTAGCGATGAGGCGCCAGGACCACTTGTCGGGACCATATGATCAGGCCTTGGAGCTGGCTCTCCAGCAAACGTTCGGCGAGTCTTCCGCCCCGCGCGGCGGGCTGGAGGAGACGCTCGCGGGTTTTGGGATTACCGTGAGGAACGGTGTGGCCCGACTCCCGCAAGATCCTGGGCATCTGCCGTGGTGGGCGATGGTCGAGATGCGCGAGCCGGAAGCGGCACCGATCATCGCGGATCCGGCGAAGCTGCCGACCGTGGATTTGCAGCACCCGCTGGATACTCTCCCGATGGCTCCTGGGATTCAGCGCCGCGAATTATCCCAGGGGGTTCGCATCGGTGTCGCGACGATTGCCGGCCGGCTCCAGCCGGTGGCGGTGAAGCTCTTTCCATCCTTTGACCGAGTTACGCCCGTATCCGTTCGACGTCGGATGCAAGATAGCTGGATGCCGCGCGAACTTCTTCCGGCCCAGGCGATGGATCGGATCGGCGTGGGCCCTCGATTCTATGGCGTGGTCCGCGACGCGAAAGGTGCAAGTATCGGCTATGCCATGCAAGTGGTGATTGGAGAGGTTGTGGATGGCTGGTCCCATGATCCCGAGCATGCTGCCGACCAAGGAGTGATTTTTCAGCGTCTTGATGAGATTGGATTGGGGGGTGGGCAAGCGGTTGTGACGATCACCCACCACATTGTGGCCATCGATGCAGAGCAGGAGCTCCCCAGCGAGATGGAGATCCTTAGGAGTCGTCGGTGGTCGGCGTTTCTGGAACGTATGAACGACACTCTGCCGGCGACCGGGTTGGAGGAGCATCCCGTGAGTGCCGTGCCTCCGGCTCTTGCCCAAGACTGGCATAGGTTTTGGCAGCGCCATCGCGGCCAGGGGGCGTTTGTGGATGGCTATCCCTCATCGGTTGTTGCGTTTGTGAAGGACGCGTTACGCCAGCAGCGGGCTAACGGCCATGGTCTGCGTGTGATTGATGTCGGAGCCGGGAGAGATCTTTACATGGCCCGAGCGATCCAGCACACCTTCCCGCAGGCCGAGGTTCATGCCCTCGATGTGCTTGACGCTCCGGCACGATGGCCTCCCCCGTGGGTCTCAAAGATTCGTTACCACCAGGCTTTGGCCCAGGCCACCGGTGCGGATCCCGGTTCTTTTGATGCCGTGGTTTCCACCTTCACGGTGGATTACCTGGGACCGGACCGGGAGGCATTCGCGCGAGAAATGCATCGGATTCTCCTCTCGGCGGGCGTGGCCATCCTCGCCCTGCATCATCCAGATTCCGAATACGTCGCAGCTCAACGGATGCGGATGAGTGGGGCGACGAGACGGTGGGGCACGTTGCAAGCGCTTCGTGAAACCGTGGCGGCCGGCCAGGAGATCGACTTTACCTGGCAGCACGAAGACACGTTGCCACTAGCTTTCTGGTTGTGGTTGCCTTCGGGGAAGGAAAAAACCTTGGCGTATCTCGATGCCCAACTTGAGGAACTGAAGGCAGGCCTGTCAACGGTCGGCCCCATGCTGGAGCAATTATTTCCAA
>JGI1358J11329_10004169_pt1 | contig 10472 bp, 9 predicted proteins | sample Subgroupgradi54m_FD_11329 | JGI IMG/M metagenome (IMG submission 11329)
AGCTGCGCTAACATTTTAGACAACATTGGCATATGTTAATCGGCGAATACAATCACAGTATTGATCCGAAGAAACGTCTTGCGATTCCCGCAAAACTTCGAAAGGTATTTGGCGACCGTGCGATTATCACGCGAGGTCCGAACAGTTGTTTATTTCTCTATCCGGTAGAGCAGTGGGAGAAAGTCACAGAGAAATTGAGCCAGCTTTCTATGGGGCAGGGAGATACGCGAAGTTTTTCGCGGTTGATGTTTTCCGGCGCCATGGAGGTGGAACTTGATCAGCTGGGGCGAATTCTGATTCCGGATTATTTGAAGACATATGCAGATTTGAAACAAAAGGTAGCGATCGTAGGCGTGAATGACCGATTGGAAGTATGGGATGAAGAGCGCTGGATCAACTACAAGGCCGAATCAGAAAAGAATATGGATATGTTAGCAGAGAAATTGGGTGAACTGGGACTTTACTAGAGATACTAATATGAGCGACAAAATCCACACGCCTGTACTGCTGAAAGAAGTCCTTGAAATCTTCGATCCTCAACCTGGCCAGCGCTATATCGATGGCACGGTAAACGGAGGAGGGCATGCGAAAGAAATTTTGGATCGCATCGGAGAAGAAGGGGCACTGCTCGGAATAGATCGAGATGCGGGACTGATAGAGCGTTTAAAAAAAACATTTGAAAATCAAAAGAACCTGATTCCTGTGTGCAGATCGTATGCCGATATGGATATGTTTGCCGCCGCGTACGGATTCGGTTCGGTGAATGGGATACTATTTGACCTTGGGTACAGTTCCTATCACGTAGATCAGAGTCAGAGAGGATTTTCTTTTATGCGCGATGAGGCGCTCGACATGCGCTACGATACCGAGGCCACAATGCTTACCGCAGAAAGAATTGTAAATACATGGTCAGAAGAAGAGCTTGCGCGAATTGGGAAAGAATACGGGGAGGAGCGATTTGCAAGAAGTATTGCAAGGACGATAGTACGGGATCGAAAGCATAGAAAGATACATTCGACATTTGATCTGGTGCGCATTATCCGCTCGAGCATTCCGAGCCGCGCGCAGGAAGGAAAGATTCATCCCGCAACCCGCATGTTCCAAGCGCTTCGCATAGCGGTCAATGACGAACTGGCGCAGGTGCGCATGGGACTTGAGAAAGGGATAGACTTGCTGGTTCCGGAAGGAAAAATGATCGTGATCTCGTTTCATTCTTTGGAAGATGCGTTAGCTAAGCAAACATTCCGCACGAAAGAAAAAGAAGGAGCCGTGCATATTATTACAAAAAAACCAATGACTGCGGGAGCGGCAGAAATTCGCAGCAATCCACGCGCCAGATCCGCAAAGCTTCGGGCAGTTAAAAAAATTATTGTTTGATATCTCATAATGAGATTTGGGGGAAAAAGAGAGTCTCACAACGTACTATGACCGTAATAGCATCATATATACAGCATTTTGTCGGCGTGTCCGCTCATGAGGAGCAGATACGTACCCGTGCACTGCACATGCCCCGTGAGGCGGGATTGCTGCGCGCGTTGCTGATAACATGGATCGGAGGAGCAATCCTCGTGTATTTGGTTGCCGTATATTCGGTATTCGGGTTGAGCATGACGCTTTCCCAAAACGGAGCGGTTGCAAAGGCGTTGACTGAATCAAATACTATCATGGAGCTAAATCTTCAGCGTGAGCAAACGGAATTTGCGCGCAATAACCAAGATGTTCTAGAATCAATGGAGAAGATATCGGAAATACGCTATGTGGGGCCGACAGATACGGCAGTGTCACGCGCCGATACTCTTGATCAAAATCAATAAGCTATATGAAGAAGGCATCTGATGATGTGACGGTCCGCAGACGGATGGCGGGGATTCTTATATTTTTCTGCATGCTGTTTGCTGCGATCGTAGCTCGGCTTTTTTTATTGCAGATTATTTCGCATCGGGTATATGTGACGCTTGCCGCAAAACAGCATACGACGGTTCAAGATGTGACTCCGGAGCGAGGCGGTATTTACATGCATGATAAAGACGGTTCTCCCGTGCCTTTGGCGGAAAATCGTGTGTATAAAACATTGGTAGTCTCGCCAAAGCTTGTGACGGATGCAGACTCGGTTGCCGGATTTTTGGCAGAAGAATTCGGACAAGATAAGGCAGCGCTTGTTAAGAAATTTTCAAATAAAGATGATGAGTATGAAGTAATTGCCCGTAAAGTAGAGCCCGCAAAAGCTGATGAGATTGATCAAAAGAAGCTTGCGGGGGTATTTTTTCAAGAAGAGAAGCTTCGTTCCTATCCGCACGGGACGCTCGCAAGTCAAGCAGTGGGCTTTGTGAGCAGGCAGCAGAATACCGAAGAGGGCAAGTACGGACTTGAACAGTATTATGAAAAAGAGTTGATCGGAGAAAAGGCAGCAACCGATCCAAATCAGAACTCTTCAAATTTCGTGCTTGCGTTGGGCAGGCAGCTTGTGAATCCTCCGCAAAATGGATCTGATATTTATACGACGATTGATTACAATATCCAGTTAAAGGCCGAAGAAGTGCTTGCGGCATATCGGGATAAGTGGAAAGCGCAGTCGGGATCCGTGATTGTAATCGAGCCAAAAACAGGAAGAATTTTAGCGCTTGCGAATGTGCCGACATTTGATCCGAATAACTTCTCGCAAGAAAAAGATTTCAGCGTATTCTTAGATTCCACCGTGGAAAGCGCCTATGAGCTTGGATCGGTCATGAAGCCGATTACGATGTCAGCTGCGCTTGAGGAGCACGTGCTCACGCCTGAAACGACATATGTTGATACAGGCAAAGTGAAATTCGGCAAATATACAATACAAAATTTCGATGAAAAGGTGCGCGGGGTACAAACCATGACGCAGGTGATCGAAAATTCACTTAATACCGGTATGGTATTTGTATCGCGTCTTTTGGGTAAAGAAAAAGAAGCCGGCTACTTCAAACGTTTCGGGTTTGGGCAGAAGACCGGAATTGACGTGGTGGGAGAGGTAAGCGGCAATATTTCCGCGCTTGATAAGATGCGGGATATTGATTTCGCAGAAGCTGCATTCGGACATGCGATAACGGTTACTCCTCTGCAAGTTGCCGCAGCGCTTAGCGCTATCGCAAATCACGGGATACTCATGCGTCCTTATGTGACAGATCGCATTGTGGATGATTCAGGAAATGTTACTGCGAAAAATCCTACCGTGGTGCGTCAGGTAATATCCCCTCAAGCCGCGGAAATCATGACAAAGATGATGCTGGGTGCCGTAAAAGACGGTTTTGAAAGCCGTGCAGGTGTGAAGGGCTATTTTATTGCCGGTAAAACAGGAACTGCGCAGATGCCTAAAGGAGGAGGATATTATTCCGACAAATTTATTCATACATTTGTGGGATATGCCCCTGCCTTTGACCCGAAATTTCTGGTACTATTGGAGTTGGTAGATCCGAAGGGTAATAAATTTGCGGCAAATACGCTTAGCCCTGCATTCCATGATCTCGCGCAATTTATTTTAAATTATTATGAGATTCCGCCGGATGAGAAGTAGAATAGACCTGTCCCCTTATAATTTTCGTTTCAAGACGCGAGGCGTATTTCGCACCAGCGAAATCGCCCCGTCTCCGAGATTTTCAGATTTCGAGCGAGACGAAGGAAAAATTATGAGGCATATACGGAGTATATGTCGAATAATTTTTACGAAGTCGGAGGACAGACGCGAGGCGTATTTCGCGTCCTGCGAAATCGCCCCGTCTCCGAAATCTGAAAATCGCAGTAGAAAAGTTATAAGGGGACAGGTCTAATGGGAAGTTTATAAGCTGCAGTGATCAGAAATATGAAAAATACATTGGAAAAAATTCTTGCGTCATTGGCGCGTGATACTATAAAGAAATATAAGCCAACGGTGATTGCCGTCACCGGCTCGGTGGGAAAGACGTCCACGCGGATTGCGATTTTTGACGTGCTTAAATCTACGCGCCGCGTACGTACGTGTCCGAATAATTTTAATAATGAGATTGGAGTACCCCTTACTATTCTTGGCCTTGCGCGTCCCGGGAGGAGTTTTACGGCATGGTCTTGGGCGCTTGCAAAAGCATGGGTTGATTTGAAGTTTTTAACCAAAAAATATCCCGAGATTCTTATATTGGAATACGGTATTGATCGGCCGGGCGATATGGATTATCTCATATCTATTGCACGTCCCGATATTGCCGTAGTGACGGCGATTGGCGAGGTGCCTGCACATATTGAGTTTTTTAAAGATGCCGAAGCAGTAGCAAATGAAAAGACAAAAATAGTAAAAGCTCTTTCAATCGACGGATATGCGATCTTAAATCATGACGATTACGCGGTATATGATATGAAAGAAAAGACAAAAGCGCATGTCATGACATTTGGTTTTGAAGAAAATGCAGATGTACGGGTGGCGAACTACGATATACGCACGGTAAAAGATGAAATACTTGGTGATGTCCCCGAGGGAATTACGATGAAGATGCAGTATGGCGGAAGCGTGCTTCCGGTGCGGCTACATAATGCCTTTGGCAAGCCGTCTTGTTACGTGGCAGCTGCCGCCTCGGCAGTCGGGCTTGTGATGAATAAAAATATGGTGGAAATTTCGGAAGCGCTTACAACATATGAGCCTCCTCCGGGACGGTTGCGGCTTCTTCAGGGGATCAAGAAATCATTTATTTTAGACGATACGTACAATGCGTCCCCCGAAGCAATGCGCGTAGCGCTTGATACGCTGCAAGCTCTTCCGGGCAAAAGAAAGATCGCGGTGTTGGGCGATATGCTTGAGATTGGCACGTATGCCGAAGCCGCGCATCGTTCTATCGGAGACCGTGTGGCGCAAGTAGCTGATATGTTGATTACGGTAGGGTCGCGCGCATCATTTATTGCCGATGAGGCAACGGTGCGGGGAGCGGAGCGCGATGGCAAAGTGCTTTCTCATACGCAGGTGATGAAATTCAATGATCCGGCGGAGGCAGGCAAGGCGCTTGATCCGTTGATAGAAGAAGGAGATCTGATACTTGTGAAAGGAAGCCAGGCGATGCGAATGGAAAAGGCGGTATATGAGATAATGGGCCGTCCCCAGTCTGCGGATAAGCTGCTTGTTCGGCAGGAAGCATACTGGCGGGAATAGTGGATTTAATAAAACAGCTTCCGAAAGCTGTTTTATTTTGCGAATCTATTGAAAAGTAAATGATTTATTGTATAGTATCGAGATTGGATAGAGAGACTTATTAGGCAGTCTCTAGGACATTTACACTATGAAAGGAACAGCGATGACAGTCGCATATATTACCCCGGAAGTTACGCTTGATCGGGACCTTCAGTTTTATTCCGGAGGTCTTGGAGAAGTGGCGGGCAGTATCGGAAGATCTGCTCATGACATGGGAAAGGATATGGTAGGCGTGAGTCTTTGCTACGGCCAAGGCTACTATGAGCAGGGGCTTGGCAGAGACGGTATGACGGTTGAGTATAGCGATTACCAGTGTAGGAAGAACCTTCGTCATACCGGCAGGCAGTGCGAGATTAGAATCAAAGGCCAGCCCGTATATGCGGATATCTATGAAAATCCCGCAGGCCAGCACCGATCAATGCCGTATTATTTTCTTGATACCGACATTGATGTCAACAATCATCTGGGAAGGATTAATACGCAGCAGCTTTACGGCGGCAGTGAAATGACCGGGCGTAATATGGAGCGCATGATTGCCCAATCGATGGTGCTCGGCATTGGTGCGGTGGAGGCGCTTCGCATACTCGGATATGAGATTGATGTGTATCATCTCAACGAGAGTCATGCAGTGTTTGCTCCGCTTTATCTGCTGCAAAAGGAACTCGCAGTTGGAAAAAATATTCCCGATGCGATTGCAGAAGTACGCAAGAAGGTGGTGTTTACCAACCACACTCCTATTGCCGACGGGAACCCGAAATACGCCATCCCCATGATGCTTGATTTGCTTGGTTCCGATGACATGCGGGAACTTCTGAAGCAGTTGGGCGGCGATATGTGGTTTGATGCCACGGTCGCTTGTCTTCGTCTTTCGCGCGGCGCAAATGCAGTTTCTGAAAAGCATTTGCAGACGTGCAAAGATATATGGAGCGACATTTCGGGTATGGCGCCATGGGACGCCGTAACAAACGGAGTGACAATGTCCTACTGGCAGTATCCCGAATTTGCCCGTGCCCATAGCTCGCAGGCGATTGCAGAAGCAAAAGCCATATACAAGCAGCATCTGGTGTACTATTTGCTCGGAAGAACGGATAAGCAATTTCGTGAGGATGTACTGACGATTGCGTGGTTTCGGAGATTTCACGAGTACAAGAGGCCGAATCTTATATTCCGTGATTTCGAATGGATCGCGAGCCATCTCAAGTCCGGACATTTTCAGCTTGTGATGGGCGGTAAACCTCATCCCGATGACTTTACGATGATTAAGGTGTGGAACGAGATATATGCATGGAGTAAAGAACTCCCCAATCTCGTGATTCTTGCCGGATACGATCCTCGGATGAGTAAGATCCTGAAAGCCGGAGTAGATCTTTGGCTCTCAAGTCCTCGAGTTCCCAAAGAGGCATGCAGCACATCGGGAATGTCTGCCGCCATGAACGGAACGAATCTGATGTCTACGCTCGACGGATGGCTGTGGAAAGTGCGTCCAGAGTATTTGTTTTCTTATGGTACGCAAATCCCTTCGGGATACGAGCAGGATGTCTATGATGCAAGCGAGCTGCGCAGCTGCCTCGATAATGTGGTGATGCCGATGTACTACCAGAGTAAAGATGAATGGTATCAGAAGGCATTTCGCATTAAGAGAGTTGCGGAAGAGAACTACAACAGCGACCGGATGCTCAATCAGTATTGGCTTCGCATGTATTATCCTTCAGCGTAAGGAGCAGAGTAAAAAAGGCATGGTGATTTGTCCCATGCCTTTTGTATTTGCGCATATTCATGGAATGTGCTAGTATAGGCCTATGGAAACAGCATACTGTGTTAAGTGTCGCGAAAAGCGCGAGGTGAAGGAACCTAGAGAGGTCTCGATGCCTGGAAAAGGCGGAGAGCGCCGAGCTATGACCGGAAACTGCGCACATTGCAACACGAAAATGTTCAAAATCCTCGGAAAGAAGAAGGACTAATTCTGCAACTTTTCGATGAAGGATGGCCAGAACGGCAATCGGGTATCCGATTGTTTTCTGGTTTGAAAATCTCTCCTTTGGAGGGGTTTTTTGTTTTTCTAATTTGCTGTTTTGTATATTTTATGTCATAGTAATGCAAATGAATTCTCTGAAAAAACAGCTTGTATATGTAGGAATGTCGGGAGGGGTTGATTCTTCGGTAACCGCTGCTTTGCTCAAGGAGCGGGGTTTTGATGTGCGCGGGATTCATATCAAGATGTGGTCGGATGAGAGTATTCCGTGTCAGTTCAAGGAAGATCGAAGAGATGCGCTGCGCGTGGCTGATAAACTCGGCATTCCGTTTGAGACATGGGATTTTACGGACGAATATCGCGACGAGGTAATAAACTATATGATTCGTGAATACGCGCAAGGCCGTACGCCCAATCCCGATGTGATGTGCAACCGCAAGATCAAGTTCGGTGTATTTTTACAAAAAGTGCTTGAGCGGGGAGGGGACTATGTCGCAACCGGACATTATGTGAAGCGCGAAGAAAAAGAAGGCGTGCCTTCTTTGCATATCGCGGCAGATCTTAATAAAGATCAGAGTTATTTTTTGTGGACGCTTACACAGGAACAGCTCAAGTGCTCAATGTTTCCGCTTGGCGAGTTTACCAAGCCTCGAGTGAGAGAGTTAGCGCAGCAGTTCGGTCTCCCCACTGCGGAGAAGCCTGATTCTCAAGGGATTTGTTTTATTGGTGAAATTGATTTAAATAATTATCTTAAGCGTCATATTCCTGAAAAACCCGGACGCATTGTAACCACTGCGGGTGATGATATTGGACATCATGATGGTCTTGCGTTTTATACTATCGGACAGCGGGAGGGGCTTGGCATCGGAGGGGGTATCCCTTACTATGTTGCGAAAAAAGATTTTGCGAGCAATACGCTTATCGTGGCAAAGGGTCCTTTTGATGAGCAGCTTTTTGTTTCGGAATTGTCCGCAGCCGATGTGCATTGGATTGCGGGAACAGCGCCCGTGTTTCCGCTGAAGTGCAAAGCGCGGATTCGTTATCGTCAGCCTCTTCAGGACGCAACGGTACGAAAAGGATTGGAAGATGGTATCACGGTTGTCTTTGATGAACCGCAGCGCGCAGTAACGCCCGGACAATCAATTGTCTTTTATAAAGACAACGAAATGCTTGGCGGGGCTTGTATTTCTTAGAAAATAGAGTACTGATGAAGTATATTTTTTCGATCATTTACAAGATGGATTTTCATGATGCGAAGGAGAAAGAATGAAGCGAAGGGTTTTGGGAGATTTGGACGGGGGCGGCATCGCTGCTGTGGCAAAAGAATCCAAAGGATTATCTGCCAGTAGCCGGTTTGCCGCTGATTATGTGAGTGAGTCATATTTGGAAGGTATGAGGAGCAAAGCGCTTCTTTCACACGAGCGCGAGATTGAACTGGGGAAGTTGATTGAGCCGATAATCATCGTGCGCAAAAGCATTGGTGCATTAAAAGAACGGCTGATCAAGCGTAACGGCGCATATACGGAGCCGGATGCGGGAAGAAGAGCGGAAATCGAAGTTGAGCTGTATTTGCTCGCAGAAAAGGAATTGTCAATATGCACGTCTCCTCAATTTTTGGAAGCGCGCGGTGAGTTAATAGAGCATAATTTGCGCTGGGTTATCACAATCGCGACAAAGTATAGAGACAGAGGACTTCCGTTCAATGATATGGTTCAGGAAGGAAACATCGGTTTGATGAGAGCGGCAGAAAAGTATGAATGGGACAAAGGATTCAGGTTTTCCACTTATTCCGCTTGGTGGATCAGGCAGGCGATAACGCGGGCGCTTACCGAAGCATCGGTCGTGCGTATGCCAACGTATATGTACGAGCTGCTTCCCAAGGTCATGGCTTTGCAAGAGGTTTTTATCAATGAACATGGATATAAGCCGACGGGACAATATCTTGCAGAAAAGTGTGATGAGGACATCCAAACAATAGAGCGCGTGTTGACGACAGGAAATACTATCATCTCTTTGGAATCGCCATCGGATGATCCTGATGTGTCGTTTAAAGATCTTTTTGCTGCTGACGGAGAAACTCCTGTTGATGGAACGATCCGCATCTTGTTAAGGGAAGCGATAGATAGGACGCTAGTTGTACTGACTCCTATACAGCAAGAAGTGATCGAGAGAAGATACGGCCTTACCGGGGTTGAGGAAACATGTCGAGCCATTGCCTTGAGTAAGGAACTCTCTTGGCAGCGCATATGCCAGATCGAAAAGGAAGGATTGGCTAAATTGCGTCGGCATTGTGACAAGACGCATGTCCGTGAATATTGGTAGTAAAAATAGATTTTGAGATCTCACCCAGTGAGGTCTTTTTATGTATTGATACATTCATAAAAATTGCTATAATCATTCCATGAAATCCGAAGAGATTCGAAGTAAATTTTTGGCATTTTTTGCGGGGCGGGGGCATGCGATTGTCCCGTCTTCTTCGCTTATACCCGATGATCCCTCGGTGCTTTTGACGACGGCAGGTATGCAGCAGTTTAAAAAGTATTATACCGGCGAGGCTGATGCCATGAAAGATTTTGGGATGTTGAATGCGGCATCGGTTCAGAAATCATTTCGTACCTCGGATATTGATGAAGTAGGGGATGAAAGCCATCTCACGTTTTTTGAGATGCTCGGCAACTTCAGTTTTGGCTATAAGCCCGGTGAGCCGGGTTCGCCCAAGGGCGGATATTTCAAAAAAGAAGCGATCCAGTACGCTTACGATTTTATCGTAAAAGAAATGGGGCTTGAGATTTCATATGTAACGATTTTTCAGGGTTCGGATGCGGTGTCCAAAGATAAAGAATCAGAAGAAATATGGAAGTCTCTGGGTATAGCCGATGTGCGAGAGGAGGGAATGGAAGATGTGTTCTGGGGGCCGACGGGCACAAACGGTCCGTGCGGGCCCACTACGGAAGTATATTGCAAAAACGCAGCCGGTCAGGATGTGGAGATTTGGAATGTGGTATTTAACGAATTTTTATGCAGCGGATCGCGCGAGCAGCTGCTCGTAGGCAATGCAACGCTGACTCCGCTTGAAAAGAAAGGAATTGATACGGGCATGGGACTCGAACGGCTTGCAATGATCTCGCAGAACACAAAGAATATTTTTGAGACGGATTTGTTCACGCCGTTGATGGCGTTGTTGCCCGGTGAGCTTTCCGATAGAACAAGGCGCATTATCGCTGATCATTTGCGCGCTTCCGTATTTCTTTTGGCGGACGGCCTGCGCCCTTCGAATAAAGAAGCGGGATATGTGCTTCGAAGACTCTTGCGTCGAGCGTTGGT
>JGI1358J11329_10004178_pt1 | contig 10462 bp, 9 predicted proteins | sample Subgroupgradi54m_FD_11329 | JGI IMG/M metagenome (IMG submission 11329)
GCGGTCGCCGAAGGGGACCGCTCGCTCGGAGGCGAGCGAGAATCCCTCCCGCAGCAGCCGCGCCCCTTCCTTCGCCTCGAAGATCCATTCCTCGTAGACGGTGACGGCCGCGCGGAGGTTCTCTTTCAGGAACGGGATGAGCAGCGGGTCCTGCGCGAGGCCCTTGGGCAGGATCACCTCCCGGGGTTGAAGCAGCGAAAGCTCGTTTGCCAACCGGTCCCGTTCCACCTCCCGAACCAGGAACTCGCCGGTTCCCAGGTCGAGCGCCGCCACCGCGGCCGCGGCACTCCTGTGCCGCGGCACTTCCTCGGCAGCAAGGATGGTGCCGCCTCGGTCGGCCGCGTCGCCCCTGCGCCGCGGCACTTCCTCGGCAGCAAGGATGGTGCCGCCTCGGTCGCAGGCAATTGCTACCAGGTATTCGGCCTGGGGGGTTTTGGCTTCTTCATCCAGATAAGTGGCGGGGGTGATGATCCGGGTGATCCGGCGCTCCACCAGCCCCTTGGCCGGTTGAAGATCTCCCACCTGCTCGCAGATCGCTACCTTGAGGTTCCGGTCCAGCAACGTCCGGACGTACTGGGAAAAGGCGTGGTAAGGAATCCCGCACATCGGCACGCGGCCTGCCGGGCCGCCGTCGCGGCCGGTCAAGGTGATGCTGAGGATCTCGGAGGCCCGCATGGCGTCCTCGAAGAACATCTCATAGAAATCGCCGAGGCGGAAAAAGAGGATGGTATCGGGGGGAAGGGTCTTCTTGATGGAGCGGTACTGCTCCATCATGGGAGTCAGCTTCTGTTCGACGGAAGAAGAAAGGCTTTGGGTCATAACGTCACTCGGGGAGCGGTGACGGGAACAGTATAACGCGTTACGAGCCAACAAAAAAGGGCGCGCTGCATGACGCTGCAGCGCGCCCCCGGAGGAAACGGGATGTTTACTCCGTTTCCTCTCCTTCCACCGGCTTGGCGACCGAAACGGCCACCGCCACCTTCTTACCGTCCTTCACCAGGTAGTCGATGTCCACCTCATTGCCGGCCGTGATCTCCTTGGCGGAGGCGATGTTGTCATACTCCGTCTTAGAGTCGAGCCCGTAGGTCGCTTCATTCTCCTTGCCGGTGTCGTAATCAAACTCGTTGATCGTGAGTTGATCTCCGCTCACGCTCTTGACCGTGCCGAAGGCGTACTCCGGCTCCGGGGTGGCCGGCTGGGCCGCCGAGGACGCTGCCGGCTGCGTGCCCGGATCAGACTTGTCTTCCTCCGCCAATGCCTGCCCCGCGGCTATTCCAATGAAACCGAAAACCAAACCCGCTGCAATCCACCTGCTTTTCATCTTTTGTTCTCCTTTTGAGCAATTATAGCGCATCACGGGATTTCCCGAACATCAGCGGTAGTTCTCGAATTGCAGCGGCACGCCCAGCTCCTTCCCCTGCAGGCCTTGCATCACCGCCTGCAGGTCGTTGATCTGCCGGGCATAGACCCTCACCGAATCGGACTCGATCTTGGCGTCCACTTTGAGCCCCAACCCCTTCACCGCCTTGACAACCTCCTTCGCCTTCTCGGAGGAAAGACCCTGCTGCAGGAGCGCCTGCTGCTTGGCCCCGCCGGCCGGAAGCTGTTCCGGCACCTTCCACTCGAAAGACCTGAGCGACACCCCGCGGCGGCCCAGTTTATCCTGCAGAAGATCTACCACGCTTTTAAGCTGCATCAGATGGTCGGCCGTCAGCTTCAGCGCCTCCGGCTTCTCCTCAGAGAAGGCGACGCCGGCACTGGATCCCTTAAAATCAAATCGGGTCTGGAGCTCCTTCTGCGCCATTTGGACGGCGTTCTTGAGCTCCTGCAGGTTGACCCGGGAAACGATGTCGAAGCTGTGATCCTTTGCCATGTGGTAGAATCGCCCTATTATAATGCGTTTTGCCGCAGGAATCTCCGATCAAACGGATCCCCAAAAGGCGGTCGAAGCCGCGCTGAAGCAGGTCGTCCCTCAACTGCAAGGCCAACCGGCACATGCCGTCTTCCTGTTCATCTCCATCCTTTATCGAACCGACTGGAAGCCGCTCCTCCGCCGCATCCGCCGGGAGCTGGGTTCCCCGCTGCTGCTGGGCTGCACCGCCGGCGGGGTGCTGGCTCAGACGCAGGAGTTGGAGCGAGTCCCGGCGGTTTCTTTGGCGGCGGCTCACTTGCCCGGCGTGAAGCTGCATCCCTTCACGGTAGCGCCGGAGGATCTGACCGAGGAGCGGGAGGTCGGTTACTGGATCGAGAAAACCGGCGTCAACCCGAAGGAGGATCCGGCCGGCATCCTCCTGCCGGAGCCGTTCAGCTGCGACTGCATGGGGCTGGTCACCACCTTGAACACCGTGTACCCTAAGATGCCGCTCATCGGAGGCCTTGCCAGCGGCGCCACCCGGGCGGGCGAGAACGCCCTCTTCTTCAACGACGAGCTGATCCCCGAGGGGGCGATCGGGACATTGCTCACCGGCGACATCGTTCTTCAAACGGTCGTCTCCCAGGGATGCCGCCCGATCGGGCGGCCTTATATCGTGACCAAGGCGGAGGAGAATGTGATCCTGGAGCTGGCCGGCCAGCCGGCAACCGAGGCGCTCCAGCGCCTCTACAGCGAGCTGCCGGACGCAGACAAAAAATTGGCCCAGGAAGCGCTCCTGCTGGGGATTGTGATGGATGAGTACAAAGAGAAGTTCCGACGGGGGGATTTCCTGATCCGCAACCTGATCGGCATGGACCCTTCCACCGGCGCGCTGGCGGTCGGAGATCAGATTCGGACCGGGCAGACGGTTCAGTTCCACGTGCGGGACGGGAACACCTCGCGGGAGGACCTGCAAACCCTCCTGAAGGAGAGCCCCCTCCCGAAACCCTCTTTAAGCGGCGGCCTGCTCTTCAGTTGCCTGGGCCGCGGCCGGGACCTCTACGGCGAGCCGGACGTGGACGTCCGAACGATCCGGGAGGCCCTGGGGCCCGCCTGCCCGATCGCCGGTTTTTTCTGCAACGGTGAGATCGGCCCGATCGGGCCGCACAACTATATCCACGGTTTTACTTCGAGCCTCGGCTTATTCCGTCCACGCTCCACCGGTCGAACCGGCTGAAGTAGAGCCCTGCGCAGGAAATCAGCACGTAATTGAAATTGCCGGCCGCCACGTCACCCTTGCCGGCCACGATCATCCCGAACCCCAGCGACGTCAGGAAGAGGCCGGCAACAATCCATGCCCACCGCAGCCGAAACCCGATGATCAGCCAGACGACCAGTCCGGCTTCGATCCACGGAACGCACCGCGCATGCAGCGTGACCAAAGGCATCGGCAGCCAAGTGTCTTTGAAAGCGCCTTGAAAAGCGACGGCGATATTTTCCAATCCATGCTGGAACTTCGGCACCACCGCCCCCAGGAACAGCGCCGCCATGGCCAGCCGCAGGATCAGCGAGATCCAGCTTCCTTCGGTGTGATTTTTCTCCATAGATCGCGTCCCCCCTATCTCTGATCACCAAGCTAACACACCGAAGCAGCAGGTAGCAATTTTCCATGGCGGGACACCTCGGTTTTAAGATTCCAATTTGGAATCTTAAATGTTACTTATTCCTTAACGTGAAACCCTATCTGACGGCGCTTCGGTGCAGGCGGGGCCAGCAACTGGCGGATCGTTTCAAACAGGTTGTTGTACTATTCAGCACAGCAGCAAGCATGATTGCGCCGTGTTCTGTAAAAACACGTGGAGGCTTATGGCGACCTCCCCGGCCTTGTTTTGATGTTGCAATTTGCAACATCAAAACCTCAACCTCTTGCCGAGTAAGCTGGAACATAAAATCCGAAGGGAATCGCTCAAGGTTCCTTTTGACTTGCTGATTCAGTCTTGCCGTTGTCACGCCATAAATACGCGCAAGGTCTGCGTCCATCATGATCTTGCGCTCTCTCACAAAGAAGATCATCCGTTCGATTCTATCTTCCGCAGGAATTCGTGTATCTTCAGCCATTATGTCCTCGAAGATTTTTCTAAGGTCACAATTTGTGATATCCATTTGAGGTCACAGATTGTGACCTCGAGTTTCACGTTGCCAATTCTACCATAATAGTAGATATTTGTCTACTATCTTGGCAAAATAAAAAGGGCCAACTTGAGAGGATTTTTACGCGTAGAGGTTGGTGAGCTGGTCGCGGATTTCCTTGAGCTTCAGGCCTCGCAACTTGAGATAGTCGTGGGTCACGTTGACGGCAAAGCGCTCCTGGCCGGATGCGACCGCCTGAGAGAGGGCCAGCAGCATGAGCTCCTGAGGAATTGGATCCCGCATCTGATCTTTGTCATCCCGCACCATCCGGACGACGCGGTAACCCTGTTGCCGGTAATGCTGTTCCGTCTGCTCAGACCAGGGATCTATGCGAAGCTTCACTTGATCGGGCCATTCAAAAACACTCCGCAGGTTCCCTTCCAGCGACATAAGCCGGACAGCTGCGTCGCTCAAATTCTCCCCCGGCTTGGCCAACAACTCCGGCTGAACCAGCACCGCTACTCGTTCCGTCATGATCGCTGGGTCATGGACCCGGTAGACCGACTCCAGGAATTCTTCCGGCGTCATCACGCTGCGCAGCCACTCCGGCATCCGCTCCGCTAAACCCACGCCCTCCTCCGCACCAGCTTGGTAACTTCTCAGTAGAAGCCCTGAAAACTTGCCAACCAAGTCCGGTTCGGAAACTTTTCCCTCCACCACCGACTTAGCAAGTCCGATGATTCGATGGGATAACTTCCGCTCGCCGGGAGGCAGCGCCTTGCGCTGATCCGCGGGCAAATGGATGACCGCTTTCTCGAACGCACCCAGAAACAGCATCAACAGGCGCGTCCTATCCTCAGGATAAACATCAGCCTTCAGGATCGTCTCGGAAGCCAATGGGAACGCCATCCGGATCATATAAGAACTCCAGGGCTCCACAACCACAGAGGGATCATTCACCCTGCGGAAAAATGCCCGCAAGGCATCCAGGCGTGCAGCCCCCATTCGGGCGACGTCTTTCAAGTCAGCGATCCGTTTCGAAAAGAAAAAACTCCTCACGTTTGATTCACCGATTTGAGCAATGAGGTCTTTAACAAAAAAAGTTTCGATATCATAAGAAGCGAGACCGCCCCGGGGGGAATAGATGGCGCCTTCCAGCTTTCGACGGAATGAAAACTTTCCGCGTCCGGCCCTGCCCCCAAAAATAACATCTAACAACGAGCTCACTTCAGGATCAGATCGCCCCTCAACCAACCGCTTCAGTTGCTTTGCAAATTTGCTTTTTCCCTTTCCCAATTGAAAAATCGTTTCAATTTCCAACACGCGCTGAAACCCTTCGATCACAACTCTAAAAAAAGGCTCCCCATAAGAGATGTCGCCGTCATCGCTTTGCAGGCCATGCATGGCTTCATGAACCAGCGCCTGGAGTCCCCTAAGATCACTCAGGTCGCTCCGGATCAGAAGCACCTTTTGACCTGTTTGATCCGACGCCCCTTTCACAAACCATGCCAAACCATGCACCGTTGGTTTTGCCGTCTTATCGTCCAGAACGCCGGCAAGACCCCAAACCAAGAAATCATCCGGGCTGACGAAGACCATTCGATCCTCCGGGAAACCGGTAAGAGCGGAAACCTTCTGCCTTGCCTCTAATAAGAACTCCGAAGGGTGTTTTTCCCGCAGTTTGATGTAGCGCGCGAACGCGTCCGCACTGTATTGCAGAGGCTCGATTTCTGCCTTTAATTGCATCAAAAGTTCCGGTCGGACTGCATCAAGAACGCTACCGCTCTCTACCACATAGAGAAAGTCCTCAAATTCTAGTCTTAGGTGCTCAATGGTCCATTCAGGAATACTCTCGTCCTGAATCTCAACGGGGAACTCCGTTTTGAATATCTGGCTTGCTTTGCGAAGCTCTCTTTCAAAGAGCTGGAGATTTATGAGAATCGTTCCGTTGACGAAAGCGGGCGGTTGGCCTAAAAATTCGCGCAATTGGTTTTTCCGTTCCATGATGCCCGGAAGATTCTCGACATCTCCCCTAGCCTCAGATGGAATCTCTTCGAGAAGCAATCGAATGCGGGAAATTTCCGGTAATGAGGGTTGGTCTTTCAATCCTTTATGCCAAACTTCAATCTCATTCAGGATCGTCTCGATCCGCTCTTCTATTCCTGTGGAAACCTGGGAACGCTTGTAGGGATGCTCCAGCGCCCGTTTAATTTCGTTTGCTACAGGACCGTTTTCTTCCTGTCCAGCAGCCTGAGGGCGCAGGGCATACGCGGGCAGAGTAAGGCTGAGGGCTAGAAAAAGCGCTAAAATTCTGGTTAAAAACCGGATGTTACGCATGGTTGTCTGTATCTATAGTATGGCTGAAAGAAGGCTTAAATTTAAAAAATATATGAGATTGTATCTCTATTTATATCTATTGACAACAGTATAGGAATACCGTACACTTTTATATCATGGTATACAGAATAGCGGAATTGCCCAAGAGACAGTCGTTCTTTCTGTTTGGCCCTCGACAAACAGGTAAAAGCACCCTGATCGAAAGCCGTTACACCCGCTCCGTCTGGAAGGTAGACCTGCTGTTGACCGACCTCTTCCTCCGGTATTCCAAAGAGCCGGCTCGGTTCCGGGAGGAAGCCCGCGAGAAAATCTCAAAAGAAAAGGTTGAAACGATCTTCATCGATGAGATTCAGCGTGTCCCACTGCTTCTCAATGAGGTCCAGGCGTTGATGGGGGAATCCGGTTGCCAGTTCATCCTCACGGGGTCCAGCGCCCGGAAGCTGCGCCGGGGCGGCGCCAATCTTCTGGCCGGCAGAGCGGTGGAGCGTTACCTATTCCCGTTCGTCCACGAAGAGATCCCGGAGCAATTCAAGCTGGAGGAAGCCCTTTTATTCGGGACCTTGCCGCCGCTGTTGGGCAAAGACCGCGAAGAGAAGATCGACTTCCTCACAACCTATGTGCATGCTTACCTAAGAGAAGAGATCCAGGCGGAGGGGATTGTGAGGAACCTCGGAGGGTTCTCCCGGTTTCTGGACCTGGCGGCCAGCCAGTGCGGAGAGCTGGTGAGCTCCTCGGCCATCGGCCGGGAGTGCCATCTGTCCACGCGCACCGTCCAATCCTATTATGAAATCTTAGAGGACACCCTGATCGGACTGAAACTTGAACCCTGGGGGAAAAGTTTTCGCAAACGTCTTGTGGGGCATCCGAAGTTCTATCTGTTCGACACCGGCGTCACCAATGCCATCAACCGGCGGCTGACCAGCGACCCGGACGCAAACCTCCGGGGCCGGTTGTACGAGCAGTTTATTATCCTGGAAACCCATCGCCTGCTGCGGTACGCGCAAAGCGAGGCCAACCTTTATTTCTGGAGGACCAATCACGGAGCGGAGGTAGATCTAATCGTCGAAAAACACGGGAAGATCACGGCTGCGTTCGAGATCAAGAGCTCTACGACCGTTGCGGGAGCCGACCTATCGGGACTCCGAGCTTTTCGAGAAGAACATCCAAAAGTTCCCTGCGCGGTTGTTAGCCTTGCCCCACATGCTTACCAAATCGAGAGTGTCCGCGTTCTTCCCTGGGCAACCTACCTGAAGGAACTCCGCGATCTCTTCTGATCAGCCGTCGCGCTGCTGGGAGCGGAGACGGAGCTTCATATCCGCGATCCGTTTGCGGATCCGGAGGGATTTCGGGGTGATTTCCAGGAGCTCATCGGGTCCGATGTACTCGAGTGCGAGCTCGAGCGTCATCTCCCGGGGGGGAACCAGCAGGATGGTGGCCTCCGCGTTGGAGCGGACGTTGGTGAGCTTTTTCTGCTTGCAGATGTTCACGCCGAGGTCCTGGTCCCGGCTGGCCTGGCCCACCACCATCCCCGTGTAGACCGGGATCGCGGGGCCGATGAACAACTCTCCCCGCTCCTGGATGTTCATGATCGCGTAGGAGCTGCTGACGCCGTCGTCGGTGGCGACGAGCGACCCGTGCGGCTGCTGGCCGGGCAGGTCCGTGATGACCGGCTGGTACCCTTCGAACATGTGGTGCGCCACGGCGGTGCCGCGCGTCTTTTTGAGCAGGATGTTTTTGAGGCCCAGCAGGCCGCGCGTCGTGATGTGGTACTCCATGTGCAGATCGCCGGTGGCTGCTGCTGGCGACATCTCCTTCATCTCGCCCCGGCGCCGGCCCAGTTCCTCCATGACGGTCCCCTGGTGCTCGCTCGGCGCGTCGATGGTCAAGAACTCGAACGGTTCCAGCCGCTGGCCGGCCTTTTCCTTATAGACCACCTCCGGCTGGGAGACTTCCAGCTCGTACCCTTCACGCCGCATCGTTTCGATCAGGATCGCGAGATGCAGCTCCCCGCGCCCCGAGATCAGCATGGTGTCGGGATTCTCCGTGTCGGCCATCCGGAGCGATACGTTGGTCTCGAGCTCTTTCTCCAGGCGTTCCCGCAGCGCCCGGGAGGTGACGTACTTCCCTTCCTTGCCGGCGAAGGGGCTTTTGTTCACCGCGAAGGACATCCGCAGCGTCGGTTCCTCGATCTCGACCGTCGGAAGCGCCTTGGGCCGCTCCGGATCGGTGATCGTGTCGCCGATGCCGATCTCGTCGAAACCGGCGACCGCTACGATCTCGCCGGCGCCGGCCTCCTGGATCTCCACCCGTTCCAGCCCCTCGTACGCCAGCAGCGCCATCGCGTTGGCCTTAGTCCGCTTCCCGTCCGCCGCGATCCGCATCAGCTGCTGCCCGCGCTTCAGAGAACCGGCGTGGATCTTCCCGATTGCCATCTTCCCCTTGAAAGAATCGTAGGCGAGTGCCAGCACCAGGATCTGCAGCGGCTCGTCCGGCAGAACCGTCGGAGGTGGGATCTTTCCCACGATCGTTTCAAACAGGGGCCCCACGTCGGTGCTGGGCTGATCCATGTGCAGCGTGGCAGTCCCCATCAACGCCGAGGCGTAGAGGATCGGGAAATCAAGCTGCTCGTGAGAGGCGTTGAGCTCGACGAACAGGTCGAAGGTCCGGTTGAGGACATCGTCCACCTGCGCGTCGGACCGGTCGATCTTGTTGATCACCACGATCACCGGCAGCCCGAGCCCGATCGCCTTGCGCAGCACGAACTTAGTCTGCGGCATCGGGCCGTCCTTGGCGTCCACCAGCAGGAGAGCGCCGTCCACCATCCGGAGCGTTCGCTCCACCTCCCCCCCGAAATCGGCGTGGCCGGGGGTGTCCACGATGTTAATCTTGTACTCCTTGTAGAGGAGGCTCGCGTTCTTGGCCCGGATGGTGATCCCCTTCTCCCGCTCCAGGTCCATCGAGTCCATGATGAGAGTCCCCTCGGAGGCCACGCCCCGCACGGTGTGAGTGTAGCGCAGCATGGCGTCCACGAGCGTGGTCTTGCCGTGGTCCACATGCGCGATGATGGCGATATTGCGGAGTTTCTCTTGCTCCATAACTATTTCTTCTGGACCTTGACCAGGGATTCCTGCTGTACCAGGACAAAATCCCTGCCGTCGAAGGCCGGGTTAAATATCGCGTAGGCCACCGCCGGTTCCGGCGACTTGTTCAGGAAGGAGTGGGGAGTCCCGCGCTGGATGGTGACGATGCTGCCGGGCCGAAGCTCCAGCTTCCGGTCGCCCACCGTCAGGGTGCCGTATCCCTTGAGGAGGATCGCCGTCAGGTCGTGGTTCTCATGGACATGCAGCGGCTGCTGCTTGCGGATCTGGACGATGGCCGCGCTGGCGGTCTCTCCCCGAGAGAGTTCCTCGATTCCCGTTCCCTGGTCCGCTTTGAGCGGATGTTGCTTAAGCCACGCCTCCAAGGTCACCCCTTTCCCGCCCTGCGAGATGGGGAAAGTGACCCACTGCGTCGACTGCGCGGCGCATCCGGTCAACATCACCAGCAAGAAAGTCAAGAAACCCTGTTTCATCGCTTCATCTCCTTAATAGGCCCTGTTGTCTGAACCATTGAACCGCTCGGTGAATCGCAACGGCCGCCGGCGTCTGGGGCATCCCCAACTCCCGGACCGCTTTCGAGCCGTCCAGCAGGACTCCCCCGCGGATCCGGCGCACCTCCTCGCGCGTGAAGAACGGCTCCCGGCCGGTCGCCCAAGCAAACAGCTCGGCCCCGCAGGCCGCGAGATAAGCGCTCGAGAAAGGCGCTCGCCACCGAGGGGCCGGAATCCCAAGCTCGCGCGCCACCAACGTACCGAATTCTTTGAGGCTCACGTTCTGGCCGGCCAGCAGGGTGCGCTCTCCCACCCGGCCCCGGTCCGCCGCCCGCACATGGCCCACCCCGACGTCTCCGGTGTAGACGATATTGAAAGAGGTATCGGTGTACCACCGGGGCCGGTACCGGGCGAAGGCAAGCACCGCCCTGCCGGAGAAGGTGTGCGCGTCATACTCGCCGATGCAGAGGCTCGGGTTCACGATGACCACCGGCAGCCCGGCGCGCGCGGCCCGCAGCGCCTCCTGCTCCATGGCGATCTTGACCGCGGAGGAA
>JGI1358J11329_10004184_pt1 | contig 10454 bp, 8 predicted proteins | sample Subgroupgradi54m_FD_11329 | JGI IMG/M metagenome (IMG submission 11329)
GGTCAAATCCCCTTCCGGTTTATCCGGAAATTGCTTATATAACTCCTCGGTGACGACAAGCTCAAGCACCGCATCTCCTAAAAATTCGAGACGCTCATTATGCCCGAGTTCAAAGTCGGGATTTTCATTCAGATATGATCGATGGGTCAATGCCTGCAGAAGCAAATCTTTATTAGCAAATACCACACCTAATTTTTCTTCAAGGGGTGAAAGATTTTTCACAAAACTGGCTAGAGCCGAAGGACTAATGACGCGCTCACTGGAGAGAGCCGCTAGTCTTTCATCTCTAGAAATTACTCTAATGCGTGCTCTTGTTCTTCTTCGTCTTCTTTAGTTTTTCTTTTGCCTGCTCTTCGTCTTCGTCAGTTGAGGCAGGTTCTTCAAAGTCAGACTTTACAGCAACTTCTTTTTTTGTTGCTCCTTCTGCTTCTTCTTTTGTCTTGTCCTCTTCGCGCTGCCGCTCAAGCTCTTCGCGCGTAGGATACTCCTTGCCAGGCTCGCCGATCTCGCGGTAAATAGTACCCAGTACACCGTTTACAAATTTACCAGAAGATTCTCCGCCGAATGCTTTCGCAAGCTCGATCGCCTCATTGATAGCAACTTTGGGCGGAACTTCTTCTCGCGTACCAAAAAGAAGTTCGTAGAGCCCAAGACGCAAAACCGCACGGTCTACTGCCGTAATTTGAGCGATCGGCCAGGCAGGAGCTGCCTTTTCGATAATCGCATCGATCTTATCCAAATTATCAACCGTTCCTTTGACCAGACGGTCAATAAACTCATACTCCTCGTCAAGACCTGGACCGAATTCTTGTTTATTACGGTCAATAACTTCGGCAAGTTCCTTTGGATCTTTGCCGTTGAAATCCCATTCAAACAGGGACTGCATTGCGATGGAACGAGCGAGATGGCGGGAAGCCATTTGAAAATTTTCAATTTTCAATTTCTAATTTTCAAAACTTGAAAATTGAATCATTGAAAATTGACTGTAAATTGAAAATTGTAAATTACTTATGTGAAAGTTCCTCCGCATTCAGTGTCTCTCCTTTTTTGGCGGCCTCATCTTCATGCTGATGAAGTTCTTTTTCTTTGAGTTTGCGCTGTTTTTTGTCGAGTGTTGCGAGGACATCAATTACTTGACGGCCAGCGTAATAACCGCAGTTCTGGCACACGCGGTGAGGAATAGTTGCTTGATTGCAATGACTGCACGTAGCGAAATTACGCGCTTTTAACGCATGATGACTGCGCACCCCGTTGCGGTGCCCTTTTGTATGTCTCATTCGTACTACCATGAATCTACATTAACAGAAACCATAATTTTACGCAAGTATGGAAGCCCCTCACGGGACGCCTGCCTGTCGGCAGGCAGACCTACTGGCAGTCTTCCTAACTTATGCGAGAATCCATGCATTTAGAATATCTACATGCACTACTTATATAAAAAAACCACCCCGATCATGGGATGGCGCACAAAAACTAACGGATGAACACAATCGCAAACGTTACAGCAAAAACTCCGAGAGCCACAAGAACAGTAGCTACACTCTTCCACGCGCACTCGAAAATCTGCTTTCTTGTTGCCACTGACAACCTCTTTTCTTTGTCAAACTGCTATGAGTATTCGAGTTAATTCACCGACGCCTCGTAGACCTGTCGAGAGTATGGCGCATCACTTGCAGCTGAACACCATGGTTCGTTATCAAAATAGAATTTATATAAGCGCACTCCGCACCTATTCGGATTATTTGTATCTTCCAACTGTGCTGTTAAATCATATTGTACACGCTGGGTGGTGCGGCCGACATTGCCATATGCATATGTATAACACCCATTACCCCATGGCGGACAAGCAGGACTATTAACAGGGTCTTTGGGAAGCCTCGGAATATAGGGAAGTAAATCGGCGGCAAGCGTATCCCAACTGCTGTCAAAACTATAACGATATCCATTACAATCCCATCCGCAATTCGACTGCGGGTAATAGCCCTTATCATCGAAATAAAGTTCAAGCGCTACTCTGATTTGATTGAGGTCTGCTATACGCCGCGCATCCCGTGCTTTTAGGCGTGCTGTATTCAAACTCGCCAATACAACGCTGCAAGTACGCCAATGATGGCAATAACCACCAAAAGTTCAATTAATGTAAAACCCCTCTCATCTTGAAAACTTTTTTTCAACGGATCGGGTCTGGAAAATAATTTTTTATTATAGATATCCATGAAGTTATCTAGTCTTAGATTGTAGATCTGACGGGCCAGCAATAGGCGCGACTCTTCCCGATCGCTGTATAAAATTGCCGCCTGAAAATAATACTAAAGCAGCGATGACCGCCATCAAGCATACAATACCAATAAGTACCTTATTTGCTTGCCGCTCGTTTTGAATCCTCCCGCCTGAAAACTTCATTGTCATGCGCACCAAAAATCCGATGTCTTCTGACAGATGCAATTGTACGGGAGCTTGAGAACGTACTTCAGGAGTTTGTTTTTCGTATTGATCGAGGATATCCATAATGAAAGGAAGATTTATGCTGATCTTTCTTAGCACATATTAATAATGTCCCAAAACCTAAATAAAGTAAAACTTCCCTTATCCACAGATGCTATAGTATGATATATCTAATATGAAATTCACTCATCTCCATGTGCATTCCCACTATTCTTTGCTTGATGGTTTGGGAAAAATAGACCAGATGGTCAAGCGCGCGGCAGAATTGGGCATGGACTCTCTTGCCCTCACCGATCACGGCAATCTTTATGGAGCCATTGAGTTTTATCAAAAAGCAAAAAAAAATGGCATCAAGCCGATCATCGGATGCGAGATGTATGTGACCGCGGGCAAGATGCAGGATAAGAACCCCGGCGTTGATGATAAGCGCTATCACCTCACTGTTCTTTCTTCAAATGAGCAAGGTTACCGCAATCTCATCAGCCTCGTCTCCAGATCAAACTTAGAGGGCTTCTATTATAAACCGCGCGTTGATAAAGAACTGCTCGCAAAACATTCAAAAGGACTCATCGTACTTTCCGGATGTTTCAACGGCGAAATCGGACGAGCGCTCGAATACAAAAAACCCGACGTTGCCGAGCGCCTGATCCGCGAGTATCAGGAAATTTTTGGCAAAGAAAATTTTTATCTCGAGATTCAGCCCCACATATCATTTGAAAACCAGCGTGCCATCAACGAAGGACTGCTGGCACTGGCCCCCAAAGTCGGCGCAAAAGTAGTGGCCACCAACGACCTGCATTATGTGTATAAAGAAGATGCGGACGCTCAAGATATTTTAGTATCCGTACAAACCGGAAGCCGTCTTGAAGACAAGGAACGCCTTACCATGAAAGATTCGAATCTTTCTCTGCGCTCTCCGGAAGAGATGGCATTTCTTTTTCCCTACAACCCCGAAGTTATTTCCAACACCCAAGAGATCGCCGAACGCGTGAATCTTACTATCGAGCTTGGCAAAAACCACCTTCCCCGCTACAACGTACCAGAAGGTTATGATGCCAACTCCTATCTCACGGAGCTGTGCAACCGCGGACTCGAAAAAAGATACGGAGATGAGATCACGCGCAATCCCGCGATCCGTAAGCGGCTCGACTATGAGCTCGATGTCATCAATAAAACAGGATTTGCTTCTTACTTCCTTATTGTTCAGGACTTCATCGCATGGGCGCGCAAGCAAGATATTGTCGTAGGCCCGGGACGCGGATCGGCCGCCGGTTCGCTCGTAGCATATGTGCTTCGCATCACCAACATTGATCCTATACAGTACAATCTCCTTTTCGAACGATTTCTCAATCCCGAACGTATTTCCATGCCTGATATTGATCTCGATTTCGCAGACACCCGCCGCGACGAGGTTATTAACTATGTCGCTGACATGTACGGACACGATCACGTGGCACAGATCATTACGTTCGGAACCATGGCCGCACGCGCTGCCATCCGCGACACCGGAAGGGCATTGAGTATGCCTTACAGCTTCTGCGATCAGGCGGCAAAAATGATTCCCTTTGCCCCGCAAGGCGAGAAAACAGGATGGCTCAAAAAAAGCTTGAACACCGTCAAAGAATTCAAAGATTTCTACGATCGGGATCCGCAAGCAAAAAAATTAATTGACGCCGCCATGAAATTGGAAGGCGTCGTGCGCCATGCCTCCACGCATGCCTGCGGCGTAGTGATCTCTCCCCGCCCGCTTGAGGAATACGTGCCGCTGCAGTATGCGGTACGCCACGGCGAGTCAAAAACAGAGGACAAAAATCAAGTCGTTGTAACGCAATACGAGATGCATGCCGTAGAAGATCTCGGCCTTTTGAAAATGGACTTCCTCGGTCTTCGCAACTTGAGCATCATTGAAAGAACGCTCCAAAACATCAAGCAGCAGCACAATATAGATTTGGATATTGAGACCATTCCTCTTGACGACAAGGAGACATTCAAGCTCTATCAAAAAGGACTCACCACCGGACTATTCCAATTCGAATCGAGCGGCATGAAGCGATATCTCAAAGAACTCAAACCCACCGAGCTTGAAGACTTGATTGCCATGGTGGCGCTCTACCGCCCGGGTCCGATCGAACTTATCCCCAGCTATATCAAGCGCAAACACAAAAAAGAAAAAATAGAATACTTGCATCCCAAACTTGAACCGATTCTCAAAAATACCTACGGTATCGGCGTCTATCAGGAGCAAATGATGCAAATCGCCCGCGATCTTGCGGGCTACACTCTTCCTCAAGCAGATACGCTGCGCAAAGCAATCGGTAAAAAAATTAAATCCCTTCTCGACGAACAACAGGCAAAACTGGTATCAGGCATGATTGCAAACGGCATTGATGAAAAAACCGCCGCCTCCATTTGGGAGCTCTTCCCTCCGTTTGCCCGATACGGTTTTAACCGCAGCCATGCGGCATGCTACGCGCTTGTGGCATATCAAACCGGATATCTCAAAGCGCATTTTCCTACCGAATTTATGACCGCACTGTTAGCGGCAGAAAGCGCGGATATTGAAAAAATCACCTTCTTCGTGGACGAGACGCGAGCCATGGATATTGATGTGCTCCCGCCGGATGTGAATGAAAGCTTTGGCGATTTTACCGTCGTAGAACCTAAAAAAATCCGCTTCGGACTCGGAGCAGTAAAAAATGTCGGCAGCAACATCGTGGAGGCGATTATCAAAGAACGCGCAGCAGGCGGAAGATTTACATCCATCAGCAACTTCGCCGAACGTGTACAGCACAAAGACTTCAACAAAAAATCCATCGAGTCATTGATGAAATGCGGCGCGCTTGATGCATTCGGAGAGCGCGGCCAGCTTCTTGGCAATGTGGAGATGATCCTTGAGTACAACCGCGAATCGCAGCGCCAGAAAAATGCCGGACAGGTCAGTCTCTTCGGCGCATCTTTGGCACAATCCGCTCCCTCGCTCCGGCTTCAACCCAAAGACCCCGCACCGGAAGCAGAGATCTTACGCTGGGAAAAAGATCTCCTCGGCCTTTATGTCACCCAGCATCCGGTCAATGCATACGCCGATGTATTTGCAAGAAACAACATCACGCCGATCAAAACAATTACGAACGCCATGCGCAACAATGTTATTTCCATCGGCGGTGTACTCTCAAGCATTCAAAAGATAACCACCAAATCGGGAAGCCCGATGCTATTCGTCAAAATCGAAGATACGGCGGCAAAAATAGAAGTTCTGGTATTTCCCAAAACCCTTGCAGAATTTCCGGACATATGGAAAGAAGACAATGTTATGTTCATCAAAGGCAAAGTTTCCGATAAAGACGGCATTCCGAAAATTCTCTGCGAAAAGGCGGCTGTGCTCAAACTTCCGATTACAAGTACTGCAACACCGTCTCCAACTGTCGCATAGCATAAAAAACTATAAAAATACTCTGTCATCCTGAACGTAGTGAAGGATCTCATTTTTTCCTATTTTTAAAGTTGAGATTCTTCCCTCACGGGACGCCTGCTGGCAGTCGCTACGCTCAAAATGACACAAGAGAAATTAGACCTGTTGCCTTATAATTTTCGTAGCGAAATCTTCAGATTTCGGCTGTCGGCGATAGGAAAAATTTTGAAGCATATACGGCGTATATGTTGAATAATTTTTACAAAGCCACAGACGAAATATGAAGATTGCAGCAGAAAGATTATAAGGCAACAGGTCTATTGAGATACTTCAAACTAAAAGCCGCCCATCAGGGCGGCTTTTTAAACACTTACAAAACTAGCACATGCCTCCGCCCTTGTGACCACCTTGGCCGCAACATTGACAGCTGCCTTTCATCATCTTCATCAAGCCGATGATCATGACTGCAATCGGCCAGAGCCAGCTCAAAGCCATTGCGGTTATCACGTTAAGCACGTTCAGCAAAAAGAGCAAACCGATAATGAAAATCATCATAGGGATAACTTTGTGGTGCGGACATTTGCACATATTCATGCCGCCGCCCATCATTTTTCCTTCGCCTTCCATCATATAATTTTATGTAATTATTTTATTAGTTCCTGTCTCGACCTTTGCTAAAAACTCAATACTAAAAGGGAAACGATCACTTTGTATTATACCATATAGCATTAAGAATATCAGAGAACATTGACTTATATATTTAAATGTTGTTAAATTAATTACCTTTTGACTTCTGCATTTCCCTCTCAAAGAAAGGACAGACCGTGGACGTCAGATCGCAAATGCAGCCGCTTGAACGGCTTGATCTTCAACAACTTCATACCGTAAGCACAATCGTAGGCGGCATGTCGAGCTGCTCATTCGGCGCACGCATGCTGGGTGAAGCGGCACACACCCTTCATCAATGGATTCAGGCAAAAAGAGACGCACGTCCCTTTCTCGTCTATGACGGAATCGAGGACTGCCCTCTCGCCCATCTGCTCACGCAGATGGTGAATCATAAATGGTTTGCCGACGTGCTCCTTCCTGCGGAGTTTATTTATGACAAAAGAACCCGCGGCAAAAATGCACTCATCATCGGAAGATACTCCGAACGCCATGAACAAAAACTCGTCGAGCGCGCTGGGCATACCATTTTCATCAACGAATTCGGTATGGCGCCCCGCGGCAAAACCCAAGACGGATATTTTCCTGATGTAGTTTTTGCCGACCCCGCGTTCATTATGCCGATTCTCTACTTTGCACTGAAAGAAAGAATGGGAATCGTTTCCACCAACGCAATTCAACTCATGGGAGAACTCAAGCAGTTTAGCGGAATTGCAGCAGAGATCGCTTTTGGTGCAGAAACGCTCTACTCAATGGTCACAGACCCTGACTGTACCGTCTTCATGACCTTGAGCGGAGCAATGACCGTTGCCAAAATGTCCCTGCTTATCTGCGACATGATAGACCGCGGCATGGTGCAGTACATCTCTAGTACCGGCGCTTTGATGGCTCACGGTCTCATTGAAAGCGTGGGACTCAAGCACTACAAGTACGATCCTAGCCACGATGATGCAACACTTGCCACACAGGGCCTCAACCGCGTAACCGATACGCTTGAGCCGGAAGAAAACTTCACGCATATTGATGCAGTCATCAATCAAGTGCTTGATGATATAGAGGCTATAGCTAGTATATATAGCAGTGATCACTTCGGTTCATGGGAGCTTCACAGCGCCATTGGAGAATATCTCCACACTCATTACCCGCATGAACGAGGAATACTGAAATCCGCATACGAGCGAGATGTTCCTGTCGTAGTCCCCGCATTCATTGATTCGGAGATCGGCAATGATGTACGCGTACACAATATGGCACGCATACGCGAAGGCGGCCAAAAGCTCGTGATGGATATGGAACGCGATACGGAGAAACTCTTTCGCATGGCGCTCGATACCAAACGCATGGGAATTTTTTCCATCGGCGGCGGCGTGCCGCGCAACAACACGCAAAACGTAGCCCCTCTCATTGATATCGCCAACCACCGCCTCGGCGAGCAATTCCCCCGAAAAAAGTTTTCCTACGGCTGCCGCATCTGTCCCGATGCGCCGTATTATGGACATATGTCGGGATGCACCTACAGCGAAGGAAAGTCTTGGGGCAAAATGGAATTCGATGGGATGTTTGCCGAAATCCGCACCGATGCCACGCTGACATGGCCGTTTATCCTCAAGTATGTGATGGATAAAATGGATAAATAATTTTATTCTTCGAGCAAAGTCGAGAAGTTTCCTTATGGAACAGTTCTCGACAAGCTCGAACAATATATTTTATATATCTATAAAATTATAAAGCTCCACTAGCAATAGTGGAGCTATTTATTTTCACAAATCAGAGTCAGCCTTGATCGAAGCTGCGACGGCATCGCGCCACGCAAGCATTCCGCCGGAGAGTACCGACACATGAGCAAATCCCGCTTGAGAAAGCAGACAAGCAGCCCGAAGCGCGCGCTTGCCTGAACGACAAATCACCACGATCGATTTTTCTCTATGCGCATCCAATTCCTGTATGCGCTCCTCTATTTGACCCACCGGAATATGAATAATTCCGAGCAGTGCAGAAAGATCGCCGATCAGCTCATCCGCCTCTCGTACATCAAGCACCACAGGGCAAGCCGAAGATTTATACTGCGCATAAAAATCCGCAACAGATACATGCGGCATTGAAACATCATCCGCAACGCTGCTCTCGCACACGTTCTCGCATGCATTACCGATATTTGGCATTACAAAGGCACGCATCCTCATCTCACAGCACTCTTCATTGAGCTGCAGTACGTGCTTCATCCACTCCGCAGGGCCATAGCGAAGACCTTTTGCAAACGCAACATATTCTTCGCGCGTGCGCGGCTGCAAATATTGATTACGCGTTTTCTGCACTGCAATGCTTGAAGGCGCACAGTTGCGATAGTCATGCGCAGGATAGACTATCAAATGATCAGGGAGATCCAGGATGCGATGCAAACTATCCCAATGCTCTTCAATATCTCCGCCGGGAAGATCAAGCCGCCCTGCCCCGCCTTCATCAAGAAACAGAAGATCCCCTACAAACACCCGATCCGGCAGCACAATGCTCACCGAATCTTTCGTATGTCCGGGCGTGTGATAGATCCCGACATTCACATGGTCGCGGCCAAGACGGCACAGCACTCCCTCATACAAACTCCAGCTGACGCCCGCCACTTTGCTTGAGTTATACATCACATAATCGCACCCGGTATGCTCTTTGAGAATCGTACCGCCCGAAAGGTGGTCTGCATGCGTATGCGTATCAATGATATGCGTCAGTTCCAGCTTGGTCTGCTCTATGACCCTTACATACTCCTGCACCCGATCCATAAGCGGATCAATCAAAATCGCCTCACGGGACGCCTCGTCATACAAAAGATACGTGCGGCACGAACGGCCATTCATCTCGATAGATACTATCGACATGTATTTTTCCTCTCTCTAATTGGTAGCAATAAGAACCTCCTTAGATATAACAAAAAAGCGCTTATGGCACAACGTGCTTTCTGTATATTCATTTTTTATAAACCACCCACCGAGGAATATGTATCGAGAAACTTAGGTACCGCAAACAAAAGTCCGATAAGCGGAATCACAAAGAGTGCAACGGTTATGATCGCCCCCCAAAAGAAATAAGATTGAATTCTCTTTACCGACTTCTCGATAGAATCCAACTTTTTATTCTGCTCTTCAAATTTTTGCAATATATCCTGATCCATATAATTCAATTATATATCTTTCAGAAAAAAACCCGCAATAGTAACCCCTCACACACCAGTGTCATTGCGAGGACATTTCAGCAGAAACGCCTACTGGGGTCTTCGAGCTACTCCGTGCGTCCGCACGGAGTAGCTCGCGGCACGCTCCTCGCAATGAAAACAGCAGCGCATACCCGAGAGGGTACAGTGTGAGGGGCTACACGCAATACTATTGCAGCTTCTTATTTTCTATCATGAACTGATAGGTAATCTGCGATACGTTTGCAATAATATTCTCAAGCTGCGCCGTATCTTTTCCTCGTGTCATAACACAAAGCAAATAAGGAGAATCAAGATCATAGATAATTCCGCAATCATGCGCCTCCACACTCGTCACCGCACCGTTTGCCGTATTTGTATATTGACCGAATTTGTGGGCCACTTTTATATTCGAAGGTACGCCCGCCACAAGACCATCTTTGAACTCCGCTTCACTAAGCATGCCCAATGCCTTTTCCGACATCGTCTGATTGAGAAACGTAGAATTATAGAGACTGCGGAAAAAAAGCGAATATGTACGAGCTGAAATAATATATTTATCTCCTTTCTCTTTGTGAATCTGAATACCCAAATCTCCGTACATGTTATCAAGATCGCTTGCAGGACTATTCAAAATAAGAAGATACTTAGCAACGTTATCGGATCGTACGATCATCTCATAGATAAGCTGATCCACTGTATAGGGTTTATTCTGAACCAAACGCGTCGCTATGTCGCCTTGAGCGATTTTCA
>JGI1358J11329_10004185_pt1 | contig 10453 bp, 11 predicted proteins | sample Subgroupgradi54m_FD_11329 | JGI IMG/M metagenome (IMG submission 11329)
CCCGCCGATCACAATGACGGAGCGGATGTTAAATGGCTGGCCCAGCTTGTGGATCGTCTCGTCCACCTGGAGCGCGAGCTCCCGCGTCGGCACGAGGACGAGGGCGTGGCCCGGCCCCTGCAGCAGGCGCTGGATGATGGGCACGCCGAACGCGAGGGTCTTCCCGGTCCCGGTCTGGGCGATGCCGAGCACGTCCTTGCCTTCGATCCCGATCGGGATCGCCTTTTGCTGGATCGGCGTGGGGGTCTGGAATTTCATCCGCTCGATCAGCTCCAGAATGCTCGGGGCGATCCCGAGGCCATAAAAGGTCGCGTGCGGTGAATCCGTGGACATACTCACGAAAAAGAAGCCGCCTTTCGATGAGAGGTTTTCGCAATGCCTTTCTGCAGCACTTCTTCAAAAAGGTCCATCGCGAGATCGATTTCTTGATCCTGAATGTAGAGTGACGGCGCTAAGGTGAAGACGTTCTTATGGTAACCACCGACGCCGAGTATCAGCCCCCGCCGCCGACCTCCAGCGTTCAGATTTCCCCTGAGGCCCATATCCGCCATCACGTGTGCGAGTTCAGGGTTGGGTGTCAATCCGTCCTTCTGGCACATCTCGGCTCTGATGGCCAACCCAAGACCATCGACATGCCCGATGTAGGGATAGTGCTTTTGAAGGCGCTTCAATCGGGAGATGACATAGGCCCCTTTTCTCGGAACCTCCCGTGTGAAATACGCTTCATCGTCCTCGATCAGGGTGAGGACTGCCAGCGCTGCCGCGGTGCCGAGAGGGTTTGACGAGAAGGTGGAGTTCGAGGATCCGGGCGGGAACACCTTGGGAGAGATCAGTGCCTCCTTCGCCCAGATCCCGGACAACGGATTGAGCCCATTCGTAAACGCCTTCCCGAACACGATGATGTCCGGAACCACGTTGAAGTGTTCAATGGCCAAGAATTTTCCCGTTCGGAAGAATCCCATTTGGATTTCATCGTCTACCATGAGCACGTGATAGCGGTCTAACACCCGCTTGAGCCCTGAAAAATAATTCCGCGGGGGCACAATGTACCCCCCTGACCCCTGAACCGGTTCGATATAAAACGCCCCGAACTCACAGTTCCTCGTCTTGGGATTCGCCACCCCGTGATACTCCGTGTCAAAGAGCTGCTCAAAGTCGCCCACACACTCACGACCGTACGCGTCCAAATTTTTATGACGGCTGTGCCTGAACGCATACGGATAGGGGATAAACAGTGCGCGATCCGAAAAATGCCCAAACCGCTCTCGATACCGGTAGCTTGAGGTAATCGACAACGCTCCCAGGGTTCGACCATGATAGCTGCCCATAAACGCAAACACCGAATTCTTCTTGGTATGATTCCGGACGATCTTGAGGGAATCCTCGACGGCGGAAGCACCACCCACGGCAAAATGAACTCTGCCTTTGACCCCAAAGGTCTTTTCTATCCGCTGGGCCAATTTGGCAGCAAGCAGTATTTTTTCCTCGTGAAGATACTTAGAGGCCAATTGGGGAAGCGTATCAAGCTGCCGTTTGAAGGCCTCGTTCAATCTCGGATTGTTGTAGCCAAAACTTGCGGTGGAATACCACATTTGCAGATCGAGATATTCCACTCCCTGGGTGTCATACAGGTAAATCCCTTCGGCACGATTAAAGATGTTCACGTGGCCGGTATTATAGTGAACCGCGTCTCCCCACGAACAGTACTTGGCTTCCAGCTTTAACAGGTCTTCCCTGGTCCTCGTCAAGGCCTGTGCTTCGTTCAACGTTCGACTCATTCAAACTGTCTCCTTAGAGAGTGATCGACGTCCCTCAGATTTTTAAACGCCACGCACGGAATCTTCTTGTTCCGACAATAGTCCAACAGACGTTCTTTCGCGAAGACGACGTCCGCTTGAGGGGCAGGACACACGTCGGAGAGGCCATCGCCAACATAAACGAGTATTTTACCTTTCCACCGACTGTTGAGCAAATGCTGTTTTTTGCAGTGCGCACAGCGAGGACAGTCGTCGGTATGGTACGGAAACGACGGAAAGAGTCTGTTCCCTGAAAATCGTACCTCATTCCCATGCACCTCGACCCCCTGAATGCCATGATGTTTGAGGATCTCCTTGATGAACCACGAGAAGTTGTCGCTCAAGATCGTTGGCTGAATGTTGTGCTCTTTCAGCAATGTCACCAGTTGACGAAAATACGGGTCAATGGGGACCGTTGACAGATACCTCTGCATCGCGTTCTTCGTCCGCCTCACACCTCGAAGCTGACCGCCCAAGCACTCCTTTGAGCCGATACGCCCCGATTTCCAGTCATGCTCAAGTCTGACCCAATCCCGATTGATCGAAAATCGTTCCAACATGTCATCAATGACATCAAATCGGGTAATGGTGTTGTCGAAATCAAAGAACACCACACACTCCGACCACTTCCGGCGCTCGGTGTTCTGACCACGAGATGGCCTGGGGGGCATCACACACGCCCTGCGGAAGTTTCTGGCGGTGCCGATGGCGTATGCGTTCTTAAGCGATTGAAGAAATCCCCCACGTGCCTCGCCACAACATGCCGTTCCTGATCTGCCGTGATGATATGGTACGAATCGTGGAGAAGCACCAGCTCTTTGATATCCGAACGGATGTGATCATACACGAATTGAGAATTCTTGACGCTGGTCATATCGTCATCGTTCGCCTGAATGAGCTGTACNGGGGTTGTGATATGGCGAAGCCGCTTGCGCAGATGGTTGACGAGGAAGTGCAGCTCACACAAGAGACTGACGGGAAAATAGGGATACCCATATTGCGCCACCTGATCAATATCGTCCAAGCGCGCCTTCTCGTAATAGCGATGGATCCGCTGCCGAATCGCTGTATTTTTAATCCCATAGGGGGGCTCTTCTTTGAAGTAGAAAAAATGCTTGAGGGGGGTCCCGTACGCCAATGGCAGCAGATACCGGGTCCAGGGAACATTCCACCCATCATAAAAGAGCGTCGGGGAAAGACAGCTCACGCCAAGAATCCGGCTTGGGAACTCCTCGGCCAGCAACAACGCCAGGAGTGCCCCCAGGGAGAGGCCTCCTATGAAAATTGGGCCGGGGTGGCTCACCGCATCGAGCCCTGTCAGGGCGTCTTGGACGGACCGATAGCACTCTTCCCAGGTGGTCTTGCTCAAAATCTCAATCGGTTCACCATGATTGGCCAGCCGCGGGCAGACGACGGCATACCCCTGCTGGTGTAAGAAGGCGCCTAATCCCCTCATCTCGTGAGGAGTCCCGGCCAAACCATGAACTAAAATCACCGTCCCGATCCCACCCGCGCCTTGAAGGGAAAAACCGGCGCCGCGCACAGAGCGCTCCGGTGATCGCTGTGAGGGTCCCTGATGACTCTGGGTTTTGAGGTTGAGGCAAAATTGAACAGCCATACCTATCCTGTTCTCGCACCGACGCGAACTCGAAGGACTCGCACGAATCCTGCCAAGAAAAAACTCAGGTTATATTAACAGCTTTCGCGCAGAACCACAAGCCGAAACGGGGCCCCCTGGCATTTTCCATGAGAATATGGCATACTTCATATGGATGGGTGAAGGGTGGGTTCCATTCGAAAAGGCTAACCTGGAGAAATCCAGGGGCGCAAAACCACAGACCTAACCCCGAGGTTCTCAGGGTATGGAAGCTGGGTTGCCGAAGATGGCGAATACCGTCACCATAAAGACTGTGACCACGGCCTCTGGGTGGTCTATTCTTCTTTCTCTGACCCTCATCAGTCTTGGGGTGTTCAGAGGTCCTTTCCAGACCAGCTGCTTTTCAAGTCACAGCCATCATGCCGCACTCGAGATCGCGAACCTGGATTCCCACGGAACCTCCGTCATCTGCCTGGGAGACAGTCTGACTCAAGGAGTTGGCGCTTCTCTGGGGCATGATTATCCGACCCTCCTCAGCCAAGCATTGGGAATGCCCGTCATCAATGCCGGGGTGGATGGGGATGAGACGACAGACGCCCTCCGGCGGTTAGAGGCGGATGTCCTCGCAAAAGACCCCAAGCTCGTGGTGGTCGAGCTGGGAGCCAACGATTTTATGAATGGCCGACCTCTGAAGAAGGCCTTCGAAAACCTCGATGAGATCGTGCGACAAATCGAGGCCCATGGGGCGATGGTGGTGGTCGTCGGCATTCCTCCGGGGCCCATCGGTGATACGTTGCAACGGGGCTACGACCGAATCATTCAGAAACATCATGTCGCCTTTGTCCCAAAAATTCTCGACGGCATTTTCGCGAATCCTCGTCTCCAGAACGCCGATCATCTCCACCCGAACGACGCGGGTTACGCATTAATGGCCGAGCGCATCCGGCAAACGGTGATCCCACTGGTCAAACGGACGCACCACGGCTGAGGCTTATTCGCTCTCTCGACCGTTGATGTGCCTCTTATAGTACACTTCCGGGTTCCCATCCCGCTGATCAACCCACACGACGTGAGTCACATGACGTGACACCGCCACCGACGGCTGGACCCAGTCATTTTTGATGCTGACCAGATGGATCTCCGGGTCCCACGTCACGCCCCCGTCTGAAGAATGCCGATAGTAGACCCCCTCACTCGCCTCCCGCAAGTCATACCAGACGAGGTGCACATGCTTCCCCCAGACGGCAATACTCGGTCGGCGGGCAGATCCTTCCGGCTCCGTGAGGCGGATGTCGGGTTCCCACGTCGCCCCTTGATCGGGAGAGCGTTTGTAGTAAATTTGCCACTCGGAGGTCCCTTTCCTCAACGCCTGCCCAATGTCCTGGAGCATCGTTTCCAAACGTTGGGGGTCNCCNCCCCGCCGTACCCAGGCCGGGGCAGCGGACAGGACCTGATGGACCTTCTTCTCCATGCGCTCCTGCATCGCATCCAGGTAATACACTCGCGCGATTTCTTCCTCTGGGACAAAGGGAAGATTCAAAAGACGCATGGCGTCGTCAATCTTTTTCTCTCGGTCTTTCACTGATGGAAAGGGGGCTCCGGCCAACCGGTAAAAGGCATTCAATTTGAGGCGCAACCGCTTCACGTCACCGCTTCGCTGAACCCATTGAGGGACGGCCTCCTGAACCATTTGTATCTTTTCCGTCATCCTCGTTCGTAGGGCGTCGAGGTCGTAGCCGGCGACTGCCCCAAGAGGCGCCGATTGCGCAGGAAGACCGACTAATCGTATCGCCTCGTCTAATTGCTTCTCCGCCTCAAACGGCGCGCTGGGTCTCTCCATCTGCTCAAAGTCACGCATCATAGCTCGCAGGGTGGCTCCATCGCCACCCCGACGAATCCAGGCGGGTGCCGCCGCGTGGATCTTTCGAATCTTCACCTCGATCCGCTGCTTCGCGGTCTTCGGCTTCACCAGGAGCACCACTCCTTCGGGCTCAGGCTCAACAGGGATCCTCAGGAGCGTCAAGGCGGCATCCAATGTCTTCTCTGCGTCACGGGGCTGAATGGGACTGCCTTTCTGATCAAACCAGGTCAGATGCACCGTGCGTCCCACCACATCGATCGCGGGGGCCCACGAATTGGCTGGATCATTCGTCAGACGGACATCGGGTCCCCACGTCACACCATCATCCAGGGAGCGCTTAAAGTACTCTTCCTCATTCCCATCACGGGTATCCGTCCAGACGGCATAGACCGCATGGCCGGAGGCGGCCACGCTGGGAGTCCAAGCATCCTTCGGGGAATCGGATAAACGGATTTCGGGAGTCCACGCGGTCCCTCCATCCGTAGAGTGTGTGTAGTACACTCCGATGTACCCGTCGCGGTCATCCGAAAACGTCACGTGCAGATGCGCGCCTGAAACAGCAATCGCCGGATACATGGAGTCCCCAACCCCATGGGACAGTTGGAGATCCGGCCCCCACGTATTCCCCGCATCCCTGGAGCTTTTGAAGTAGACATCCATGCTGCCATCTCGCGAATCGTGCCACACCACATACACGGAGACCCCAGACACCGCAATCGCGGGTTGCTCCTGGGGTGCCGGGCTGTTCGAAAGACGGACATCCGGTCCCCAGGTTGCGCCATTGTTCCCTGAGCGTTTGTAGTAGATCTGGGGATCCCCATCTCGGGTGTCGTACCAGACCACGTGGACTCGACCCGCACTATCGGCAGCGATACTTTTCGTGAAGTGATAACTCAGCTGAGAAACGGCAAAATCATACGTCAGGCGCCGGTCTCGCTCCCACGGCTGTTCCGGAAGGTGTCTCGCCACACTCATGGCACAACCCTGAAGAAAGACAGCGAGGAGGATGGGAACGCTCCACCGGATCCTCCGGTCTCGTGCGCGGTTGTCCACCAGTTGTCCTTTATTTCGTTCCATCGGCTTCATCCGAAGTGTAGGATAGGCCCCTCACATGCAGAGCCCAACCCTGACGGTCAAGGTCTCACGTTCTCTTCAAGAGATCAACCTCAAAGAGTGGCACGACGTCTTTCCTTCGACGCCGGAGGAGTATTTCTTCTTCAAAACAATCGAAGAAACGCTCGGCCAGCAATTTAAATTTTACTACGTCTCCATCTATGAAAACTCCCGTATCGTGTGTCTCGCACCGTGTTTTATCGCCGATTACTCGCTTGATACAACCACCGGCGGTCTTTCAAAAATCTTGACGTCGTGGGCGAAGAAATGGGCCCCTCGCCTTTTTACCATACGGGTCCTTATTTGCGGTTCCCCAATCGGCACAGGAAGACTCGGCGTGTCGGACCCTCCACGTCTGACGATGGCGCAGAGTTTAGTCGACACCCTGCGGTCCATTGCCAAACAAGAACACATCCAGTTTTTAGCTTTTAAAGATTTCTCAGAACACGATGCGCCATTTTTTCATTTCATTCTCAGCATGGGATTTCACAAGGTCACGAACTACCCCGCCGCGTATTTAGACATCCGCTTCCATTCATTCGAAGAGTACCTCGCCTCCCTCAGCTCAGCGACGAGAAAGGGCCTCAGGAGAAAGTTTAAGAAGATCGACGGCCACATTCACTTCACGATGGAAGTCCGAAGCGCTCCGGGGGATCTCTTGGATCGGGTGTATCAACTCTACCTCAACACCCGTGAAAAAAGCGAGGTGCACTTCGAGTTGGCCACCAAGGAGTTTTTCAGGCAGATTGCGATCAACATGCCTCAGGAAACCAAGTACTTCCTCTGGTCCCTCGATGGGCGCCTGGTGGCCTTTGATCTCTGTGTGGTCTCGGGATCAACGTTGGCGGATAAATATCTCGGCATGGACTACGAGGTGGCGTACAAGTACCATCTCTATTATGTCACATTCCGGGACATCCTGAGCTGGTGTATGCACAACGGCATCCGGACCTGTTCCAGTGGAACGCTGAACTACGATCCCAAGAAACGATTGGACTTCACCTTTGCACCGCAACATATCTATGTTCAGCACATGAACGGTGCCATCAACTCCATGTTGGGACTCCTCGTCCCCATCCTCAAACCGGAAAACTTTGATCCCATCTTGAAATCCCTCACACGACATCCATGACATGAGAGCACGCCACGGGACGCTGAGTGGAGCCATTGTCCTGCTCATCATCGCAGTAGACATCTTGAACGCGTGTGCAGAGCTGTCGTTTAAACAGGGGGCGATGGCCACCCACATCCACCATGTCGCGTTGTCGAACCTCTCAGCATTTGCCTTGGGACTGCTTTCAAGCGCCGGGGTATGGACCGGGCTCCTATGCTACCTCGTGATGTTCCTTCTCTGGATGACGGTCCTTTCACGAATTGATCTGAGCGTGGCCTTTCTGATTCTCAGTATGGATTACCTCCTGGTACCTGGCTTTTCCATCATTTTTCTCAAGGAAGGCGTTTCTTGCTTGCGGTGGATTGGGATTGCGTTCGTCGTGGTGGGAATAGGTCTCACCTCGTGGTCGGCCGTATCTGACAAACACGCTCCGGGATGACAGTCCAAATACTGTCTCTGATTCTTTTCGTAGAACTCTTGGACACCGGCTCGCAGATCTTATTCAAGAAAAGCGCCAGGAGCCTTGCTGCCACCAAGACCCCCGGCCTGAAGGGTGTGCTGCTATTCCTTGGGAGTATCCTCACAACGCCCACCGTCTGGTGTGGTGTCCTTCTGGTTTCCTGTGGACTGCTCTTGTGGTTGACGGTCCTTGCCGAGGTGGACTTGAGTCTCGCCTTCCCTGTCGGGGGTATGCGCTATCTTCTCATCATGGCCGCGTCGCACGTGTTCTTGGGAGAAACGATCAACCCAAAGCGACTGTTAGGCGGGGTGTGTATTGCGTTGGGTATTCTGTGTGTCGGACTCAGTTAGCGGGACACACCACTTCCAGAATCGCGATGTTCGTTTCCTCATTGATCGCATTGATCATGTGCTGGGGTCTCCCCCGCGCGCTGTAATGTTTCGGCCGATCCATGTGGGCCAATGTCGCCTTCCCCCATCCCCGTACGATGGACGGAGAATAATCTCCAACGATATCGAGCCCAACGACATCCAAATGTGTGGTGATCAAGTGCAGCCACCGCAACAATTCCTTCAGTGTGAAACACCCTTCCTCCCAGTTGGTGAGAGCGTGATCGGCCGTCAAGCAATCTTTATCAATGCTGACATACACTTGTTTTGTGTCCAGCCTTTCCAGCACATGAAAGAACATCGCCGTCAGATCTTGCGTTCCAAGCTCCTTCCAATAGACGACGTTCGAGAAGAACCCTCGTTTGACTTGGATAGACGAGTTGTCCGGAACGGACGTTAACAGAGTCCGCGTCGGTGTATGCCGATAGGGATAGATTTCAACCCGATCATCCTCCAGGGCACGTACATTACCCGCGTGGATCCAGGGGCTGGAGATGTCCTCCGAAGAGACTCCCAAGAGAACCAGTTTCTTGACGTTCTCCCTTTTGAGGACGTGGGTGACCCAGGAACCGCAGTGCAGTGTGGGCGGAAGCGTACTCCAATCAGGATGATGGTCAAACACAATGACGCTGATCGGTTCCACGAATTGCTCAATGAGGAGGCTGGAGACCTGGTGAAAATCTCCTGATCCAAGCAACGTGATCGCACTTCTGAGTTCCGGCCTGAGGACGTGACGGATTTCTTTGGCCATCTTGGCACCCATCGAGATCCGGCAGGACGATCCAATCCGTGTCAGATCGACAATCAGGGGATGAAAGTGCTTGAGCAGGTTCTCCTGATGGGTGATGCTATCATCAAAATTGAGGATTCTGACCATGAGGAATCTCGTCCTTTCTCGTCAGCGTGAGATAGACCACCAGACCTAAGATGGCGATCAGGAAGAGTGCGCTGGTGGTCGTCGTTCCCAGGCCCAGGCCACCGTCAGTGCGAGCCTGCGAACAGTAGTCGCCCATCGAGGCGCCGAGTGGCCGAGTCAGGATGTACGCAAGCCAGAACGCCAGGATCGCGTGGCCCTTCACCGCGTAGTGCGCGATGGCCACGATCGCAATGAGGCCGGCGAACATGAACAGCGCGATCAAATACCCAAGGCCAAGTTTTTCCGCCGCGAGGTCGCCTGCGGCGGTCCCCAACGCGAACGTGAAGAGGATGGCCAGCCAGTAAAAGGCCTCGCGGCGAGTCGTCACAATGGCGTGGACGGATAACGTCTTCTCCACCGCGTACCACACCGCGAAGGTCAGTATGAGCATCACGGAGAAGACGAAGGTCGTCGTCTCCAGGGGGACCTTGAAGTGGTCTGTCAGGTTGTCGGTCATCAAGGTGCCCACAATACTCAGGAGCACGACGGCGAGCCAATAGATTGATGGGATGTACTTTCTCGCCTTGAACTGAAAGAGCAACACGACGACCAGCAATGTGCTCATCACGAGGGATGTTCCGGTCAGCCCAAAATGCAGCGTGGTATTCAAATAGTCTGCTGCCGTCTCACCGACCGTCGTACAGAGCACCTTAATGACCCAGAAGTACATCGTGACTTCTGGAACCTTGTTCAGCATCTTTCGTTATTTCTTCGCCATCTGCGCGAAAAAAGCCTCTGCGCCCTGACGGACCTGCTCGTGGGTCAGGTCTCGCGTGTGGGTGGCGATCATCCAGGAGTAGCCGAATGGGTCCTTGAGATGCCCGGCGCGGTCGCCCCAGAACATGTCCGCCACTGGCATCGTCACCGTGGCACCGGCCGCGACGGCCTGGTTGAATGCGGCATCCGCGTTCGGCACATAGACGAAGAGGCTGATCGGCGAGCCGCCGAGGGTTTCGGCGCTCTGGCAGCCCGGATTTTCATCACCCATCATCACGATCGAATCGCCGATCTGGATCGTGGCGTGCATGATGCCGCGCCCGGTGGGACTGGGAAAAAGATCCAACACGCTTGCTCCGAACGCCTTCTTGTAAAACTCGATCGCCTTCTGCGAATCTTTGAACGTCAGGCTCGGGGTGACGGCGTGATACCCTTTTGGAATTGGTTGAGTCATGATTTCCTCCCTTGGACTACAAGATGGCTCCCCCGC
>JGI1358J11329_10004188_pt1 | contig 10450 bp, 10 predicted proteins | sample Subgroupgradi54m_FD_11329 | JGI IMG/M metagenome (IMG submission 11329)
GTAATTTCGTTGTTCGTAAGGTTCGTTCAGGTTCGTTGTTCGGTTCCCATCAGGTAATTTCGTTGTTCGTAAGGTTCGTTCAGGTTCGTTGTTCGGTTCCCCTCATATTTTATGACCATCACCCCAAAAACTCCCGTCACTGAACTTCCCTATATCACCAAAAAAATGGCGCGCGCTTTTTTTACACTCGGTATCAAAACGGCGGAAGATCTCATGTTCCATATTCCCTTTCGTTATGAAGATTTTTCGCATGTTGTTCCCGCCGCCCATCTCAAAATCGGCGAGGAAGCAACCTTGCGCGTTCAAGTACTCATAGTTCAAAACCGTCGTGCCCGTACCGGTCGAACACTTACCGAAGGACTTTTTCGTGATGCATCCGGATCCGTCAAGGTGATCTGGTTCAATCAACCATATATCGCCAAACTATTTCACCACGGCGAGTGGGTGTACCTTGCGGGCACGCTCGAAGACAATGATTTTGGGGTGCACATGGTAAATCCCATTTTTGAACGCATTTCCGAAAATGAAGAGACCCTTCACACCGCGCGGCTCGTACCCATCTATCACACGACTGCCGAACTCACGAATCGTTCTTTGCGACGCCTTGTGGGGCTCGTCATGCCTTCGGTCAAACAAATCATTGAGTGGCTTCCAGATGATATCCGTTCGCACCACAAACTACTCTCACTTCCGGCAGCGCTTGCCACCGCGCATTTCCCTGACACGCCCGATGACGCTCTGCGTGCACGCCACCGCCTCGCCTTTGATGAACTTTTTTACGCCGGTCTCATCTCGTGCCACGCACGCTATGAGCTCGACACGGCACAAGCGCCACCGATCCCCTTCAATGAATCACTGACCAAAAAATTTGTCGCCTCACTCCCCTTTCTGCTTACCGAAAGCCAGCGCCGCGCGGCATGGGATATTTTGCGCGACCTTGAAAAAACGCGACCCATGAATCGCCTTCTCGAAGGTGATGTCGGATCCGGAAAAACCGTGGTCGCCGCACTCGCGATACTGAATGCGACGCGCGGCGGTTATACAACACTGTACCTTGCGCCCACCGAACTCCTTGCCATGCAACATCATCGCACGCTCTCAAAACTTTTCGAAAAAATATCAATCAAAACCGCACTCCTCACGCGAACCAATCATGTTCTCGGTGAAAAAGAGGTAGCACGACGCGATATGGAATCTGCGATCCGCGAAGGAACGACTGATCTCGTGATCGGGACCCATGCTCTTCTCGCGGGTAACATACAACCGACGCGGGTGGGTCTCCTTATTATTGATGAACAACATCGTTTCGGTGTTCTCCAAAGAAAAAAATTGCGCACCGGTGGAGCGACCAGCGAGATTCCCCACCTGCTTTCGATGACCGCAACACCAATCCCCCGAACCCTCGCACTCACGATCTACGGCGACCTCGATATTTCCATGATCACGGAACTGCCCAAAAATCGCGAGCCGATCACGACAACGCTCGTGCCACCCGACGCACGACGCATGACCTACCAACACATCCACGAAGAAATCACGCGCGGTCGCCAATGTTTTGTCGTGTGTCCTTTGATTGAAGAATCGGACAAACTCGGCGTGCGCGCCGCAACGTCGGTCTACGATGATCTGCGTCAAAACATTTTTCTGTCGCTCAAAATCGGTTTGGTGCATGGTAAATTAAAATCAAACGAAAAAAACGCAGTCATGGACGCGTTCAATCGAGGTGATATTCAAATTTTGGTGGCTACTGCGGTGATTGAGGTTGGTATTGATGTGCCCAACGCCAGCATTATGATAATCGAAGGCGCCGAGCGATTCGGGTTGGCACAGCTTCATCAATTTCGCGGACGCATCGGCCGTGGCCCGCACGCATCACACTGCTACCTATTTACCTCTGCCGGAAGCGACGGAGCGCGCGAACGCCTCGCCTTTTTTGCACGCACGCGAAACGGTTTTGCACTTGCGGAAAAAGATCTTGAGCTCCGCGGCCCGGGCGCACTTTTTGGCCACGAACAATCCGGATTCCCCGCATTTCGCGTTGCCGATTTTCATGATCGAGAACTCATCGAAAAAACTCACGCCGAAGCGCAAAAACTACTCACCGAAGACCCCCTCCTTGCAAACCATCCGCTCGTGAAAGAACACCTCGAAGGATTTACGAAAGAGGTGCATCTTGAATAATAAATTCGCTCACTGGTGCGCCCTCGGTTTCTGCAATGAAGGCTCGGGGTCCTGCCACTGCGGAATCGCACAAAAGATTTTGTATCTCAACATCACAATCCCACTCGCAAGCGCACGATCTCATGGGAGCCCTTCCGGGGTTTTCCGGTCGCTTGTGTATCAAGCGCGCGACATCGGAAAACCCGTTCTCGCGATGTCGAGAGTGAAGCAGTTCACTCTCTCGTCGCGAGAACCCTCCGCGTCTCCCCTCGAATTTTCTACTCTTTAAGTGGAGTGCGCACCAATCCAGTTCTACCTGCACGTGAGCAATTCGCTCACTGATTACTCCTTGAGGTTGCACCTCCCGAGGTGCAACCTCAAGAAGGTAGCGTGGTCTAAGTCTGTGAGCGAACCTTCACGAGAGACTGAAAGAACATCTGACATCTGACACTTGACACTTAACACAGTGATTGTGAGCGAGGGGTGACGCATCTGCCACGAGAGACCGGAGGGCACACGCTCGCGCAGACGGCAGGGAGCGCCCCCTCCCCATTTTTGCACTTGCGCCTCCTATGCATGTGGGAGAGATTGTGGTAAAAACATGAATTTCTGTAATGAGCACCAAAGGCAAAAATGAGGAGGGGGAAGGAAGAAATGTCCCGCAGGACATTTCTTGCGTCGCTATCCTCCGCAAGCGAGCGTGCCAGCGCAGGTCTTCTGAGACGCATCTCTCGTGAACCGTGAGCGAATCTCCATTCATTGATTTTTTAACGTAATGTTCGGCTCCCTTCCATACACGGGCTCGATCGCCGATACGCTCTTTCCTTTTTTAATCAATGCAACTCCTTTTTTAAAAAGTGACACCGGTGACCCGCTTGTGTCTTTCATCGCAACGAGAGGCACACCTGATGCAAACGCAACTGCATGAGCAAAAACGACGGCACTGCGAACGGTTGAAAAACCCCCCGGCCCCTGCACGACTACTATACCCTTGACACCTGACACCTGACACCTGACACCTGACAGGCACTTCGTAATGAAACCGAGAAGTGAACGCTCACGATCGCGGTCATACACAAAAAAACGGGGCACGGTGCGCTCGTCCCATGTGCCGACCACGGTCGTATTATCTTTATTTCTAGGATCAAGAGAGAGCCACATATCGAGCTTGCTAGCTTACAGCTTTCTAGCTTGCTAGAGATCCTTCGCTACGCTCAGGATGACGAAGTCTAGTCATTCGGAAGTGAAGTGAATCCCACTTTCCTCTCCCTCGATGGGAGAGGACGTAAAGTTCAGGTGAGGGTGCCGTTCACTCTAGCAAGCTATAAGCTAAGAAGCTAGCATACTAGCTTAGATTCCAAACCCCAACCGGTCAACCATGACCATTTTTTTGCCTTCGAGAATGGCGTACAAAAAGCGATCCGCAATATCGCGCCGGTAAGAAAACTCTTCAGGGGTCAAAAGCGTATAATTTACTTCATACCCCATTTCCTGCTCAAACCGTTTGACGACGCGAGTGACCGTCATCGGCGAAATCTTACCGACAATGAGCATGTCCGTCGGGCCATGCTCCCCGATCAATCGTCCACACAGCGCAAGATAGCGCACATCGCCCAAACCCGAAATGCGCGCCACCAAATTTTTCTCAAGCAAAATCTGCGCCTTGCGCAATAAGGTTTGCAATTCACTATACAACACAAAATCGCGATTGGCTTGAAAATATTTTTTCCGCAACGAGCCCGCGATCCCCTTGCCACCCATGCCGCCGGACGCAACCACGATACCGAGAAGGGACAGATTCTGAAGCTCACGCCGCACCGAGTGCAATTGCGCGCCGATCCGTCTCGTGAGTTCCCGTACAAAAAATTGTTGATCCGGATGATGCAAAAAAAGGGACAACAACTTAACGCGTGTCCTTGAGCCAAAAAGGTGTTCAAGCCCAATCGTCGTGTGACGGTCAATAAGGTTGATAATTTGCGTCATATCTATCCCCTTCCCTAAATACCATTTCTTGGTTACAGTATAGTTATTATGCTTAAAAAGAGCAAGCTTTGCTTGAGTCTAAGAAACTCATATGCCATTGATTTACGGTATCTCCCACCATGTTCCTGCCGATAGAGATGACTCCCACAACCAATCGTGGTATCTGCCATTACCCAATAAAAAAACGGCAGTTTTTGGTGTCCTCACCATCGAAAGCGGACACGCATCCGTAGAAAAACTTAAAGGATTGGTGAAACACGCGCTTGATGAGTGCGCCGGTCATTCGATCGCACATGATGTGCGTCTTGAAACCATTTTTGAAAATCTCACGAACCAACTCAATCGAAGCATCGCTTCTTTTTTCAATCACGAAAGTATCATCGGTCTTCATGAGGTGAGTGCCGCGATCGGCATCATAAGTGACAACGAGCTCATCATGACCGGCGCCGGCACCATGCGCGCGCTTTTTGTCCGTGAAGATGTGCCCAACACCTTCCATGTCTTTGATCTCTTAAAATCACTTACCAAAGAAAGTCCGCGCGCTGATGCGTTTTTTGGGGCGCTCGTTGCCGGCGATATGCGTCCCCGCGATACACTTCTCGTGACAACACCGGCCACGATTGATGCGGCGGGCGACGCGTCACTGAAACGCGCCGTGAGTACGATGGAAGCAAACGACGCGGCGCAGGTGATTACGCACGCACTCGACTTGCATCGGGTCGCCGGCACCGCTCTCATTATACAATGCACGGAGCGAACGTCACGATCAACACCCGCCCCATCATCTCAAACCTCAATCGCCCAATTGCGTGAAACCGAACATGAAACGCGCAAAACATTGTCGGGCGCTCCCCGCCTTCCGGTCAAATCATGGCTCATGGCACGATGGATTTCCTTACGCACCGCGCTCCTGCGCGCCTTCGCTTTTTTGAAAAACTTAAAAAATAAAAAAACGCGCTTGCAACTTCCTTCGCTTGATGAATCATCACATTCGCATGAAGTGCCGCGCTCCACCTACCTTTCCGAAAAAGAGGAGGGGGGGAAATCACTCATCGCGTTACTCGGCCGATTCATAAGCGGTGTCGGTCTTTTTTGTGTCGGCTTTATCGGTGCCGTTGGCCATCTCGTGCGACATCCGAAAAAAATCAATGACTTTCGACACGCGGTGAAACGCATCGTGAACCTCCTCATTGACCGTTTTAATGCACTCCCGAAAACCGCAAAAATTATGGCGCTCGGCATTCTCGTATTTGTCGTGCTCTTCACCCAAAGCATTCTCTATTTGAACTATCGTCATGGTGCGGAAGTACGCAATGAAACCTACAAAGCCGCCATTACCCACATCACCGAACTTAAAGACGGCGCCGCGGCAAGTCTTATTTATGCCGACGAAAAACAAGCGCGCGACAAACTTCTTGAAGCAAAACGGCTTGCCACCGATCTGCCACGCGATTCACGATCTCATCGCACAGACACCATGCGTCTCGAAAAAGAAATCGGCGATGCGCTCGTCGCGCTTCGTCATGAAATCACCGTCACTCCTACCGTAGTCGCCACACTTCCCTCCTCGCCCGATCCCAAAGCATTTGATCGCTGGCTCTACCGTTTGGGAAATCCGAATGAATCAACTGAACTCAAAACAGCAAACACTTACGACGCAAAAACCGTGGGCCAACTCGGTGATGGAAGCGTTGTACTTCTCGACGAAGCGGGTGCGCACAGTCCTCTGAACGTCGTTTTCCCCCAAGGTCCCGTTACCGATGCAAAAATTTTCGGCAGTAAACTGTATCTGCTCGTGCCGAACGCTCATCAAATCTATCGCTTAAGTCGCCACGACACGAGCTTTAGCGGACTTGCGCCATGGCTCCCCACCGAAGATACGGAACTTGCAAACGCAGAAAGCATTGCAATTGACGGCGCGATCTACGCACTGCGTCCGAATGGGATCACCAAATATTTCACCGGTGTCCGCGAAGAGTGGACTCCCTACATTGATCCACCACTCGATGGCGCGACGCGCATCTGGACCGACGACGCCGCCGGCGGCATTTACATCCTTGATCACGAACGCATTATCGTCATCGGAAAACAAGGAAATCTCCTCGCGCAATATATTTTTCCCGAAGGAACGACCCTCCGCGACTTTGTCGTTGATGAACACAAAGCGCTAATGTCCGTCCTCGCCGGAAATAAGATCGAACACTTGCCTCTAACTCATTTAATAAAGTAAATTATGTCTGAACGTGACGTTGAAAAACTGCACGATGAACTGCGCCGCGAAAAATTGCGTACCTTTTTTGGAGATGTCTTAACTCCGGAAACACATCAAGAACTTGAAACGCACATCAATCGCTATTACGCGGATCTTGGGCATGTCGCTTTATTGCGTGACACTTATGATCACGCCATGCAAAAGCTCCACGCACTTGAAAAAGGACCGATCGCCATCTCGGACGATAGCGAGATGTCCATCGATCGCTTTCTTCAAAAAACACTCGACCTCATCACGGCGGCAAAACCGGGAGGATCAGTTCATCTAAATGACTACTATTTTCTTCTTGTGGCGTTAAAAGAACTTGAGCGCGGATTTCCCCAAGATGAAGAAATTCATTTTGCAACCGCCCGTATCCAAGAATACTATAATGAACAACTGCGCCTTTGGCGTGAAGCGAATGAACAAGGCACACAGAAACCCACCCCTCCCCCTCTCGAGATATCTTCCGAAATACAAAAGATGTGTCAACGATTACCTGATCTCATAAAACAAATGAACGCACGCGCGAATGATCAAGCACGAGAATCATACGATACTGACCTTCAAAACGCCCGCACCGCTTCCTTTGAGGCACTCGAAAAGTACCAAGAAGCATACACCAAGTTCACAAAAGACGCAGAACCACTTAAACAAAAACTTGCGGAATTGCAAAAAATACTTTCAAAACAAATTCGCGAGTCTGCTCCGCAATTCTCTGTCGCATCACCCGAGGAAACGACGTATCAAGCACAACGTTTTTCCGATTGGAAATGGAAAAATCTGTCTCTTGTGTTTTCAAATAATTCTCTTGAGAGTGCGCTGGTGGATCGCTCACAGGGAAATCATTTTGATTCCTTTGTGGTGATTGGTGACGCACCGCACTATGTGCTTCAGTGGCACGAAACCGTCTCGCCTCTTCTCGCATTTGCCGTAGCTGAACCGGGAATAAAAACCATATTAATCCGCGGCGACCGATTGAGTTCTAGAAGTTTGGATGAAGTACCTGAGGTACTCCGCAAAAACGGCCCGACATGGATCGTTTCCGAAGAAGGATTACTCGAATTACCCGAGCTACTTTTCGAAAGAGATACCCCTTGACCGCGTTTCAGGGGTCATATATACTGACATCAGTGCCACAGACCGTGAGAGACTATTCGTCTTAATTCCCGCAAAAAGTGGGGTCTCACCGAGGCAAAGGCGAGGCTTTATTTTCTACCAAAGCCGAGTCCTGAGCGAGTCCCCACATTATTGGGACGAGTCGAAGGATCTCATGGTCGATCGCTATTGTCTGTGGTGTTTTATACACCACTATTTTATTTAATGAAAAAAGGTATGCCCAAAACACGATCGGAAAAAGAAGTGGTCGTCACGAAATTAAGTGATGATCTGAAGCGCATGAAGGCCGCCGTGTTTGCGAACTACGAAGGTCTCACGGTTCCCAAGATCGAAGACTTGCGGCGCGAACTCAAAAAAGAAGGCGTTGATTATGCGGTCGTGAAAAAAACGCTTCTCGGCATTGCTCTCAAGAATGCGGGTATCGCGATTGATCCCCAAAACATTTCCGGCAACTTCGCCACCATTGTCAGTTACGAAGACGAAGTGGCGCCGGCGCGCATTCTTGCGGCATTCGCCAAAAAGAATGAGGCATTGAAACTCGTGGCCGGTATTCTCGAAGGTAATCTCATTGATGGAAAAGCGGTGATGGCGCTCGCAAAACTTCCCACAAAGACCGAACTTCTTGGAAGACTCGTCGGCACCCTCAATGCACCGGTATCCGGATTCGTCAATGTCTTGGCCGGCAATCTCAAAAATTTCGTTTACGTGCTTAACGCCATAAAAGAAAAGCAAACGACGTAAATCTTAAATCTTAAATCCAACAACTATGTCAGACGTTCAAATCCCCGAAAAATTCAAGTCCATCGTCGAAACCGTCGAAAAAATGTCGGTACTCGATCTTTCCGAGCTCGTTAAAGTGCTCGAAGAAAAATTTGGCGTTTCCGCTTCCGCCCCGATGATGGCCGTGAGCGCCGCTCCAGGCGCCGCCGCGGCACCTGCTGAAGAACAAACCGCATTCACCGTCATGCTCACTGAAGCGGGCGGCAATAAAATCGGCGTGATCAAAGCGGTGCGTGAAATCACCGGTCTTGGTCTCAAAGATGCCAAAGATGTCGTTGATGCCGCACCAAAAGCGGTAAAAGAAGGCGTCACAAAAGGCGAAGCTGAAGACATGAAAAAGAAAATTGAAGAAGCCGGCGGTAAAGTCACCATCAAGTAACCAAGAAAAAAAATCGGCCCCACGGCCGATTTTTTAATTTCTCAACCCTTACCCCGATTCGCGCGAATTGGAGGAAAGGTTATTTATTAAGTCCCTTCTTCATTTTCGCCCAGCACGCCGCCGAAGCGTTTTTTTATTTCGACGACTTTATTTTCCACTTCTTCGAGATGCTTTTTACAAAATTGTGCAAGCTCCATGCCGCGTTCGAATCCGGCGAGGCCTTTCTCGAGATCAACTTCTTTTGATTCGAACTCGGCCACGATTTTTTCAAGCTCGCGAAACGATTCTTCAAACGTTGGTTTTTTTATTTTACTGGCCATAGAAACAAGTGACAAAGTTTTGGCCGATCGGCCAAAACTTTGTCACGAACGATTTTAGAAAATTATGTTTTTATTTCACGAATATCCCCATCAAAAGTCCCTTGCCCCAAACGTATCGAAACCACATCACCCCTCGCGAGTGTCTTTACTGATCGTACCACATGGCCGTTCTTAAAGACAACGCTGTATCCGCGCGCCAACAGTTTTTCGGGATTCAAGTTTTCCAGTATGCGAATCGCGCCCGTCACGCGATCGTGCGTGCGTACAGAAATCTGTGCAAAACGCTCGGCGATACGCCGCGCCGCTTCACGCACGTATTCAATTTTCCTCCCCGTAAATCGCGCGAGCGCTGACGTCATGTCGGCGAGACGATCTTTGTTCGATTCAAGCGCGTAATCCATACGATCACGAAGCCGTTCGCTCATCACCGAAATTGCGTAACCGATCTCGCGGCGATCCGGCACCAACATCTCCGCTGCATTCGACGGTGTTGATGCGCGCCGATCGGCAACATAATCGGCGATCGTCTCATCGCGTTCATGCCCCACGCCGACCACAACCGGAATCTTCGATGCAAAAATCGCGCGCGCCACTTCTTCGGAATTAAATGCTTGGAGATCTTCGATCGAACCCCCTCCTCGAATTAAAACTAACACCTGACATCTGACATCTGACATCTGACACTCCGCAAAAGCAGAAACAATTTCTTTGATGGCCGAGGCGCCTTGGACGGCAACATGATAGAGATGGATCGTGAGCCCTGACCAGCGATTGTTTACGATGCGGATGAAATCCGTGTACGCGGCGCTTTCGCGGGAGGCGATGAGTGCGATGTGTTCCGGAAATTGCGGCAACATCCGTTTACGCTCGAGTGCAAAAAGACCTTCGGTTTCCAATTTTTTTTTCAAAAGTTCAAACGCGCGGCGAAGCGCACCTTCACCAATCAACTCCACGCGCTCGACATTGATCGCAAACTTTCCGCTTTTCGGATGCACTTTAGGAAATCCGTATGCGTTGATTTTCATGCCATTCTCAAGCGGCGTGCGCATCTGCCACACCGTTGCAAAACAGTCAATGACTCCCTGATCATCTTTCAATTTGAACCATATCCATTTATCCTGCGACACTTTGTATTCGGCGACTTCTCCCAAAATACCAACTTCATGCGGCGAAATTGATCGCCGCATGATGTCGTTTAAGACGGTGATAAATTCAGAGACCGTGAAGATTTGCATACTCGAGCCATTAGCCCACTAGTTCTTAGCCATTAGATTGTACCACAGTCCACACCCTCTTGGTAAACTGTTCTCCCTTACAAAAACAGTCGATTTCCCCCTCTTAAGGTAAGAGGGGGCGAGGGGAGTTATGTTGTCTGCATAACCCCCTCAAGTTTTACGTCTCCCCCTTGCCCCAAGGGGGAGAAAAGCCGGTCTGATCTGCCCCCCTCTTAAGGTAAGA
>JGI1358J11329_10004190_pt1 | contig 10448 bp, 10 predicted proteins | sample Subgroupgradi54m_FD_11329 | JGI IMG/M metagenome (IMG submission 11329)
TCTCGCTGCTCGGCCTGCTCAGCCTGCCCCTGCAGAATGGTCTGTCCCGTTTCTTCGAGCGGCAGGCGGACCGGTACGCCCTCACCATGGCCCGTTCGCCGCAGGCCTTCGCGGCAGCACTCCGGCGCCTCGCCCAGCTTAACCTCGCCGACCCCACCCCCCCGCGCTGGATCGTCTGGCTCTTCTACGACCACCCACCGATCACCGATCGGATCCGCGACGCCCAACACACGTCAGGCCCTGCGCAAAGCGGAAGACGTATCTGACGCCAGGCGACACTCCCCGCAAATATGCTCCTCATTGTCCATTTGATTTGTTATAATTTGTAAGTTCACTCCGGAGGCCCCCTGGTATGAAACTGTTCGAGACGCTCACCCCAAACGAAGTGGCTAAGAGCCTGAGGCTTCATCCCTTTACGGTGGCACGACTGGCTAGAGAGGGAAAGTTACCAGCCTTCAAAGTCGGCGGAGTTTGGCGGTTTCGGAAGGATCAGCTGGAACAGTGGATTGAAGAACGGACAGAGACCAAAGTGAAGCGCAGGCAACGGACAGTGCGAGTCGCATGAAACCCGCAGCGGCAGAGATCAAACCTTCAGGTCCTCACACGCAGACTGTCGATGTAGCACGCTTAGACGATTTAGCACATCAACTTGCGCCAAAGTTCTCAACTAATCTCCTACAAATCGCCAAAGCACATACAGGTGAGGCAGATTTTCGGCGAGAGGCGGCGCGCCTATTTGAGGAAATCGCTGAACAGGCCGCCATCAGGTTGGATGTACGTGACGAATTCCGGGTTGCTAAAGGTCGGGTGGACGCAGTCTATAATCGACTCGTAATCGAGTACGAACATCCAGGGGCATTGCGAGCTGAGCGCGGTAAAGGCGGCAACCCGCATGCGGTCCAGCAGGTCAAGGACTACATCCTCGGCGTGGCAACGCGGCATCGGCGTGAAACTTCCCGTCTGGCCGGCGTGGCCATGGACGGCCACTACTTCATCTTCGTGCGGCGTGTCGGGGAGGGGTGGATCGAAGACGATCCGGTTCCTACGAACGCTGCGTCTGCTGCGTACTTCCTCCGGCTGTTGTTTTCGCTGTCCGTTGGGGCCGCGTTGGTCCCGGAGAACCTTATTGAGGATTTCGGACCCAGAACCTTGCGGGCCCAGCGTGCGGTCAGAGCGCTGTATGCCACGCTGCATTCCAGCAAGCATCCGCTGGTGGAGAAACTATTCGAGCAATGGAGGATCTTCTTTGCGGAGGTCACGGACTACAAAGAGTGGGCGGAGCAGATTCAGCACAAAGAGGAGTTTCATACATTCGTCAAGGCGATGGGGCTCGATCCTAAATATGTCGAGGCGCCTAAAGTGTTCTTCGCCCTGCACACCTACTACGCACTGCTCATCAAGCTGGTGGCATCGCTGGCTGCCGCCAGGTTTGCAGGCGGGAGTACCGCTCCTCTAGCGAAGATGGCAATGCAGGACGACGCGGCCCTCTTGGAGAGTTTCCGGGACCTTGAGCGTGGCGGGCTATTCCGCGCCTACGGCATCCGCAACTTCCTGGAAGGCGACTTCTTTGGTTGGTACCTGGCCGCGTGGAATGACGACGTGGAGGAGGCTGTCCGAGCACTCGTGCAGCGGCTCTCGGAGTATGACCCGGGTTCACTGGAGCTGGCCCCGGAGAACGCCAGAGACTTGCTCAAGAAGCTTTATCACTACCTGCTGCCCCGCGAGATTCGGCATGACCTGGGCGAATACTACACGCCGGACTGGCTCGCCGAACGCCTCATTCGCCAGACGCTGACGCTTGGCGGCGGTCGGAATCCCGGTATTAGCCCGGATACTCGTATCCTCGATCCTGCCTGCGGTTCCGGGACCTTCCTCGTCCTGATCATCCGCTTCATGCGCAACGCAGCGGAGCGCAAGGGCCTCAAGCCAGCAGCTACACTCAGCGCGATTCTGAAAAACGTCGTCGGCATTGACCTCAATCCTCTCGCCGTCATCGCAGCACGGACTAACTATCTCCTGGCGCTAGGGGACTTGCTCAAATCTCGCCCTGGCGAGATTGATATCCCGGTTTATCAGGCCGATTCCATCCTGACGCCGGCCGCGGGCGAGGGGTTGTTTGAAGGCAACCGCTATGTGCTGAAAACCTCAGTAGGGGCTTTTGGGATTCCCGATGCGTTCGCCAAGAAGGAGCGGATGGATCTCCTGGCAAACATGCTGGATGAGTGCGTTGAGACAGCGGTGAGCACTGAAGCATTTTTGGCCCGCATCAGACAATCCGGGCTGCTGCAGCCGGAAGAACTGAAATCTGCAAAGGATGCTCTCACAGGGCTCTTTGAAGAGCTTGTGAAACTCCACAAGCAAGGGCTGAACGGAGTGTGGGCGCGTATCATCAAGAACGCCTTCGCCCCTGTCTTCCTGGAACCGTTTCAGTACATCGTCGGCAATCCTCCCTGGGTCAACTGGGAAAGCCTTCCTGATGAGTACCGTCGGGACACCAAGCCCCTCTGGGAGCACTATGGGCTATTTCCGCACGGCGGCATGGACACGATCCTCGGCAAGGGCAAGAAAGACATCTCTATGCTGATGACGTACGTGTCGGTGGACAAGTACCTCCATCGGGGTGGGAAGCTTGGATTTATCCTGTCGCAGAGCCTGTTCAAGACTTCGGGAGCCGGTCAAGGATTCAGGCGGTTTCTTCTTCCCGACAACACGCCATTTGGCCCCTTGGCGGTTGAAGACATGGTAGAGTTGAACCCTTTTGAGGGGGCGACGAACCGAACCGCCGTGGCGGTGTTCGCCAAGGGTAATCCTGTGCGATATCCGATCACCTACCAGTATTGGCGGAAGCGTGAAACCGGGCGCGGCAGTTCGATTGCATTTGATACCCCGTATGAAGAGGTAACGAGTGGGAAGATCACCTTCCGGTCTTGGCAGGCGGAGCCAGTGAACAGATCAGATCGGACCTCCGCATGGATTTCTGCTCGGCCAAAAGCACTGCGAGCCTTACGTAAGATCATTGGCGCTTCCGAATATACCGCCCATGCTGGCTCATTTACCGGAGGCGCAAACGGTGTCTATTGGGTTGAGGTACTCGGAACAAGACCTGGTGGTCTGACTATCATTTCAAACATTACGGAAGGGGCGAAGCGCCAAGTTCCTAATACCCAGGCGGCAGTGGAAACCGATTTGCTCTATCAATTGCTCCGTGGCCGTGATGTGGCGCGGTGGGCTACAAAACCCTCCGCTCACATCTTGATGGCCCAGGACCCGAAGACACGCCGAGGAATCTCAGTCCAAGTGATGGAGAGCAAGTACCCGAAGGCTCACTCATACCTTGCGAAGTTCGAAAAACTCCTTCGCAGTCGAGCTGCCTTCAAGCGGTATTTCCGTCCAGAGGATCCTTACTGGTCAATGTTCAATGTCAGTAACTTCACGTTTGCGCCATGGAAGGTCGTTTGGCGTGAGCAAGCAGATGGTTTCACTGCGGCAGTGGTGGGGCCAGATAAACGACGCCCCATTATTCCAGACCACAAGCTAATGACGGTAGAAGTTAGCTCAGAGGAAGAAGCGCACTATTTGTGCGCGGCCCTCAATTCTTCCCCTTCACGGCTTGTTGTAGCCGCTTACACCGTCCAAATCTCCATGGACACGCACATCCTGGAAAACCTGCAGATTCCTCGATTCGTGATGTCGTTGGCCATACACAAGAAATTAGCCGCGCTGTCCCTCGCAGCGCACAAGGCTGTAGCAACTGGTCAGGCTGAGAACGTAAAGGAGATTGAAGTAGAAGTGGATAAGGTAGTCGTAAAGCTCTGGACTTTGTCAGACGACGAGCTTACGGAAATCCAGCAGTCCCTAGGAGAGGTTTGAGGTGCCAAACCCATTTGAAGGTCTCCGCCCAGCACTGGAGCTGATGGCTCGTGAGAGTCAACAGGTGCTACCCGCTTCGGGGCAAATTGTTGAGGATCTCGAGCGGCCGGACTTGGAGGAGACCTATGACCGTCTCCAGACAAGGGAGGAGGACCGGCTGCTCGAAACACTGATTGAGACCCCGAGCCAGGATGTTGTCCGTCCGGTGCCACCGAAGTATCGGCCCGGACACCATCCGTTTCGGTACTTCCTGGACGGCTCAGCGAAAACCTACTTCATCGGGACGGTAATCGAGCAGGACCGTGCGGTGCCGGTACATGTCGCGCAGGTCGGGGTGGCGGCGATCTATAGAGGGGATGACGGGACCATCCGGACTGCAGCGGTAAGACACCAAATTCTACTGCTGGTTCCGAAGGGGCAGTTGTCTTACGGCGAGCAACTGGAGGGTCTGGTGGGTCGCATGGACCCGAACCGGTACGTCTTTGTTGACGCAGAGGCGAGAGACGCGCTTGCTGATCAGGCAGGCGGAAAAGAGCCGCGCTCACGAGCGCCACACCGGGCAAATGGTTACATGCGGAATTTGGAGATTCAGGTAGCCCGTGAGTTAGAGCGCCCACAGAGCCACTGGCTGGTCGTCGATGGTAATCCTGGAAGTGAAATGCAGGAATGGCGTCGAGGAGAACTGTTGGCGGTGGCCAAGCAATTCAGCCGTGACCAGTTCTTCAGTATCCATGCGAATCGTGGCTCTCGACGAAAGATCAGCCTCTATCAACTGCTGGCAGACCTACCGGTCGCCCATCGGACAGCGGCGTTTTCAGTGCAGGGTGGGAAGGTGGTTCGGTGGTACGTTCGGCTGCGGGGCGAACGCGGGCAACTCGAATACCCGCTCATGGGTGTCGTGAAGGTTGAGCTGCCGAATCCAGGCGGTGAGCCGGTACCAACTGAGCAGATTGACGCGCTCTCACAAGCCGTAGTGGCCGAGCGAAGCGAAACCCCACATGGACGAGACCCGCGCTGGCACGCCCACCTGTACGCCATTTACCTGGCGGAGCAGGCGATCAAGAACCGCTTCCTATCCTCGGAAATTTTGAAAGCCGGTCTTCGGTGGCCATCCCTTCAACTTGTGACCAAGGAGGTTTGATATGGCAAATGCATCGACGGAAACCGCTGCGGCGAAAGCGGAGAGGGCTTTGGCTCCGAAGCCAGCGCAACACGCCCAACCCCAGCCGCCTCAAGCCGCTCCGGTAATCGGGCGCGCTTCAGCAACGGAACGCGATCCGAGCTCCTCAGAAAAGTTTTCCTTTTGGCTTGCGCCCGGCGCGCTGGTGAACCCATTTGACATCATGGAAGCCGCACAGGTTCAGCAGAGCCGGACATTTGGGCTTGTGACGAACATCAAACAACTCACCGATGCACCCTCGCACCTATCAAACTTCATCTCGAACGACTTCGGCAATGTTGCGGAACAAGCCAATACACCGCGTCAGGGCGCCAATGTGGTTGAAGTAGGTGTGCTGGCGAACGACAAGAAGCTCTACATGCCTGTCCAGAGCGAGGCAGAGGTGAAGTTCGCTGATGAGGCAGGCATTCACATTGCGCTTGGGATCGACCAGATTGAGGGGAAGGAACGCATCCCGGCGGGCATGATTGAGATGTCTAACGGGACGAAGGCCCGAGTTTACTTGCACCGCGACTACGTGCTGGGGCCGGAAAGCGCGCACGTTAACATTGCCGGGATTTCCGGACTGGCGACGAAAACCTCCTACGCCATGTTCCTGATCCAATCTATTCTCCAGACAGTTGGGGAGCAGGACATAGCGGTTATCCTGCTCAACGTCAAGCAGCATGACTTGCTCGTGATTGATAAGCCGGTGAAGGGGCTTAAGCCTGAGGACCACGCGTTGTGGGAGGCGATGGGGCTGCGTCCGCAGCCGTTCCACAACGTGCGCTACCTGCTGCCTTGGGGTAAGGACACGCAGACCACTGGCCTGCCGAACTGCTTTGGAGAGCCTCCTGACCAATTTCAGACCTATGCCTATGCCTTGGGCGACGTTGTGGGCGATAGAGCTAACCCGGGGCCAGGCCTCAGCCTGCTAGTGCGCGTTCCAGACCCCTGGGATACCCTCGGAGCTTTGATCGGCGAGGTGCAGCAGGGGGTCATGAACCAGGAGCCGAAGTGGCGGGAAGTGACGTCCTGGGACCGCCTCCTTAATGGGAAGCCGCTTATGGATGCTGGTGTCCCACAACCATTAGGCCACGAGATTAAAGCATCATCTGTCGGTCGATTTGTACGGGTTCTCCGGCGCGTAGTGAAAAACAGGCAATCGGGCCTGTTCGTTGATCAGCGCTCTCCCCGCAAGGCGGCCAATCTGGGAGAAGAAATCCGCCAGATCAAGGGCGGGCAGACGTACGTGGTGGACATCGCTAAGCTCACGGAGGAGGAGCGGGCGCTGGTCTTTGGGCATATCATTCAGGAAGTGTATGGCATGTACGCTGAGGCGACTATCGACGAGCAGCGCGACTTACCGAAGAACGTGATCATTTTCGTGGATGAGTTGAACAAGTATGCACCGGATACGCATCGGGGTGGTGAGACTTCAATTTTAGAGTTTGTGTTGGACATCGCAGCCCGTGGGCGTTCCCTGGGAGTGGTGCTGGTTTCCGCCGAGCAGTTTATGAGCGAGGTCCACCCGCAAGTTGTCGGCAACTGCGCCACAAAGGTCATCGGGCGCAGCGATTCCGCAGAGCTTTCCAATTCCAGCTACCGGTTTATCGGGCAGGACGTGAAAGGACATCTGACACGGCTTGAAAAAGGGCAACTGCTTCTGACGCACCCGCTCTACCGGCAGCCGGTCCGAATTTCGTTCCCACGTCCTGCCTACGAGATGATCGGCCATGGCCGAAGGACATGACAAGGGTGTACACGATTCGATCCAGGCACACGGATAAAACCACGTGGGCTCCACTCGCAAGGCCTGCGTCACTGCATCGGACCCCGATTCACCGTTGGTTCGTCTATCCGCAGAGCTATTCGCACACCCTCGTTGAACGAATCATTCGGCATTGGGGTCTCACCCGTTCCGACAACATTCTCGACCCATTCGTCGGCGCTGGCACTACCCTGCTAACCGCCAGGCAGGCCGGAATATCGGCGACTGGCCTCGATGTTCTCCCCCTGTCGGTGCTGGTCAGCAACGTCAAAGTCCGCTCCTACCGCGCCAAGCACTTGGAACAAGAGCGCACGAGATTCTTTGCTACTCTTCCCGATGAACCGCCAGCCACACTTGCTTCTGACCTACCCCTGCTACAGCGGGCGTTTTCTGAGACGGCGTGGCGGTGGCTTGCCTACTTAAAAGAGCGAGTTGCTTCCATTGGAACCCGGTCACATCGAGAATTCTTCCTGCTGGCAATGCTTCGAACGGCCCGGCAGCTCTGCGGAGCCACCTCAGACGGTGGATGGCTACGTTGGTCCGAGCAAAAACCCGCTGGCCACACGGCCCCATTGCGGATGCAACGGATGGTAGATCAGATGATCGCCGATGTCTGGCAACACCCTTTGCCAGCAGCGCGCGGAGGACACTGGAGCGCCAGACGTGGGGATGCCCGCTTTCTCCCGGACACCCTCGGGCGATTCACCACCGTCATCTGTTCTCCCCCCTATCCGAATCGCCACGACTACTCCCGCGTCTTTGCACCGGAGCTACTGACGGGATTTGTGGATGCAGAACAGCTCAAGCAACTCCGGTACGTTTCCTTCCGCTCCCACATTGAAGCGCGGGACCCGGAGTATGTGCAGAACGGCTACCGGCCTCCGCAGGCATTGCGCCGGACATTGGACAGTCTGGAACATGCCCCCGTTACCAATCCGCGAGTCGTTCCGATGGTCGAGGGTTATTTCCGTGACACGTTTGAGGTTTTGCGTGTTCTCAAAGGCCACTTGCGTGAGGGGGCCAGGCTAGCTTTTGTGGTCGGCAACGTGCGCCACGCTGGGGTGATGGTTGAGGTGGACGAGTGTCTGGCGCGTATTGGAGAGTCGCTAGGCTACCGACGGCTTGGCATCTGGGTCATTCGCATGCGCGGCAACAGTGCCCAGCAAATGGGTGCTTTTGGTCGCTCCCCAGCCAGAGAGAGCATAGTATTCCTTCAACGTCCTTAGAAGAAACTGTATCGACCTAAAGGCACATGCCGAAAACCAGAGGCAGCCCAAATGCGTGCCGAGCAGCGCATGAGTCAGGAGGGTTGAAGTCCCTCTCGCGCCCAGACGAGGGGTGCGATATCCAAAAGCGGGGGTAACGCCTCGCTGGCCCCTTGACGCAGAGCGTCAAGGGGAGGACAGGGTGTCCAGTGAGGTGGAATCCGGAAAGGTGCCAGCTACCGGGGTGCTTGGCACCGGGGGGATAGGCGTGTGGCAGGCACATCGTCCCGCCTCGTGCCGTTCCAATTCTCTCCGCCGAAGATCTCCCGCGCGGTCCCGCCCCGTTCCAACACGTTGGAACGGGGTCAGCAGGAACGGGACGGGCTCTTTCACCCGCATGGTTCGGCTCATCAAGTTGGAACGNCACGAGCTGATCCGGGCTATCGCCTTTGGAGCGCCCCCCGCTTGTCAGGCCAGCGGGCCGTGCTGAACGCCCAATCTGGTATCTGACCCTGTTCCTTGTCTCACCTCTTGACGATATAACTCTCAGGTTATATACTTAATCATGGGTCGCAAGGCCGTCGTCTATTATCCGGATAGCCGAGGCAAGACCCCGGCTTTAGAGTTTCTCTTTGGGTTACCACAAGATGACCAACAGAAGGTATTCGCGTATATCAGTTATCTGGAAGAACATGGAGAAGTCTTGCGGCGGCCGATTGCCGAATATTTGGGTGACAAGCTGTACGAGCTGCGCCCGAAGCAAGTGCGTATCCTCTATGCATTCGTCGGCAAGGGGACTGTGGTGATTCTCCACGCGTTCCGGAAGAAGACAGGGCCGGTGCCGCCCGCAGAGCAGCGACTGGCGCAGTCCCGGCTCGCAGACTTCGTGCGGCGCTACGAGCAAGGGTTGATTACGGTGAGGAGGTGAGTGAGATGAGACAGGTTCGAGCCGTCAGTCATCGTCAGGTGATGAGCCGCCTGCTCAAAGATCAGCGGTTCCGGCGGGGCTATGAGGAGGAACTCGAAAAGCTACGGATTGTGGATGCGATTATCGCCTTACGGCAACGGCAGGGCATGACGCAGAAGACGCTCGCCCGTCGTCTGAACGTGAGCCAGCCCTTCATCGCCAAGCTGGAGAAGGCCGAAACCCATAACTTTACGCTCGACACGCTCATTAAGGTCGTGACCGCCCTGAATGGGGAGTTGATCATCCACATCAAGCCCCGCAAGGTCCGCTTGGCAATTGGGCATGGCTGAGCGTTGAGGATAGAAAGACCGGTGCCGTCCCAAATCGCCCCGCCTCGCTGATCCGGGTTGCCCCCCGTCCCGCCTAGCTGGAAAGAAAGGTGGAAAGGTGCCAGCTACCGGGGTGCTTGGCACCGGGGGGATAGGCGTGTGGCAGGCACATCGTCCCGCCTCGCTGATTCGGAATTCCGGTGCCACAAGACGATTTCCGAGTCAGGCTCAGCCAATTCCCTGAGGCCATGGCGCGCCTCCCGCGCTTCACCCTCCCCGATCTCCCGTCCCACGTGACCCAGCGGGGGAACCGCCGCCAGGCCGGGAAACACAGAGGCGTCCTGCTTGTGCCAGGCTTAGCGGGTGATCAGAGCGAGAGAGGAACCGCGACGCAGAGGATTTTTGCGGAGTTGACGCCGGTGTTTTCCATCTGATGCGTTCGGCTGCAGCGCTTCTCCGCGTCGCGCGGCGCCTGCCCGCTTCAGCTGTGAGACTGGCGCAGGCGGCGGAAGTCGTCTCGCAGCTCGTTGAGCGCCTCGACCAGTTGTATCTTCCGCGCCAGGGGCAGCCGTGCCCGCTTGTGATGGAAGGCCTCCGCCCGCTTGAAGAGCTGCTCACGGGTGAAGAGCTTGCCGTTAATCTCGATTTTGAAGTTCCCAGCGCTTGAAGGTCTCATAGAGGTCATGCCGTTTCAACAGCGCCTCGAGTGCGCGGCGGTCGAGGGACGCCTCTTCGAGCAGACGGCGCACCTTCTCACGGTCCTTCCGCAGGATGAAGACGTCCAGATCGTAGGTCGATTGCGGGTCCGTATAGAAATTGACCGCCATGCCCCCGCCGATGGCGTACGCGTCGATCAAGCCCTGATGTTGTAACGCGTTTAACGCCACGACCGCCTTGCGTAGCCGCTCAATCACTCCGACACCCCCTGTTCGGGCACCGCTGAACCTATTATAGCATCATGCGAAGGGGCGCATGGCACGCGCTGAGTTGTCACCAGATTGTGAATTCCGGCGCCACAATACGATTTCTTGGAAAGGAAAGGTGCCAGCTACCGGGGTGCCGCACTTCGTGCTCGGCATGCCTGTCGCCGACCCCCGCCGCTTGGCTTCGCCAAGCGAAGCCGCGGGGGTGCCCGGCTCGGGCATCGGCATCACGTTCGCCCGCCAGCGCGGGCTCAGGCGGCGGGCGTGTGTCTTCGCCCTCCCGG
>JGI1358J11329_10004192_pt1 | contig 10443 bp, 10 predicted proteins | sample Subgroupgradi54m_FD_11329 | JGI IMG/M metagenome (IMG submission 11329)
TCACTTGGGCCATTGAGCGAGCCACGGTGGATGCCTGGACGACGCCGCGCATCTGTCAGGTGTTGCAGCTCACGTAGGGCCATTTTGCAAAACCTCAGTTACTAAGTAAGACGCCGTGTGCGAGTTTTCCGGTAGACAAAAGAGCCCTCCGCCCGTACAACAGGTGTGTGTCTACACCAACGGACGGAGGACCCGATGCAACTCGACGAGTTGATCATCACCATGTTCTGCCACATCGACGATTTTGTCAAAACCCATTTCCCAGCCCGCCGCTTGCGACAGCGTGGGCCACCGCCCCAGCTGACGGATAGCGAGGTCATCACCATGGAAGTGGTCGGCGAATACCTCAGCCTGAACACCGAGAAAGCCATCTACCAGTATTTTGCCCGACACTGGCGCCATGTCTTTCCCCGCCTGCCGGATCGTTCCAACTTCGTCCGGCAGTGTGCGGCGACGGGGTGGCTGAAGCGCCCCTTCCTCGACGCGCTGACGCGGGCCGAAGATCCCTTCATCCCGCGCATCGACAGCATGCCGCTGCACGTCTGCGAGTTCGTGCGGGCCAGGCGCTGTCGTCTGTTCCGCGGCCAGGCCAGCTACGGCAAGTGGTTCGGGCAGACCATCTCCGGCTTCAAGCTGCACCTGAAGCTGACGATGCGCGGCCTGGTGCGCGCCTTTGCGCTCACCCCCGCGAAGACCAGCGATGTGACGGTGGTCCCGGAGTTGGTGGCGTCGGATCACCACGGCTGGGTGGTGGGCGATACAGGCTATCGCTCGAAACCCTTGACTCAGCAGTTGCTGCAGGAGCAGCAGCTGGTGTTGCCTACGCCGGTACGCCGCAATGAGCAGACGCCACAGTTGGCGCCGCCAGCACTCCACCAGCGTCTGGTGGGCATGCGCCGTCTCATTGAGACGGTGAACGGCCAACTGGAACAGCAGTTCCAGATCAAGGATAGCTGGGCCCGCGACCTGTGGCACCTCACGGTGCGGATCGTGCGCAAACTGTTGGCTCATGCCCTCTGTGTCCTGCTCAACATTCGGCTGGGTAGAGACCCGTTACAGCTCAAGGGACTTGTGACCTAACACTCGCACACGGCGTTAAGTAAGACAAATTCATACACGGAGGCGTGGCATGAGAGTGACGCGGACGTGGACCATTTCACTGCCGCCCGAGATGAGTCGGCTGGCGCAAGCCGTCGCTGCCGAGGAGCACCGGACGAAGAGCGAACTGGTACGGGAAGCGCTCCGCCGCTACTTTGGGGCGAGGCGGCACGCCTAGCGCTCGAGTGCGAGCGAACGTCTGGCCCAGGCGGGAGATCTGGTCGAGGTCTATCGCCAACGCCATTCGGCGGCCGCACCCAACGAGGCCGAACTGCGCCGGACCTTCCGAGGCGTGCGCCGGATGCACCAACGGCTCCAGGCGACCTGGCATGAGCGCGCTTGAGCAGGCGGTGGGGGCGTTGGCGAGGTGTCTTGAGGAGCAGCGCGTGGCCTACATGCTCATCGGTGGTATTGCCAACCTCGTTTGGGGTGAGCCGCGTGCGACCCTTGACGTGGATGCCTCGGTATGGGTCGAGGAGGCGGAGTGGCCGGGCCGCGCGTTGCGTCGGCGGTTTCGCGTGATCCCAAAGGATCCCGCGGAGTTTTTACGGGATACGCATGTCCTGCCCGTTGAAACGCCTGAGGGGATCCGGATTGACCTCATCTGGGCGCAGCTCCCGTACGAGCACAAGGCCATCGCCCGCGCGATCACGACGGACGTGGCCGGCCATCAGGCGCGAGTCTGCCGGCCGGAGGACTTGATCGTGCATAAGGTGATCGCTGATCGTCCCAAGGATCGTGAGGATGTCCGTGCCATCGTGCGGTACCAGAGACGACGGCTCGACCGTCGCTATCTCACACAGACGGTTCGCGCGCTCTCGCGGGCGCTTGATCAGCCGGAACGGCTGACCTTCCTCAACGCCTGCTTCCGGCCATCCAAGTCCTCGCCGCGGCCGCCAGTCCTCTGACAGACCCGTCCCGCCGTCATGGGTTGCGCCGGCCGGTAAACGCGCTAGAATAGACGGGCATTTGCACCCCATCCTTCCAGGCCTGCCGGTGGAGCTTCCTCCAGGCCCCGCGCACCATCCTGAGCGAGCGTCCCTCGGCTCCGCTCGGGATGTCCCGAGTGAGCGAAGCGAATCGAGGGACGAAGCGAGTCGAAGGGTTGTGTCGTCAACGTGAATCGATTCAGAACTGCTGAGCAGGGGAGGCGCTGATGCTTCTACTGGTGTCGATTGCGGCGATCCTTGCGCTGATCCTCGGCTCTGTCCTCCGGCACATCCTCGGAGGGATGCTGGGACTGTATCGGGTGGTGCCGGTCAATGAGGCGCACATCCGCGTCCTGCAGAACACGAAGAGCGTGTTTTCGTCCCGCGTGGGAAAAAGCGCCTACTGGGTGGTGCCCTTCGTCACCAAACTGCACAAGCTCCCGCTGTGCAACCTGGCCATCCCGGTCAATGACATCAAGCTCAACGACAAGGACATGGCCAAGTTCGTCTGCGACATCATGTGCTTCGTGAACATCAGCAACATCGACTTGGCCGTGGAGCGTCTGATTCTGACCGACACCGAAAAGGAGCTGGGGTTTGATTTCGTCAAACTGTCCGAGGACCTGCGCGCCATCATGGAAAGCGTGGGACGCACCGTGACTACGAAGCAGACCATCCTGGACATCTACATGAACCGCTCGATGCTCGACCAGGCCATTACCAAGGAAGTCGAAGCGGTGTTTCCAAAATGGGGGATTCAGTTGGTGGACCTGGAGCTGAAAGACATCAAGGACGCTCCGGGCAGCACCATCATCCAGGATATCGAGCGGAAAGTCGCCGCAGAAATCCGGCGGGACGCGGAGATCAGAGTGGCCACGACGACCAAGGAAGCGGAGCTGGCCAAGGCCGAGGCGGAAGAGATCTACCGGAAGCGGCAGATTGCGAAGGATCAGCAAATCGGGATCGCCGAGCAGGAGAAGAACCAGCAAATCGCGCAGCGGGAAGCCCTGGCCAACATCCAGAAGGTGGAAGCGCAGCGGAGGCTGGATGTGGGGCGCGCCGAGATCGAGAAGCAGAAAATCGAGCAGCTGGCGCTGGCCGAACAGATTAAGCTCACGGTGGAAGCCGAAGGGCACTCGAATCAGATCACCGCCGTCGGAACAGCCGAAGCCAATGTCATCCGCATCAAGAAAGAGGCCGATGCCGCCGGCACCTTGAAGCTCGCCGAAGCCCTGAAGCAGTTCAACGAAGTCGCCATCAACGTCAAAATCCTCGACATCCACCGGGACGTGATGCTGGCGAAGTTCGCGGCGCTCTCGCAGGCGATCCAGCAGGCGGACATCAAGTGGATCATGAGCGGGGCCAATGCCCAGAAATTCTTCGGGCTGAACCTGGATGCCGAGGGAGGCGCGAACCTCCAGCAGTTCTTTCAGGAAAGCGGCCTTGACCTCGACCGGCTGAAGACGCTCCTGAAGGAAAAGAAGGAGCCATAGAGCGAACAAGCCGGATTGCCGAGAGGGGTGGGTACCTCCGTCATCCGGCGCTCCGGTAATAAGATGCTGGGGCAGGAGGGCCGGGTGGCCGATCCCGCCACTGCTTGAACGTGTAATGTGGAAGGCGGGATCCCGCTCTGCGGGACCGGCACTCCGCCGCAGGCGGGGCGTGCCTCGCTTAGCGCTTGGCATCGGTGCGCAGCAAGAGCGGGCGCATCGAGAGGCGCCGATTCTGAAGCGGTCGCGTTCAGGGCGACCGCGGAAAGCCGAACACGCTGGTGTTCGGCCTCTCACCGGCTTCCATTGACAAGCTAGAATACCCTTTCATGCCGGTGTAGCTCAGGGGCAGAGCAGCTGTTTCGTAAACAGCGGGTCGCAGGTTCGATTCCTGTCACCGGCTTTTTTCTTTCTCTCGAATCTTCAATAGCTTACAGTTAATCCTTTCCCCTCGCTCCTCACCCTCCAGACTGCCGTGCCCATGTGGTGCCCATAAACCCATCCGAAACGGCCACGATGCCTTCCTCGGACCCCAACCTCTTCCAGAGTAGTGTCCTTGACCTTACCGTGACTGGCTGGTGCTAGCGCCTCTCTTCTGAGCTGCCGCCCAACAGCGCTTTGCCAAGCAGGGCATTCCTGCGCGAGAATGGCCGGAAAAGCGCCTTCGGGGGGTGCCCCTGGGGTTGGGGGCTTAGCGGACTCACTCCCCCGCCGCACTAGAAGAATTTGAGGCTAACTTATGTCGATTGACAGAAAGCTCTTGATTCGAAAGACCTGGTCCGGCAAGGTGGGCCCTGTCGAAGATGGGGCCTCACAACAGGCTGAATTGGCCCGCAATGTTCTACAAGAGGCCTTCAACCTCTGGGTAGGCCCGGAAATTGAACGGCGTAAACAGGCGGGCCAACTTCCACTCAGCTTCGTCCTGATCGGGGCGCAGGTAATCTTTAACCTTGATGCCAACGCACCAGAGATCAGACTGGATGAGGAAGTACGTGCTGGTGCTCGGATCAAGGCTACCAGGTCATTCCAGCAAGGCGACAGCATTAAGACGAGTGAGGTCGAAGCAATACATGAGGTTCTTCTGACCGACCTCGACCCAAATGCTGCCCACGTCACGATGATTCGTATTCGTGATATCTGGTTTATCGCTTTCGACTTCCGTTATAACGCCCTGAGAGCCTCTGAAACACATGCGGCATCGGCAGAGTTCCTGAGCTGTGCCGAAGTTGCAGCCGAGAAGGGTCATAGGAGGGCCTTCGTCGAGAACCTCTTTGGAGCAACGGAGTTAATGGCGAAAGCTGAATTACTTCTGCTGGCGGAGAAACAGGCTCTAACGGCGAGGAGCCACGGTGCCATTTCGGCGAAGTACAACTGGTGGAGAGAAAAAGCGGCGTGGATCGAGCCGAAACACACTGACCTTCTGAACCGCCTGACGCGCCTTCGAACCCCTGCCCGCTATTTACGAGGGGTTGTCAAGCTGACGCCAGAAGAGATACGGCACATGCTGACTACGGCACAGGAGTTGTTCAACAGCTTACGGGATCGCATCCCAAAGCGATTTCCCCGATCACAGTCTTCGTAAGGGGGGGGGGCACCTTCCACCGGCGGTTCGACGTACGGATGGACTCCCACGCCGCGCGCAGATGTTTCGCTCACGGGAACCCTGAACCGTCGGCTACCAGTTCGAGCCCCGTCGCCTCCCGCCCCGTCAACATCTCTTTCGTAGGAAACAGAACGCCGCCAGCATCTCGTGCTGACGGCGCTCTGCGTTGTTCCGTCGGTTGGTGCCTTCTGCCGCTTCGCGTGCGGGGGTCCCGGCTTAGCGGCGGCGTCCGCCCCCACCGTGAAATCCACCTCCGCCACCGTGGAAACCTCCACCCATCCCGCCATGGTTGCCGCTCGGGCCGCCGCGCTCGCGAGCTTGCCCACGGCGCTCCATGCGTTGCCCTTGGCGCTCCATGCGGTCGCCGCGGTTCTCCCGATGCTCGCCACGATTCTCAAGCCGCTCACCGGCTTGCTCATGGCCATGCTGTTCCATCCGCTGACCGCGATCCTGCATTCGTTCGCCCTGCCGATCTAACCGTTCGCCGCGATTCTCCCGGTGTTCTCCGTGATCTTCCACCTGGTCCCCGCGGCGTTCCAGTCCTTTACCGGTCGGCGGTGTGCCTGATGGCGGAGCGCCGGCGTCGTGCCGCAGATCCCGGAGATCCCCATTGCGGTTGCGTCGATCGCGATTCAGATCCCGGACATCGCCATTACGGTCGTGCCGGTCCTGATTGAGGTCCCGGCCGTCCTGCCGCTTGTCCTGCCGGTCTCGATGCAGATCCTGCTCGTCCTTGCGCAGGTCTTTGGTGTCCCCCGTTTTCAGGTCCTGCCGGATGTCCTGCCGGTCTGTGTTGATGTCGTGCTGATCATGGCCGAGATCCCGCTTGTCGTGATTGACGTCCCGCTGGTCCTTCGTGAGATCCCGCTTATCCTGGTTGATGTCCCGTTGATCGTGCCCATGGTCTCGCAGATCACCACGGACATCACCTCTAGGGGGCGGTCCCTGACCCGCGTCATGCCGGACATCCTGGCGGTCGCGGGAGAGATCCCCCTGGTCATGGTGGAGGTCGCCGTAGTCCTTGCGCAGATCCTGTCGGTCTTTCCCGATGTCCTGCCAATCCTTGTGGATGTCGCCGCGGTCTTTCTGCAACGCCTGCAGATCAGCCTGCCGTGTTCCTTGCGCCTGTTGGCGCAGCTGCTGGATCTGCCCGGTGAGAGTCTTGGCCTGATCAGTGTTACCTGATTTGAGAGCGGCCTGCCGCTGTGCTTCGAGCGAGGACATCTGCTGGTGGTAGGCCTGCTTGTCCTGCTCCATCTTGTTCTCATCCTGCCGGACATCCTGCCGATCCGCGCTGAGGCTCTGCCAGTCCTTGTTCAGGTCTTGGCGGTTTTTCCCGACATCTTGCCAGTCCTTCTGAATGTCTTGCCGGTCTTTGGTCATGTCCTGGACGTCTCGGCCGACGTCTCCAACAGGTTGTGGTGGTGTAGTCGGTGGACTCGTGGTCGTCACGCTCGGCTGTGTTGACGGAACCACCGTCGTCTGGCCCGCGTTCGTGGTCGTCCCATCTGCGGCCCAGATCACCCCACTCCACAGCCCCGTCAGGGCCAGACCCAGCCCCGCACCGACCCCCCAACGCTTCCAGCTGCTTCGTGTCATGTCTCGTCCTCCTGGATGGTTGTTCACGCTCTGACAACAATGCTCCCCGCTGCCTAATCCGCGAGTCGGCTAGGGAGGGGGAGCATAGTCCGCTCGTGTCTTCGGTAACCCAGCTGCCATTCCCTCTCCTCGGGCTTAGGCCTGTCGCTTTGCGTCCCCGGATTACTCCGGGTTTGCCGTTTCGGACACTTCGTTTTTAACCGTTAACCTTAAAGCTTACCTGATGCCAAGCATCCTTGTCCAGCGCTGGACCTGGTCCCCTCTGTGGGGGTTCATAAGGTTAGACGCCGGCCCCATGAAAAGGTTTACCGGTGGAACGGTCGGGGGTGCTGCGGCGCGCTCCGGTGTCGCGCGTCCGGTTCTCTTCTTTGACAGGCTGTAGTACAATACGTTCCATGCGACGCCTCACCGTCTGGATGGCGCTTGTTGCGCTCATTGCGGTAGGGTGTCAGCCCACCAATCCCCCAACCGCCCAAGGCACTTCCCAGCCCACTTGGCAGGTAGCGTTCTCGCCTTCTGGCGGTGCTACACAACTCGTCGTTGAAAGGTGCCAGCTACCGCGGTGCCTGGCACCGAGGGAACAGCTTGTGGTGTGGCGACGTATGGGTGTCGGTTGGACGCAGTGTGGCAGGGAGCTCTACCCAACAGAACAGGGAAGCAACGCATCCATTATCCGAGCAATCGGTTTGCGGTATAATGAGATGTTTAGGAGTCGAGAGGGTGTTGACGACGTCGAATCTTCCGGAGGCTCAGATGGCAGGCATGGCGATGGAGTTTACGGAACAGAACTTTGAGCAGGAGGTCACGAAATCTGCAGTCCCGGTCCTCGTGGACATGTGGGCGGCCTGGTGCGGTCCGTGCCGCCTCCTCACCCCGGTCGTCGAAGAGCTGGCGGGGAAGTACCAGGGCAAGATGAAGGTGGGCAAGCTCAATGTGGATGACCACCCGCAGGTGGCCGGCCAGTTCCGCATCATGAACATCCCGACCCTGCTCCTCTTCAAGGGCGGCCAGGAGGTCGACCGCATCGTTGGGGTGGTGCCCAAGGAAGAGCTCTCACGCCGGGTCGAGCGCGTGATCGGCTGAGGCGTCCTCCAGCGGCCTGGGCATGAAGGCCTTGCGACGGCGCGGCCGGACGCTGCCGGCGATCGCCGTGTTGTGCTCCGGGCAGGGGTCGAACCTTCAGGCGCTCCTGGACGCCGCGCGCCGCGGATCGCTGCGGGCGCGCGTGGCGCTGGTGCTCAGCGACCGTTCCGATGCCGCGGCACTCCTCCGCGCCCGCCGCGCCGGGGTCGACGCCCACTACGTCAACCCGCGCGAGTTCCCCACGCGCGCCGACTATGAGCGCACACTCATCCGCCTCTGCGAGGGGCACGGGGTCCGCCTCATCTGTCTTGCGGGGTTCATGCGGCTGCTCTCCCCGGTCTTCGTCCGGCGCTACCGCCACCGGATCCTCAACGTCCACCCGGCCCTCCTGCCCGCCTTTCCCGGCGCCCACGCCATCCGCGAGGCGCTGGCCTGGGGTGCGAAGGTCACCGGGGTCACAGTCCACTTCGTCGATGAGGAGATGGACCACGGGCCGATCATCCTGCAGGAAGCGGTGCCGGTCCGACCTGGCGACACGGAAGCGCGTTTGCTCTCGCGCGTGCATCGCGTCGAACATCGGCTCTATCCCAACGCGATCAGCCTCGTATTGGAAGGCACTGTCCGATTCGCCGGGCGTCGAGTGATTGTCGGACGGTGATGGGTCATCCTCGGCTTCCCGGTCCCTCGACTCTGGTTCGACTCAGCCTTCGGCCTCGCTCACCATCGCTCGGGATACTTCGCCTCGGCCCCGCAGAGCACCGGCCTGTACTGAGCGAGGCCCGGAGGGCCGAGTCGAAGTACTCTACGCGCGCGCGGTGGCGTTGGTGCTGGCGGGACGTGTCCGCGTGGATGGCCGGCGCGTGCGTGTCACATGATGACGCGGATTTGCTGAGAAGAACCGATCTTAAACACAGATTCCGCAGATGGGGGGACACGTATCTGCGGAATCAGCTTTTCGGGAGCGTGTTTCCCGGTGAATCGGCGTCATCCTATCTCGCCACCTCGAGGCGGGTTTTGGGCAGGAGAAGGTTGCGACCGCTGAGCGGGTGGGTCAGGCGCACGGCATCGAAGCGGTCGAACCGGTAGCTGGCCAGGACGTTGGCAATCACGCGTGTGGACAGCGTGAACACCTGATCGAGTGCCGCTTCGTCCAGGGTCCCGCCGGCGGCCGGGGAGACGTCGAGCATGAAGTCGAACTCGCCATCCTGGAACCGCCCGCCGCACCGCCCCACACTCAGCACTCCGGAGGGCTTCAGTTTTTCGGCCAGCGCGTACTGAATGCGCCGCGCCAGCTGCCAGCTGAGGAACTCCTCGAGCTTGATGTCTCGCGGGACGTACTGGTCCAGCGAGACCGGTGTCGTGCCGGCGTAGCTTAACTCAAAGATCGTTCGGGCGAACATCTCCGGCGAGTCGATCATGTTCGCGTTGGCGCGCTTGACGTCATCGAGATACCGCACCATCGTCAGATAGGCGCCCGGCGCCTTCGGATCGGACAACAGCAGGATGTAGAACTGGATATCGGCGTCGGTGCTAAGCGACACCCGGTGGATGGCGGTCAAGACCTTGCGGGTGGCCTCCTGAAACTCCGGCCCGAGCGTGATCGAGGTGTTGGTTTGCGTCAAGGCGCCCGGGTACGAGAGCTGGACGCCCAAGGTATGGTCGACGAACCGGACCGTAGCATCGAGCTGGTCTTCTTTGAGCAGGCCTTGCAGGGACTCCACGAGCCGCGCCTTCGGGTAGGTCGGCCCGCTCTCGCAACCGCTGAGTGCCAAAGCGAGCAGCATCCCAGCGGTGGTGGCCGTGGCACGGAGGGTCAGGCGGGGCATGGGGACGGAGGAGCTCAGGAGGCGGATACTGCGGGGAGCAGGCGCTGCTTGCCGAACTCGACGAAGATCGGCTCGATCTCGTCATAGTCGAGTTCATCCTTCTTCAGCAGCTCCTCGGTGAACCGCTCCAGCAGCGCGTCTTCCTTCCGGAGCAGGTCCTCCACTTCCTTGAGGCACTGCGTGAGGAGCGTGTGCATTTCATCGTTCAGCTTTTCCTTCACCCGGTCGGACAGGAGATCTGCACTGCTGCTGGCCCGGAACGCCCAGGAACCGGTCAGGCTCTGGTAGTCGCCGATAAATCCGTTGGTGCCCATCCCTAAGCTCCACACCATGCGGTGCACGAGGTCCATGGCGTGCCGGAAGTCGCTCGCGACCCCGTCCGAGGTCGAGCCGCACTTGAGCTTCTCGGCGGCGTAGCCGGCCAGCGACACCTTGACGTTGGCCAGCAGTCGGTCCCGGCTGTTGAGCTTCAGCTCCTCGCGCGGGACGTGGTAGACGACGCCGTGCGTCCCGCCGCGGCGGGAGATGATCGAGGCCTTGAAGACGTCGTCCGTCGGGTGGAGCAGGTAGGTGGCGATGAGGTGGCCGGTTTCGTGGTAGGCGACGCGCCGGCGCTCGTCGGGCGCCAGCTTTTGATGGATCTTGAACCCGAGGTCGATCCGCTCCAGCGCTTCGGAGAGGTCCTTGAACAGGATCGTCTCGTGCTGGTTCCGCGTGGCGATGAGGGCGGACTCCTTCACGAGGTTCTCGATGTCGGCCGGCGAGTGGTACACCGTCCGGCGGGCCAGGCGCGCGACGTCGAGGGTCGGCTCGGC
>JGI1358J11329_10004195_pt1 | contig 10439 bp, 8 predicted proteins | sample Subgroupgradi54m_FD_11329 | JGI IMG/M metagenome (IMG submission 11329)
CGCTGGCGGACTTTGAGCGGCTCTGTAGCCTTCAGAAGCTGTACTGAAAGCTCTTAGATCGCCCTTCACCGCACCGTCATTAGCATTCACCCTTGCACGAAGCAAGTTAGGAATTGCAATTGCAGCGAGAAGACCAATGATCGCAACTACGATCATCACTTCAACGAGCGTAAATCCTTTTTTTTCTGTTAAATTTTTCATTGTAAAGCCTCCTTTTCTCGACTAATTATTAGATCTGTTTAAATTAGGATCAAGAACTGTACCAAATTTAATTTTTCTAAAAAAACCGAATTTTCTGTTTAATTTTAATAACCTATTGGCGAGGTTCCCTTCATTGCAAGTTAGCGCGTAAACGATTTTTTACTTCAAATAACCTTCTATTTTTTCTTCTATAAGAACTTACTTAACCGGAAAGAGGTGTGCCGCCAGAAGGGCAAGCGTTTCCGTCCGCACTTAGCGCAGGAGCATTTTCATAGACTTGGATGGTATTTAAAACATTGATACAGTAACTCTTTACTCCGGTATAATTTTGACTAATAGGAACTGCTGTGCAGCTAAACGTTGCTCCCGCATTGGCAGATTTTATTTCAAATGCGTAGCCGCTTTTTTGGCCTGCCACCAAATCTGACCCTATGTAGCTTGTGCCTAGTGTAGTCAAACTATCAGGGTAACTGCCCTGCGTGTTCCGATATATCTCAACAGAACTTGTAATTGCTTTCAAGGCTCCTTTAGCATTACCTTCATTTGCCTGAACACGAGCTGCTAAAGCACTCATGGCAGAAATGGACGCAACAATTGCTATGACCACCAAAACGATCATAAGCTCAACAAGGGTAAAACCTTTTTGGCTTGAAAATTTTGGATGCTTTTTTGAATGGTCTCGTTCATGCAGATTTAATATTTTTAATAAGTTACTCATGTCGATAAAATCCCATATTTTTTAATCTTGTAATGTAATGCTTGCCTCGTTAAATTAAGTTTTTTTGCTGCCTGATTCTGATTTCCACCAGCTTCCTGTATTGCCTTTTCAATCAGTTCCCGCTCGTAAGATTCCAACGTCTCCTTCAGATCGTTGTCCTGAGTTATCGGCTTTGAGGGAGCAGAACTAAAGCTCCCTTGCTGGATTGCCTGTCTGGCCATTTCTGCATCAATAGTCTCCTTTTCTGTAAGAGCAATTAAGCGTTCGACAACGTTCTCCAATTCACGGATATTGCCAGGCCATTCATAGCCTTTAAAAACAGCCAGAGCATCCTCTGTTACTTGAAAGCGAAACTTAATCTCATTCTTTTTAGCGAAAAACTTAAGGAAGTATTCAATGAAAACGGGAATGTCTTCCGCTCTCTTACGAAGCGGCGGCATGACAATCGGAATTACGTTTAAACGATAAAAAAAATCTTCTCGAAAGCGGCCCATCTTAATTTCCTCAGGTAAGTTTCTGCTTGTTGCTGCAATTAGTCTGAAATCAACAGAAATATCTTTAACCCCTCCCAAATGCTTCAAAACTCTTTCCTGTAAAACGCGCAGTAATTTTACCTGAAGTGTAAGGGACATTTCTCCAACTTCATCAAGAAAAAATGTGCCGGTTTTGGCTAATTCAAAAAGCCCTGGTTTCGAAGCTACAGCACCGGTAAATGCACCTTTTTCATATCCAAAGAGCTCACTTTCAAGCAGAGTTTCGGGAAGTGCTGCGCAGTTAATGCTAACAAACGGCCCTCTGCGGCGCTTTGAATAGTAATGAATAGAACGCGCCACCATTTCTTTTCCTGTTCCGCTTTCACCAATCACCAAGACAGAACTCTCGGTTTTAGCTATCTTTTCAATTAACTGAAAAATCCCCTTCATCTCTAACGTTGAACCAATCAGGTTCTTAAGTTCATATTTTTCCTGAAATGATTTCCCGAGACCTGACGCTTCAGGCATCAGCCGTTTTTGGTTAAGTACTTTTTTGACCGCATCTAAAAGTTCTGAAATTTTAAATGGCTTTACCAAATAATCATTGGCGCCGCTTCGAATGGCTTCAATTGCTGACTCCAATGATGCATGCGCCGTAATCATCAATATATTGATTTCCGGATTAATGGCTTTGACCCGTTTGATTAATTTTAAGCCATCCAATTCTGGCATAACCAAATCGGTGATGATTAAGTCCGGATGATTTTTGGAGGCCGCCTCTAAACCAAGAAGTGGGTTTTGGAAGCAGTTAACAACAAACCCTTCTTCCTCAAGCGTTTCCTTGATCATATTACAAATATTGGCTTCGTCATCTATAACTAGTATTCTTTCTTTTTCCATTTTACTATTCTACCCTCGGTAAAATTAAATCTATTCGCGTTCCAATGCCTTGCTTAGTATCAATTAATACTCTCCCGCCATGCTGGTTAATGATTTTATGTACCTGCGCCATACCGAGACCTGTTCCGTTAGATTTCGTAGTTTTAAATGGTACGAAAATGGATTCTAAAGTTTTTGAATCTATCCCTGCCCCAGTATCTTTAATTGAAATAATAGCTTCATGCTGGTTTGTGCTGACATCAACAGCAAGTGATCCACCGTCTGGCATTGCTTCAAAAGCGTTGGTAATGACATTCATTAGTACTTGCTTCATCTGCTCTGGATCGGCATTGATTTTTACCGACTTTTCATGATACAGATTTTTCACCTCTACCGCCGGATTAAATACCTCTTGGTATTTCATAAGTAAAAAAATTTCATCCAAAAAGGGTTTTAATGAAATTTTTTCAAAATGAAGCTCAGGGGTACGAGCATAGTCCAATAACCCATTGAAAATCCGGTTGATTCTAAGCGATTCATCAACAATAGCATCCATTAGTTTTCGCTGTTTTTCGGTCAATTGTAAATTGAGTTGTTTTGAAATCAACTCCACGGATCCGCTAATTGAAGTAAGCGGATTACGGATTTCATGTGCGATGTTTGAAGTTACCTCGCCTAATACAACAAGACGTTCTTGGATTTTCATTTTAAACTCAAGACGTTCAATTTTTTGCGAAAAATAGTAAGTTAAAATAGCAACTAAGAAAAATACTGTAACTTGGACGTAGCCCGCATAAAAAAGATAAACACTTTCCCGTTTTACACCGTAAGTCGTAAAACTTGACAACGTTCCTCCAAATGGAACCCAATGAAAATGAACCAATAAAACAGTTCCGATAAAGCAAATTGCACTTCCAGTTGCAACATAAAAACTGGCTCTTGGGGAAACTACAGATCCTGCGCTTAAAATCGAGAGCACATACACACCAGAAAATAGACTGTCCACTCCCCCGGTGTAATAAATCAAGGCGCTCTCTAAAATTAAATCAAAAGCAATTTGGGTACAAGCCAAGAGCCACAAACGCCTTCCGCTCAGAAGCCATAAAACATAGAGAACACTTAATATTAAAATTACGGCAATAATCGAATAAAAAACAACCCCTTCGATTGGAAATACAAATTGGGCGTAAAAAAGGAGAAAGCTTGCGATGAAAAGCCGTGAAATTATAAGAATTCGTAATCGTCTTCCTTGGATGAGTATGGCTGGCATATTATTGAAGCACTTGAGTTAAAGTCAAAATCGGTAAGAACATCGCGATTACAATTCCTCCGATTACAACCCCCAAAAATGCGATTACCAGAGGTTCGATCATTGAGGTTAATCCACTTACAGCATTTTCTACTTGCACATCATAGAAATCAGAAATTTTCGAAAGCATTTTGTCTAATTCCCCCGTTTCTTCTCCAACGGCAATCATGCGAACTACCATGGGAGGAAAAATCTTTTTGCGACCAAGGGGTCCTGAAATCGTCTCTCCTTCTTTAATAGAAGTGCGAAGTTCGGTAATGATTTTCTCGATCTGAGCATTGCCAGCAGTTTTTCCTACAATTTCTAAAGCATTTAAAATAGGGACGCCGCTTTTAATGAGCGTTGACAGGGTTCTTGAAAACTTACTAATCGCTACTTTAATAAATAGAGGGCCAAAAATAGGAAGTTTCAATTTTCTGCCATCAAACCAAAAGCGTCCCGCTTTGGTATTGATAAACCTAAGAAAAAGTACTATAGATCCTGTAAGACCAATGACGATTAATATAATATTGTGGCGCATAAATGCACTAATCGCAATTAAAACGCGCGTTGGAACTGGAAGTGGTGCATTAAGAGAAACGAAAATCCCGGCAAATTGCGGAATCACCCAAGTCATCATGGCGCCTGTAATAAACATGGCCATGGAAGAAACTACAGCCGGATAAACCAAGGCTGATTTAATCTTTTTTTGAAGTGCGGCAGTTTTCTCTATGTAAGTCGCCAATCGGTCTAAAATCTCCTCTAATTTTCCGCTCGATTCTCCAGCTTTTGTCATGCTAATAAAAAGAGCGGAGAATATTTTTTTATGTTTCTCCAAAGCTTCTGATAAACTTTTTCCACTTTCCACATCATCTCGAAGCGCTACAATGGTTTTGTATAAAGTGGCATTTTCAATTTGCTCAGCTAAAATATTGAGAGACTGCACTAACGGGACTCCTGCCTCCACCATAGTAGCAAGCTGACGAGAAAATACGACAATGTCATCCGCTTTAACCCCGCCCCCCATTTTGCCGGTAAACATTTGTTTTGAAAAAAGTGAAGATTTTGATTTAACTTCGGTTACTCGGACAATGAGATTCCCCTCTTGACGCAAAGCAGAGACTACACTATTGACATCGCCTGCTTCCCGACGCCCGCTCAGATTTTTACCCTCTTTGTCCTTCACCACATATTCAAATTGCGGCATAACTACCTCGATTTACTCTGAAAACGTTGATACCCGAAGCACTTCTTCCAAAGTCGTGTGTCCATCACGGAATGCTTGAAGCGCGCTCTCAAATAAGGAAACCATTCCTTTTTTACGGGCAAGAGCATCAATTTCTACGCTTGATTTATTTTCTATAATTAATTTTTGGATACCCTCATCCACTGGTAAAATTTCCATGACTCCAAGACGTCCGCGATATCCTGTATCTTTGCAACGGCTGCATCCAGCCCCCTTATATGCCTTTACATTGCCAAGCAACTCCTGTCCCCCTGGTATCCGATTCAGAGCATCCTTTGAAATTTCACACTCCTGTCGGCAACTAGTACAAATCCTCCTCATAAGACGCTGAGCCGTCGTAGCAATCAAAGATGAACCGATTAGAAATGGTTCTACGCCCATATCAACCAAACGGGCAATAGCTCCTGCTGCGTCATTGGTATGAAGAGTGCTGAACACCAAATGTCCCGTTAGAGCTGCTTTTACAGCAATATCAGCTGTTTCCCCGTCCCGGATTTCACCGACCAGAATGACATCAGGACTTTGCCTTAAAAGAGATCTGAGACCGCTTGCAAACGTCAAACCAATATCAGGGTTGACTTGAGTCTGGGTAATGCCATGAATTTGATATTCAACAGGATCTTCAATGGTCATAATGTTGCGTTCTTTCGTATTAACTTGATTCAGAATAGAATAAAGTGTCGTTGATTTTCCGCTTCCGGTTGGACCAGTAACTAAAACCATTCCATAAGGTTTCTTGGTTGCTTCATGAAATCTCTGGATGCTCTGCGATGTAAATCCGAGCGATTCTAAACCGGTTTTGATACTCGCTTTGTCTAAAACTCGAAGCACCACTTTTTCGCCATGGTATGTTGGAAGAATAGAAACACGAAAATCAATTTCGCGATTTTCAAATTTAGCTTTAAATCGGCCGTCTTGAGGCAAGCGCTTTTCAGTAATATCCAAGTTTGAAACAATTTTGATTCGCGTTAAAATAGCACTATACATCTGCCGCGGTGGCGAAAAAGCTTTCTGAAGCGCTCCGTCAATCCGGAAACGAATATTAAGACGAAGGGCAAAAGGTTCGAAATGGATATCTGAAGCACGGTTTTTGATTGCTTCGTGAAGAATTAAACTCACCATCCGAATAACCGGAGCCTCATCGCCTACGTATGTCTCCTTGTCCCCTTCGGCAGAACTTAAACGATCTACAACTTCAACCGAGTCAGGATCAAGGTCGCCGAGAATATCTTCAATTTTAATTTCTTCAGAATGATAACTTTCGATTATTGCCTGAATATCTTTGTAAGCCACAATCACCGGACGAACGTTGCATTGAGTAATTTTTTTTATATCATCCATGGTAGTAACATCTAAGGGATCACACATAGCCAAGGTGATTACGTTCCCAATCTTCGAAATCGGGACGGCCTCACACCTTTCTGAAATTTTCTTTGGTATAATTTCCAGGACCTTTGGATCAATTTTGTAAGCTGTTAAATCAAGCACGGGAATTCCAAGTTCAGAACTGAGTAGAAACATAAGATCTTTTTCTGAAATAAATCCTTCATCTACCAACAGACGGATCAACTTTTTTCCGCTTACTTTATGTAATTCTTGAGCCCGTTTCAAATTTTCAGGAGAAATAGACTGAGTCTTTTTCAAAATTTCATGAAGGGTTAATGTGTTAGCCGTAACCATTTATTCTACCTCGAGTTCTTGATCGCCAGCTGTAACACGGAATACCTCATCAAGCGACGTATCACCAATCAAGGCTTTATGAATACCACTTTCCCGCAAAGTGTGCATTCCGTGACGTCTAGCAAATTGCTTAATTTCATCTGCTGAAACGCGTTTTAAAATAAGCTCTTTTACTTCTGTGTTCAGGAAAAGAATTTCTGAAATAACTGCTCGCCCTTTATGTCCTAAACGACATTTTGAGCAACCTACTGCTCGATAAAACGTATATGCTTTCCCTGCTTCTAAACCCAAATGTTTAATCAAATCCGCATCGGCTTTGAAAGGAGCCTTGCAACTGGAACACAATTTTCTGACCAACCGTTGAGCTGTAATAACGAGTACGGATGATGTAATCAAAAAAGGCTCGATTCCCATATTCAACATTCGAACAATCGAACCCGTTGTATCATTTGTATGGAGTGTGCTTAAAACCAAATGCCCTGTTAAAGCAGCTTTGACTGCAATGTCCATCGTTGTTAAATCGCGAATTTCACCGATCAAAACGATATCCGGATCTTGTCTTAAGATGGAACGAAGGGCTCCTGGGAACGTAAGTCCGATTGATTCACGCACATTCACTTGATTAATACCGTCAACTTCATACTCAACCGGATCTTCAACTGTCGTAATGTTTTTTTCGGGAGATTGAAGAAATTCTAAAACAGAGTACAAAGTTGTTGTTTTTCCGCTTCCAGTCGGTCCGGTCACCAAAATCATGCCGTGAGGTTTGAGCGAACACATTTTAATAGTCTTAACGTCTTCTTCGGTAAATCCTAATGCCTCAAGATTGTGTGACTGCGTTTTCTTATCAAGAATTCTAAGACAAACCTTTTCCCCAAAACTGGTAGGCAAAATCGAAACGCGAATGTCAACTTCCCGGTCTTGTACTTTAATTTTAAATCGACCGTCCTGAGGAATGCGTCTTTCGGCAATGTTCAATTGACTCATCACTTTGAAACGCGAAACCAAAGCCGTTCCAATTGCCTTTGGAGGAGAAGGAATTTCTTCCAAGAGGCCATCCACACGGCACCGTACACGAATGGTGTTTTCCCAGGGTTCAACAAAAAGATCGCTTGCTTTCCTTCGGATTGCATCGAGCAAAAGAAGGTTTGCAATTTTAATGACCGGAGTTTCTTGGGCTTGTCTTAAGAGACTTTGAGCTTCGCTTTGGGTATCTTGTTCCTTTTGTTCTTGAACGATGCGGACCAATTCTTGGATGGTCTCTTCCGAACTAGATTCGCCAGCCGTCGATTCAAGCTCTGGATAATATTTCTTAAGTGCGGAGGTCATTTCTTTAGAAAGAGTCACGGCAGAACGAATTTTCAGGTTTGTAATTGCTTTAATATCATCAATAATTGTTAAGTCAGCGGGGTTTTCAATTGCTATGGTAAGCGTATTGTTATAGCGCGAAATAGGTAAAACCCTGTACTTATGAGCGAACTGCGACGAGATAAGCCGGATCACGTTATCATCGGGAACGAAGTGATTTGGATTGATTGATGCACATTTAAATTCTTGAGCTAGAAAGGAAATTAAGTGAACTTCGTCTATAAATTTGTGTTTAAGCATTAAGTCTGTCATGGCCTCGCCGGAATTCTTTTTTTCTTCTTTAAGTAATGCGGCATCGGCTGGCTTTAAAAAACCATCACTGACCATTTTTTTTAGGATGTGTTCATCGATGACTTCGGACGCCATAATTAACATCCTATGTCTTCTGCGTAGGTTTGGTTTCTGTTTTTGATTCAACAGCTGAGCGGAATGAAAGCTGGGACAATCCCTCTCCAAGCTTTGGGGCTGTTGAAACATGAATATTAAAATGCTGCTGAAGAATCGTAGCGATTTCTGATGTGGTAGCAACAAAGGTTTGAATTTTGCATTTCGTAGCAGTTTCAATTTCACGAATTGCGTCTTCATTGGTTGGGTCGGCGATTACAATCGTCAGTAAATTGCCAATTCGATCCAAAGGTATGCACATGTATTTTTCAATTAATTCCTTAGGAATAAGTTCGTCTAATTCATCGTTTAATGTAAAATTAGCGATTGGGAGATACGGGACATTAAATTGTGTTGCAAGCGCAACAACAATATCCTCTTCCGTAACAAAACCCATTTCAAAAAGGATTTTTCCTAACAATTTTCCCTGCTCTTTTTTCTGCTTTTCCAGCGCTTGTTTCAATTGTTCCGGCGTAAGGGAACCGTTCTCAATTAAAATTTCTCCAATTCGCTTCTTCAATGGAACCTCCTCCCAACCTGTTGAAACTAAATAACTTATTTACAGTTATCACGTAAAGTATACCGTGCAAAAATAAGGCTTTCAAGCAAGAGGTGTTAAAAAAATCCACATTTGGTCTATCTTTTGCAGGAGAAAACTGAGTTTTTTACGGTTTTTAAAAAGCCAGATTAGAATGTCAATCGTGGGAATCGCTAAAATTCTAACTAATTAAAAACGTTAAAAATGAAACTCAAAAAATACCAAGTGAAAGTGTTGCCAAAGAGGTATAGCGGGGGCCTTCTGGAAATAGATCACTCCTAAAAAGCATTATGGATCGTATTTGATCCACCATCTGCCCTTTAAAATCTGGCATGGTCTTATAGGTAGAAGTCAAAATTTGATCTTTTGAACGTGCCACGCTAATATGGGGATGAAAGGGCCTACTTTCGATTTGAAAATGTATTTTTTGGAGTGCCTGATCAAGATGCTTTTTCAGGTCAGAAAGCTTGGAAACACCTTCCTTGACCCCAATCCAAAGAATATGCGGATTTCGGTTGCTAGGAAACATTCCAAAACCCTCTAAAGATAGCGGGAACGGTTTGACAATCGACAAATCTTGGGTTAAGTGAGATTTCAGCTTCTCAATTTTTTCAGGTTCAATCTGTCCGAAAAAATGAAGCGTTAAATGCCAATTTTCAGAATTGATAAACCGAAATTTAGGAAATTGACTTTGAATGGTTTTGAGAAATTGAGATGCTTCACTTCTTATTGCTTCAGATAACTCTATGGCCAGAAATGCTCTTACCGTTGTAGCAGCCATTCCCAAAGAAGAAGCAATGCTTTTTGAGTTGCCTGTATCCTAATCTTTGCCCGATCGCCTGCAAACTGGAACCCATAGCTAAGAACCCTTTTTGAATCTGAAATAGCAATAAAAACAAGACCTACTGGTTTTGTGCGTGTGCCACCGCTTGGACCTGCAATTCCTGTGACGGCAATCCCTATGGAAGCTCCGAGCCGACTTCGAATTGCTTTCGCCATTGCTTTTGCTACTTTCTTTGAAACAGCGCCTCTTTCAACGATCATTTTTTTTGGTATCCCCAACACGCCATGCTTTGTCTGATTCGAATAAACAATAGCCCCTCCTTTAAAATAACGAGAAGCCCCCGGAACCTCTGTAATCCGCCCTGCCAAAAGACCTCCGGTACAACTTTCAGCAATGGCAAGCGTTTTAGTTCTTTTGGCTAACTCTTCACCAATGACAGCGCTCAGAGATTTTCTGTTGAAACTATAAATGGATGGGGTAAGTTTTTTTGCGAGTTCGCGGTGTAAAACAGAAATCAAGTGTTTGTCTTTTGATTTAATGCGAACGGTCACTTCCCCAATTTCAGGATAAATTCCAAAATCAAATTCCCGATTCCTAAAAAAAGCGGAACCCAATTTACGCATGATTTGAGGTTCATTCAAACCGGCAATCCCCGCTTCTAAAACATGGGAATGAACACGATTCTTGAACTTTTGTTGAATCAATTTTTTAACTTTGGTTTCATACATTTTCATTAATTCTCTGGGAACCCCCGGTAACACAACCAGAAGTTTTCCATTTCTTTCAACATAAAATCCCAAAGCAATCCCAAAGCGATTCAGAAGCGGTTTTGCTATTTCCGGAAGAAACGCTTCCTGGCGAGTCATGTAAGGTGTTGTGC
>JGI1358J11329_10004196_pt1 | contig 10439 bp, 10 predicted proteins | sample Subgroupgradi54m_FD_11329 | JGI IMG/M metagenome (IMG submission 11329)
AACAGAAAATATTTCTCCAACTCCCACTTGAGGAGGAGTACAAACATATCCCCTTACAGAGTCACAACTATACCATGAACTACCACTGCCTCCACCAGTACTAGGAGCACAAGAAGTTGATTGACAAGTTGCAGTAGATCCAGAACCACAACAATTTTCTCCAATTTGACAAGTAGTACTTCCACAAGGAGTACAAACTGCTGTTTGACAAGTACCAGGAGAACCACAACAATTCAAACCAGTTTGACAATTTGCTATAGTACTACATGATCCTCCATTTTGAGAACGTGCAGTTCCACCACAAGAAGAGGATCGCATACAATCTCCTCCTTTATTTGAAGGATCTACACAATTAAATCCAGAAGGACAATCACTAGAAAAAGTACAAGGTTTAAGCATACAATTAGGTTGAACACAATCTTCATCAGGAGAACAATCAAGATTACCCGTACAAGAACTACGAGAAGTACCAGCAGTATAAGGTGTACAAGTTCCGACTAAAGAAGAAGAAGTTCTAACACATCTAGAAGTATAACTACAATCTGGAGTTTTTCTACAACCAGATATACATACATTACATTCACACACATTACCTTGACTACAACTAGAATCAGAAATACAAGAAGTAGTTCCAGAACAAGATTGAGGAGTAGAACTAATATTTAAAAGAATGAGAGTATTACTTAATGAAGTAACAATCATTGTGTGATCAAAATTAAAATCAAGATTTCCAAAATTTTCAAATGCACTTGAAGGAGAAAAACTCAAATTAGCAAGTTCAAGAATTCTATTATTGGAAGTATCAAACAAATTAAAATAAAGACCAGTAGAAGTTATTCCTTCAGTAATTAAAAAAGGAGAAAGAGTATCTAATTTTAGATTGAGAAGAATACTATTTTGAAAAGTAAAATTTACAACTGAATTGATAAAAAAAGAAGAAGGGGAAAAAACCGGTTGTAAATTATAAATATTATACAACTTAAAACCTTTATCAGCAAAACTAAGACGACTTGAATTAAAAGAATCAATTAATACTCCACTAGCAGGGTTTAAATCAAAAGGAAGACCACTAACAGAAAAACCGTGAGAACGAAAATTATTAAGATTAGAAATGTTATAAACAGCAATAAAAACATTGTTTAATTGACTTTGGAGATCCACCCCTTCAACAGCTAAATCTCTATTACCCCATAAAAATCCAGAAGGAAGATTTTGTGGTAAACCAGAAACTGTTGTTAATAAAAAAGGATTTCTTAAGTCTGTAATATTATAAATTGAACCATTACGTTGTCCAGTTTCTATAAATAAAAGATCATTTCTTGGATGAACAGTAAGACCACGTGAATTACCACTTTCCGAAAGAAGTATTTTTGAAAAGTAAGTGAGTAAATTTGGACCAACATTGTAAATAGTAATATTATCATTTACTAAAGGATTTAAAGATCTAAATGTTGCAAGTAAATAAGTACCACCAGTTGAAGGAGAAATAAATTTAACATCTTTAACAATTCCAAAACCTAAATTAATTCTTTGAAGTTCATTAAGAACACCTAAAGAGGAAACAGAATATAAAAAAAGATAGGCATTAGAATCTATAGCAGAACCAACAGCAAGAAAATTGTTAAGAGGACTAAAATCTATTTGAGCTTCAGCATTCCAAGGTGCAGAACTAAGACCAGGTAAACGAGTTAAGTTATAAGAAAGAGAACGACAACCCTGACAAACACAATCATTACAAGATCCACTAGCGCATTGAGAATTTCCAGAACAAGGTTCATTACTTAAAAGAGTAGTTGATGAAGGACCGCTACAAATATTAGTAACGCAGTTACCGCTCAGACATTGATTATGGCTTGAACAAAAATTTCCTGTAGCAACACGAGAGAAACATTGTCCTTGAGGAGAACAATAAGTAGTTCCTCCACAATTAGCTCCACAATCAGAATCAGAAAGACAGGGAAGAATACAAGTTCCACTTGAAGGATTACACATTTGTCCAAAAGGACAGGTAACTCCACTACAAGGAGTAGTAATACAAGTTCCAGTTAAAGAATTACAAATTTGCCCAAAAGAACAACTAAGAGGAGTACAAGGTGGAGTTCCAGAAGAAGAACTTGGAGTAAAAGATCTTCTATTAAAACTTAAAGAAGTATAAGAAGGGTAACTTACATCACTCATTGCCTTAATAAATCTCGCATTAGTGATGTTTGAAATATTATAAAAAGCAATAATATAAGTTCCATCATTCTGAGCAGCAGTAGCAGCTAAAACATCATCTGGTCCAAAAATTAAATTTGTAAAATTCCAAGGTCGTGGAAAAAGAGTAGTTGTAATAATTCTAATATTTCTCAAATCTGAAACATTGTAAAACGTAAGATTATAATTTTTAGTACTTGGAAGATAAACAATTGCAGCAAGAATATCTTTCTTATTTGGATTAAAAGAGATATCACTAAAATTCATTCCTGTTCCAAACGTTGCAAGAAGTTGAAGATTTTTATAATCAGTAGTATTAAAAAATAAAATTGATTGATTTTCAGAAACACCATTGATAACTCTATTTCCTATAGCTGCAAAAGTTTTCCCATCACCAGAAAAACTAAGATAAGTATAAGAAGGATAAGCTGAATTAAAGGTAAGATTGAGAAACAAGATATTATTAAGATCTGTTGTATTATAAAACCTAAGAGAACCTAAACCATAACTTCTAGCATAATTAGCAGCTAAAATATCATCGGGTCCAAAAATTAAATTTCTAAATTTCCAAGGTCGTGCACTTAAAGAAGTAATAAGTCTGAGATTATTCAAATCAGAAACATTAAAAAAAGTAATATTATAATATCCGATATCTAAATCATAATTGGGAGTATAAATAATTGCAGCAAGAATATCTTTCTTATTTGGATTAAAAGCAAGATCACTAAAGTTCATTCCTTCTCCAAAGGAAGTAATAAACTGAAGATTATTCAAATCTGTTACATTATAAAATAAAAGTGATTGATTTCCAGAAACACCATTGATAACTCTATTTCCTATAGCTACAAAGAGAGTATCAGAAGCAAAAGAAGAAATTGAATCGTGAGAATCGTGATAAACACAAGTTCCTGATTCACAAGTATTACTTTGAGGACATTGAGAAGGACTATTACAAGCACAAACACAACCAACACATGAACCACTAGCGCATTGAGAATTTCCAGAACAAGGTTCACGCCATAAAAGATTTGTTGCTGATTGACTATTACAAACACCATTCAAACAATTTCCACTAGAACATTGATTATGACTTATACAAGAATTTTGATTTGCAAGTCTAGTACTACAAATTCCAGAAAAAGTACAATAATATTTGTAGCAACCCCACAATTATTTCCACAGTCATTATCAGAAAAACAAGGAGTAGATACAACAGGTACAATAGGACAAGGAGTACCAGATGAAACACAACTAGGAGAAGAAGTACCCCCATTACAACAAGATTGAACATCACTACAAAAAGTAGATCCGCAAGGATTATGATATTCATAACAAGGACTAGTTGCACAATATCTAAAAGGACTAGGACCACAACAATGTGTCTGAAAAGAACTACAAGTCTGAGTTCCACAGGTATTTCCTGAACCCATAAGATTTTCAACATCAGCAAAAACGTTCAAAGAAAAGAAAGTAATTAAAATAATAATTAAAAATAAAAAACAAATTCTTTTTTTAAAAATATCACCCATAACTAAATTTAGAACCATTTCAGTATTTAAAACTTCTTTTTTATAGTCGACAAGCAAAGTAATTCTATTTTTGAATGTTTGTTGGCGACTAACAGTAAACTAGATCATAACCTAAAAACTTTTGAGGTTTATTGTTAGTCAAAGTTCATCTTATCTTAAAAAATATTTCTTCTCAATAAAATTTTTTTTAATCAGACCAGACAGAAACAAACATTAAGATCGTAGCTAAAGGTAATAAATTCGTAATGAAAGCATATTCAGGGAAAAACCAAACACCAACTAAAGTTTCAACAGCAACAACAAGTGCAAATAATTTAGATAAATGATGACCTCTTCGAGCAAAGACCCAAAATAAAACAAAACCAGAGATAGCAGCAGCAAGATCATAATATCCATTATTATAAGAGAGTAAATCTACTGCATCAATAATAATTGCAAAAGGAATTTTCCAAATGTCTAAAGCAATATCTAAAAAATGTTTAGCAGAATATAAAATAACGAGTAATAAAATAACTCCAAAGACAACCCAACCAAAATCGACAGGATGACTTACAGCTGCAATAAGAAAACCAGTCACCTCTTCAAATCCAATCATTAGTAATTTCAAGAGAAGGTGAGATTAAATAGTTTTCTAATGAAAGTTTCTAGGAAGGAATTATAATTTAAGAACAATAAGTTTAAATAATTTAAATAAAAAAGAAAGAATAAAAAATGATGAATATTAAAAATTATTGGTGGATGATACTTCTAATAATAATAGGATTCATCGCAATAGGATATTATTTAATTAGTCCTTTATTTATTGTAATTGAACTTAATGAAAATCTAACAAAATCAGTTCAAGGTCAAGAGATAAATATTATTCATGAAAGTATTTTTCAAGAAAAAGCACATGAAGTAAAAGGAAAATTAAAAGTTATTCAAGAAAATAACAAAACAATAATTTATTTTGAAAATTTTGAATCAATTAATGGTCCAAATTTACATGTATGGCTTTCTAAAGATTTAGAAGGGAAAGAATATGTGGATCTGGGATCATTAAAAGCGACAAAGGGAAATTTTAAGTATGAAATTTCAAGGGAAATAAAATTTAGAGAGTATAAATATATTTTAATCTGGTGTGTACCTTTTAAAGTATTATTTAGTTTTGCAACACTGTTTTAAAATTAAGATGAGAAAAGAGAAGTTCTATTTAAAAAAATAAAAAAAGAAGAAATTACTTCTTCTTCATTGCTTGACAGTCTTTGCAACCGCTTGATGCAAGATGGCCTGTCCCAATGATTAAAAACAAAACAGTAAACCAGCTAAGGTTCCAAAAGCTCCACACTTTTAAGTCTTGTAATAAAAACAAAACTCCAGCAATTAATAATAAAGCTCCACCTATTTTCATACATTTTTCACAACTGTGCATAAAATCACCTCAAACATTAAAAGACAAAGGAGTATATAAGAATTATTAAAATACACTAACTAGGATTTGAACTCAGATCCAAACCTCCCTAAATTTTTTATTTATTTTTGTTCAAACTTTTAAAAAGATCTTATTTAGAAAGAAATTCATGCTACAGTTATATTACCTGTACTCAAGGAAAACAAACCAGCAAATATTTAAAACATCAAGAAAGACAAGTAATATAGCCCGTTCGTCTAGCGGCCAAGGATAAAGTTCAATAAAAAACTTCCTTTGAGGGGACTCTGGATGAACAAGAGAAATCCTCTGACGGAGGTTCAAATCCTCCACGGGCTATGTAATAATATTTAAATAGAAATACAAGTAAGAAAAAAGTATGAAAATAAAAAAAGCAATTCTTTATGGTGCATTGGCTTGGGTATTAATTTTCTTTGAAGTAAGTATCCTTATGTTTGGATTAAAATTAACTCCTTCCTCAGAATATTATTATATAACACACATCCCTTTAGTCGCAATAATCATAAGTTTTTGTTCATTATTGTACTTTAGAAAAACAAAAGTAGATACTTGGGAAGGTTTTAAACTTGGAATAACATTTATCATAATTGGAATAATTTTAGACGCAATAATTACAGTACCTTTATTTGTCAAAGATTATAATTTTTTCTTAAAAACAGAGTTATTGATAAGTTATGTAATTGGCGTACTAATAACCACAATAATAGGATCAATAAGAAAATGAAAAAAGAATCTATTGCAAAAAGAGAATTTAATCTGGCTTGGGAAGAATATTTTAAAGATAAATCTAATCCAAAAAATGAAGAAGAAGAAAGAAAAGAATTAGAAGAATTTCATCACTGATATAATAACATAAGAAAACAAACAGACACAAAAAAGACTCCTGCAGAGATGTACAAAGAAGTTTATGGAAAAGAACCAGAAAGGGATTCAAAAGAAGAAAGTAGAATAATAAATTTTGATTTTGATGAAGAATATGCAGAAGAAGAACTGTTAAAAATGGCAAATGAAATATTTGATAATGAAATCTGGAAAGAAGTAAAACAAGAAATAAAAGAAGCAGACAAAAAAGAAATAGCAAGAAGCATGTTTGGACTTGGCTTCGCTACATATTATAAAATGCTAAATGAAGATATTAAAGCTGTGAAAGACAATCCTGAAATAACTAAAAAAATTGAAGAAATATTAAACGAAAGAGAAAAAAGTAAAGTTATCTCATAATTCTCAAAGTATTAGCATACTTCCCAAGAACAAGTAAGAATTCATTCAATGAATCTAAATACTTAGTTCCACTTTTTCTCTTATTCAAATAAGAAAGATAAAAAGAAGAATAAGAAATAGTTTTTAGTTTTTCACATTCTTTTTCAAAAGTAGTTACAAGTTCTTCACAAAAAGAACGTAAATTTTCTCCTTCATAAGCTACAGCTTTAGCTCCTAAAGAAAGATTAACAATTGGAGATAAAGAACATCTTGTATAAGCATCAATAAACTTTCCATTGCAAACAATAGCTCGAACAGAAGTATACATTTTCTTTCCTTTTATTGTTTGTTTTCTTCCTACAAAAGGCTGAACAACAGAAAGTCCATATTCAAAAGTAAAATCATTTTTAAGAATCAAATCTTCTAAATAAGTTTCTCTTTGAGGTACATGAAAAAAAGAATCTAAAAAAGAAAAAGATTGTTTTAAATGTTTAATGGGTTTTCTTCCAAGAAGATAAGGTCGTAATTCTTTAGAATCTACTAAACGAACACCCCTCCCACAAGAACCAAGAAGAGGTTTAAGAATAAAAGAATTTGAACTTTTAAGAATAGGAATAATCTCAGTTCTGTCTTCTATTCCAAGTCCAACAGGAGCAGTAAGAGGAAAATAATTCCCAAAAGAAGTAGCTTTCAAAAGAAGATATTGAAAAAGTTTATTTTTTGAAACAAGTTCAGGAATTTCTTCATTAATCCACCTATGAGGAAGATGTTGATGGAAGGGGTCAAAAACGCAAGATTCCTGTCCAAGATAGAGAGGAAGAGAAGAAAAAGAAGACTTTTTTGAATGAATTTCCTCATCAAGCCAAGCAACATGAGCATCGGGTGAATCAAGAACTTCAGAAGAGTTCTCTTTTAATTTCCAATAAAGTGTAGGAAATTCATTTCTAAAATTAACTCTCCAAGGATGTTCATCTTCTTCCTTACGTTTTAAATAAGAACCATCATTAAAGCTAAGAAGCCCATAACGTTCTTCTAAACGCTTAAACACTTCTTTTGAAACGCGATCATCACTGTAAACTTCCTTAAAACCATGCATTCCGGAATTCATCCCATTAATTTCAAGTATAGACTTACAAGTACCATACTCATTTACAATCAAGTCAATACCATAAAGAGACATAAAACGAGTTTATAAAAACAAAATTTAAAGATTATGCTCTCTAAACAGAGATGATAGATTAGATAATTATAGCAAATCACAAAAGTATTTGAAACTAAATTGTTGTAATTTGCTGTTAGTCAACAAGCAAAGTAATTAATTTAATTCTCATGTTTGTTGTTGACTATAAACTAAAGATACAAACTATTTTAAAGTTTAAAAGAAGAGAAGGAACGTTTATATAGGTAAAAAAAATTAAAAAAATATGCAAAAACAAAAGAAATTTTACATCACAACGCCAATTTATTATGTTAATGATACTCCTCATTTAGGTCATGCATACACAACAATAATTGCAGATATTTTAGCAAGGTGGCATAGATTAAAAGAGGAAGACGTCTTTTTTTTAACAGGTCTTGATGAAAATTCTCAAAAGACAGTCCAAGCAAGCATTAAATTAGGATTCAATACTCCGCAAAAATTCGCAGATTATATGGCTGAAAAATGGAAGGAAGCCTGGAAAATATTAAACATTAGTAACACTGACTTTATTAGAACAACAGAAGAAAGGCATAAAAAATTAGTAACAGAACTATTTCTTAAAATAAATAAAAAAGATGACATTTACAAAGGAGTATATCATGGATTATATTGTGAAGGTTGCGAAGGATATGTAACTCAGGAAGATTTAACAAAAGAAGGAGTATGTCCTTTACATTTAAAACAACCAAAAGAATTAAATGAAGAAAATTATTTTTTTAGATTAAGTAAATATCAAGCGAGTATTTTAAAACATATAAATGAAAATCCAGAGTTCATTCAACCAAATAATAGAAAAAATGAAGTAATAAAATTCATAAAAGCAGGATTAAGAGATATAAGCATCTCAAGAAATTCTACAAGATGGGGAATTCAATTACCAACAGACGAAAAACATGTTTTTTGGGTTTGGTTAGATGCTTTAAATAATTATTTACATCCAAAAGAATACTGGCCCGCAGATGTACAATTAATGGCGATTGATATATTAAGGTTTCATGCAATAATTTGGCCAGCATTACTTATGTCTGAAGGGTATAAACTTCCTAAAAAAGTATTTGCTCATGGTTTTTTCACAGTCAATGGACAAAAGATGAGTAAAACTTTAGGCAATGTTATAGATCCAGTTGCTTTAGCAAAAGTCTACGGTGTGGATGCATTAAGATATTTTTACGCAAGAGAAATTCCTTTTGGTCAAGACGGAGATTTCTCAGAAGAAGCATTAAAAAACAGATTAAATAATGAATTAGCAAATGAATTAGGAAATCTAGTTTCAAGAACATTAACCTTGGTTGAAAAGAAATTAAACAACGAAATAAAAAAAGATAAAGTAGATAAAACTCTCTTCAAAAATTTAGATATTAAAAAAATAAATAATTTTATGCTTAATTTAGAACCGCATAATGCAATAGCAGGAATAATGAGTTTTGTACAATCATGCAATCAATATATTAGTGCAGAAGCACCTTGGCAAATCGAAAAAAAAGAAAAATTAAACAAAGTACTTTATAATTTAACAGATGCAATCAGAATAATCTCAATTTTGATTCAACCATTTATGCCTCAAACTTCAGAAAAAATAAACAAACAAATAGGATTAGAAAATACAATCTTAATATTAAAACAAGCAAAACCAGGGTTACTGCAAGATACAAAAATAGCAAAAGCAGAAATTCTTTTTAATAAAGTCTTAACAAAAGAAGAATTAAAAATAGAACCAAAATTTAGTACAATATCTTGTCTTGTAGAAAAAGAAGTAGAAAAATTAGGAATTAAAGTCAAATTTGCAGAGATTATTAATCTTAATATTAAGAAAAAACATATGGGTTTAGAAAAATTAAAAGATGAAATTGAAAGTAACTTCAAAGTAAATGAACAAATAATGCAAGGGTATGATCTTTATCATCAAAAATTAAAGATAATTGGAAAATGTTCGGTTTATAATCTCATAGAATTGGTTAAGAAAGGAGGAAAACTTCCAACAATTAATACTACAGTAGATTCCTATAATTTAATTTCTTTAAAAAAATCTTTAGTTGTTGGTGCGCATAATAGAGAAAAAATTAGAGGTACAGTAAGATTCAAAATTTTAAACGGAACAGAATTTTATATTCCTTTATTTAAAACAGAAAGAGAACAAGTAAACACAGGAGAATTTGGTTGCGTTGATGATGAAAAAGTATTATGTAAAGCAGATATTAAACAAGGAGATCAAACAAAAGTTACTGAAGAGACAAAAAATATTATTCTCTATGTCCAAGGTAATGAAAACACTTCAGACGAATATCTTAATCAAGCCTTAGAAGAAATATGTAATCTTATTATAAAATTCTGTGGTGGAGAATATAAAACTTTAAATTAATAATGAAGTTCTAAACATAATGTACAAATTACCTCCTCTTCCAAAAAGACAGAGAGTAATAACTGGAGATCAGTATAAAGTACAAACAACAATTGATAAATTTTTTATTGGAATAAAAAAATACATTAAAAATAAATATGAAATTCTGCAAGGTCCAAGTTTATTTGAAATATAGTCAACAAGCAAAGTAATTAATTTAATTTTCATGTTTGTTGTTGACTAACAGCAAACCACAACAATTTAGTTCCAAAGACTTTTGTGGTTTGCTATAAGATCAGGAGAAATAGCATTTCAGCAAAACACAATCACAGATAATAGAATAATCTATTTACTCTTTGATATAGTCAACAAGCAAAGTAACTAACTTTTTTTAATTTTTGTTGTTGACTAACAGTAAACCACAACACAACCTAAAAAATTTGGTGGTTTACTATAATCAATATCCTCTTGCAACTGTTTTAGAAACAAGAGATGATGTAAACTGGGTGTGTTATGACTTTTTTAGAAATTTACAAGGATGAGAAA
>JGI1358J11329_10004200_pt1 | contig 10434 bp, 11 predicted proteins | sample Subgroupgradi54m_FD_11329 | JGI IMG/M metagenome (IMG submission 11329)
AGTTGATTAAGCAGTTTGGATTACAGCCATTTACAACTCTTCCTCGGGAATTTCATGATTTTGTTCTTTTTCGTCGAGGAATTATTTATGCGCAACGAGATTTTGATAAGATTATTGATGCTGTGCAGCATAAAAAACCTTTTGCTATGATGACTGGGTTAATGCCATCAGGTAAATTTCATTTTGGACATAAGATTGTTGCTGATCAGATTATTTTTTATCAGAAATTAGGGGCTAAAGTGTATTTAGCTGTTGCTGATATTGAGGCGTATAACTCTCGAAATCCAAATATGAAAGAACTTCATGAAACTGCAATTAAAGAGTATCTTACGAATTATGTTGCTCTTGGACTGGATTTAGAGAAATGTGATTTTTATTTTCAATCGAAACGATCAACTGATGGGAAGAAAGCAAATGCCTACTATAGTTTAGCAGGCATGCTTGCACGGCATGCAACATTTAATGAGTTTAAAGCAGTGTATGGCGAGATTACTCCAGCTAAAATGGCAAGTTCATTACTACAAGCTTCCGATATGCTTCATCCACAATTAGCTGAATTTGAAGGTACAATGCCTGTTGTTGTTCCTGTTGGAATTGATCAAGATCCTCATGTTCGTTTAGCAAGAGATCTTTCTGTGCGATTTAAAGAACAAAAAATAGATCAATTATGCTCTACATATAACAAATTTTTACCTGGATTAAAAGGCGGGAAGATGTCTTCTTCTGATGTAACTTCGTATATTGCGTTGACTGATACTCCTGAAGAAGCTGCGAAGAAAATAAAGAAATATGCTTTTTCCGGCGGCCACTCAACAATTGAAGAACATCGAGCGAAAGGAGGTAATCCTAATATCGATGTTTCTTTTCAAATGTTATTATTTGGCATGGAACCTGATGATAAAAAATTACAAGAGATTTATGATAATTATAAATCTGGTAAATTGTTAAGTGGCGAACTGAAGCAAATTCTTATTGATAAGATTAGTTTATTTCTAAAAGAGCATCAAGAGAAACGAAAAAAAGCTGAGAAGATGGTTAGTAAGATTGTTTTGAATTTGGATATTTAACTTTTTCAATAGTATTTTGTGAGTGAACAAAGTGAACTCGAAAATATTAAAAAATAGATAACTATTTAAATTCCTTTTATCTAGAAATTGATTATGGGTTCACGATACGATAGACTACCAATTAAAGAATCATTTTTTGTTACGAGTATTATTGGATTTATTATTAGCGCTGTGTATACTTATTCTGGCTATCTTAATTTGAGCTTTGGGTTTGCATTTACGCTTGTGTTTTTATTAATGTTTATTTCTTCTTTTGTTGCAATTGCACCAAAAGAAGGAGAATTGGAAGAGTATCGGTAAGATTTTATTATATAATCAAAGTTTTATTCGCTAAATATTCTTCTGCTTTTTTCTCTAATTCTGTATAATATTGTTTTGTTCTTTCAGCTTTACTTTTTCCTGTATAATACCATGTAAAGAAAAATGCAAAGCATTCTTTAATATTGTTCTCATCTATTGAAATTTGTTCTCTAAATTCTTTAAATTGTGGTGTATGGCAAATTCTCTGACTGAATAGAGCTGGTCCTACTATTTTATCGATTGAATGTGCCATTTCATGTAACATTATCTCTTCATCTGACATATTATGAATCATATATTCTCCATGAATTCCTATATAAATATCTCCTGATTTTAAGTATGGATAATTTATTCTCTGTTTCTTTCGAACATCATTAGAATCAACTGAGTATGCTTGTAGTTTTTCCCAAGTATTGCTGGTATTATATGTTTTATTTGTATTTTTAATAATCTTTTGACCTTCAGGAAATTGGGTGATTGAACCATTGAAGTAGATAATTTTTATTTCTTGCAATGCTACTATTTCTAGAAATGAGCGTGGTATTTTTTTAAGTGCGTTTAATGATTCAATTATTTTTGGTTCAAATGGCGTTAAATTAGAACGATATTCAACTGCAATGACTGGTGATTGATTAATCATTGTCATAAAAAAACAAATAAGTATTTAAAACATGCTTCTTTAAATGGATAGATGATACAACTTATCCAACTTCAATCATTGAAAAAAGAGTTTAAGGGTCATACTATTATTAATATGCTTGACTTTTCTCTCCATAAAGGGGAATTGATGGGATTAGTTGGAAAATCAGGTGAAGGAAAGACAACATTTCTTCGTATATTGATTGGTTTTTATAAAATTGATGCTGGAACAATTATTTTTCAAGGCAAAGATATTACGAAGAAGCCTGAGCAAATTATTAAGCATGTTGGTTTTTGCACGCAGGAGAATTCTTTTTATCATGAGCTTACGATTCAAGAGAATATGCAGTTTTATGGGCGATTGTATGGCATTCGGAAACATGAATTATTGCAAAGAATTGAATCTTTATTGAAATTAGTGAATCTTTTTGAACGAAAAGAGAAATTAGGTGGAGCGATTTCGGGCGGTATGAAAAGGCGACTTGATTTTGCAATTGCATTGTTGCATCAACCTGATATTTTGATTCTTGACGAGCCAACAGCTGGGCTTGATCCTGTGATGACAAAAGATATTTGGGAATTGATCAGCACAATTAATCAAAAAGGAACTACGGTTCTTGTATCATCGCATGAACTTGATAATATTGAGCGGTATTGCAGCAAAATTGCTGTGCTTAGTAAAGGAAAAATAGTTGTTAAAACAATCGAGGAGATTCATAAACGATTTAAAGAAAAATCACTGATGGATGTTTTTGAGCAGCTTGTTGTTTTATCAGATTAGAGGAGTTAGGGAGAAAAAAATGAATTCACTTGATCAGTTGTTAACAATTTGCATGAAAAACTTGAAAATAGTTTTTCGTTCATGGACTAGCACATTTTTGTTAATCTTAGGTCCATTGCTATTAATTCTTGTTGTTGGCTATGCATTTGGCGGTGAGGGATTGCATGATATTTCAATCGGGTATTATGCGAAACATGTAGACGCTGCTCAAGAAATAATTACTTCTCTGCAAGATGAGCAAACGACAATGGTTGCTTATGGTGATTTAGATTCTTGTTTGTCTGCTTTAAAGAATGATAGAATTCATATTTGTATTGGGTTTAGTGATGATTTTCAATTGAAAAAAATAAAAGAAAAGCAAACTAGTCAGGGTACTGTTATCTTTTATTATAATAATGCGCGATTTAATTTAATTGCACATTTAACAAAAATGCTTGATGAAAAACTTGCGGTAAAAACTGAGCAAATTACTCTTGAAGCGACAACTTCTATCTTGCAGGATATTTCTGCAACTGTTGATTATATGCAGGATGTTCGATCAAAAATGAGTGAGTTTCGTGATAGTGCAGTCAAAGCTCGACTTCAATTAATTCAAACAAAAGCAGATTTAGAATTGATTAATGATGACTTTCAAAAGTATTATAGCGATTATCAAACTTATTCCCCTGAAGCAAGAAAAGCTGCAAAAGAATTTGATGCTCAATTTGATAATGTAAGTTTAACGACAACTCAATCACTTGTTGCATTAAACACAACAATTAGTTCTCTTGGAAAATTAAATACTGCACTCCAAGCTTATATTTTTGTGAGTGGTAATACAGGCAATGTGAAACTTGGAAATGTCACTCTTAACATGACACCATTTCTTGAGCAATCAGTTATTTTGCAATCAAATTTATTAACCATTCAGACAAATCTGCAGTCTCAACAAAAATCGTTATTAACTATTAAGGATGCAACGGATAAATTTTCTGCTACACTTGATAATATTTCGAAGACACTTGATTTAATGGATCATTTTTTAAAACGGTCATTAATTGAAACACAAGACAACATCAATAAACTTGATGTGCTTCTGAATCAGATTGATGAGTTACTTGTTCAGCTCGATAAAAATATTGATAAGTTTACTGTTTTAACAAAGACATCTGCTGGAAGCATTGTCAAGCCAATTAGTACGCAGTTTGTTGCTGTGCTTCAGGATATTTCAAAGATTAGTTTAGTATTTCCTGTGATGCTTGTGTTTGTCATTTGTTTTATTGCAATTTTACTGTCGAATATGAATGTGATTCAAGAGATTACTTCTCCAGCTTATTTTAGAACTTTTTTATTGCCTGTTAATTCATTTACTTTCTTATTTGCTTTATTTTTGACAATTATGGCTGTTGTTAGTGTCCAAGTTTCGGTGTTATTAATTATTGCATATAGCAAATTTAATATTCAGATATTTACTCATTTTTCCTCATTCTTTTTTGTTGTGCTTCTTTTTATGTCGCTTTTTGTATTGATGGGAATGATCATTGGCTATTTTGTTAAAAATAGACAGGTTTCTGTTATTGTTTCAACTTTTATTGCGCTCATCTTCTTTTTGTTTTCTGATGTTATTTTCCCTCTTGAAAGCATGCCAAAATTAGCGACGTTTTTAGCAAACTTAAATCCTCTTGTTATTGGCGAGCGAATCTTTCGAAAATTGCTGTATTTTGACATTGGACTCGGACAGCAAATGGGTGATGTAATTACATTAATTGTTTATATCGTTATTTTTGTAATACTTTTGATTGTTGCGTATAATTATAATAAGAAAAAGACGTAAAAAATATTATTCGCTTTGCTCATAATTATTTTTTACTCATTTGAGTAGGTCTACGTTAAGAGATTTTTCTTAATTCTGTTAATAGTTCATATCTTCTTTTGAATAATGCATGTTTTTCGGTTATTTCAGGAGGGTGCTCTTTTCTTATTTTTTCAATTAAATAGAGTTCATCGGTTCCTATATATTTATGTTCTTTATTTCGATAATCGATTGTAATATTTAATTTAATGTTTATTTTGTTATTTAATGCTGGCTCTTGCCGCATTGAGAATTCTTGCGTTAGAGAACCATTTGCTATTGATGGAAGATAAGCTGTGTTTAATAGTAATTGGTATGTTTCCTTTATTTTTTCTGGTGTTGTTACCATATTTGGCTGTAAATCTCCAATCCATAATCCATTTTCTTGTAGGTTATAATTTATTTTTAACAATTGTAATAATGGCTCTAATGTTTTTCGTTCATTAAAATATTTTTGACCATATTCATATTGATTGAATATTTTTCTTTTTTCTTTGATTGTAATATCAAAAAAATGCTGATCTATTGCACTTGGTTGATTATTGTGAAGCATTAATCGTAATGAGACGTTTCCACCAAAATAATCGGCAAGCTCTTCAATTTTAGCTGCAGTTATTACTTCTTCTTTTTGCGGGTATTTTGTTGTTAGAGAGAGATAGGTTAATTGTTTTTTACCATTATTACTTTTTATTTCTGTATCTATAATTAATGAATCATATCGTTGTGGATTTATTCCATTTGGTGCAATAGTTACTGTTGTTTTAAGTGTTTCATTATTTCTTAATAACCATAATTCTGTGTTGAAACTTTCGTTTATTATCTGTATTATTGTTTTATTTTGTATTTCCATCTATTTTAGAAAAAGTTAATCTTATAAAAACATTATGGATTTGAAATCTTTTTTAATTTTATATTTAAGTTATATCTTTCTGTAAATTGTAATGAAGCTAGACAAACTTTTTACAAAAAAGTTTGATCCTAAAATAATACCGACTTCATCGGCATTATTAAGATTATAATATTTATCCGTAAATATTATAATAAAAAGTGTACTCCTTCCACTTCGTTCCAGTCGTTTATATTTATTCTATATCTTTCTACAAATCGTAATGAAGCCAGAATGTCCAATTTGCTGCGACTTTGGGCGTACTGTTCTTCCTGCTAATTCCCATTCACGTTCGATGATTTCGGCTGTTTTGAGGATGATGTATTTTTCTGATTTAAGAACTGCTTCGACGAAATCACTTACTTGCGGGATTGTGGGTGAGTATGAGACAAGGAAACCTCCTGCTTGCAGTGCTTTTGTTGCATTGTCGATTACTTTCCATGGCTCTGGTAAATCGAGCATGATCATGTTGAGCTTTTTTAAAGGAATTGATTCATAGACATTGTGGAGTTTAAAAATAATATTTTTTAGCTGCAATGCTTCTGCGTTTTGTTTTGCAATGGTGAGATGATCTTCTCGAATGTCATACGAATACACTTTTCCTTTGCTGACTAGATTTGCAAAAAATAAGGTGATTGCACCTGAACCTGAACCTGTGTCAAGAATTTTCCAGTTAGGTGATAATCCTGTTTCTGCAATTATTATTCCTAGGTCTTTTCGGGGAATAATTTGCGGCCCTCGTTTTATTTTTTGGTAAAGGTCAATAAATGATGTATCGATCAGATGCATTTCTTTGTTCATGTTGGTTTTGAGAATTTCTCCTGCTGATGCTTTTTCAATTATTTCTTTTTTGATCATGCCATATCGTGTATGAAGGTCGGCATCTTTATAATAGAATTTGTTGCCTTCTTTTGTAATAAGGAGTTTCATTAATTTCTCACACTTTCTTCAAATCGTTTTGAACAGCTTTCTATTAGCTCAGGCTGCCATCCTTTTGCGAGCAATGATTCTTTAACTGTAACTAAATCATGGCCTTGGGAAAGGCTTTTTGCCATGAAACTGCCGAGAATGAGTTCAGCTTCTGTTGGTGTAATTGACATTTCCTTCAATGATTGCGAAATTTTTTCTTTTTTCCAGCCGTGTTTTATTAATTCATAATATACTTCTTCTGTTGAATAGCCGCGAAGCAATTTTGTTTTAATATGCGTTTGCAAAACATCGACATCATATTCATGCAATTGTACTGATGGTGTATTTTTACTGTTCATCTCTTGCAAATACTCGTCTAATGATATCACGATTGTTTCTTTTTGTTTTTGTTCATCTAAATGTAAAACAACATCAAATGAACTATCGATTGTTTGCTTTTTTGCAATGTATGCATAACTGAGCATACCGACGCCAGCAATTGGCACAATAATCAAGAGAAATAAATAACTGTAATTCACTGCTTTATTAATCGGTGAATTATTTGCAGCGATTGTGTTTCCGGTGAATGTATCTGAAATATTGCGTTGTTTAAGCAATGGCACCAGTGAAATCAATGCTAATGCTATTATTATAACTGTTATGATGATTATTCTTTTTCTTCTTTCTTCATGAAGCATACTCTTTTTTAGAGAAGGATTATATATAAAGCTTTCGTTAAAAATTTATTTCATACCTTTTATTTCTTTTGTTTGTTTGAATGGTTTATGGATGCTGATTTGTTCTATTTTTTCTTGTAATTGCTGTTCTTCTTTTGAGATATTTTTCTTTTTAATTACATAAACTGTATCTGAAATGCGGATCTTTTGGTTAATTTTAAAAGAGACTTCGTCGTTGATCTTTGCAGTTTTTACTTCACTATTATTTATTTTTAATTCTGCAACTGTTGTTTTGTAATAGCCTGTTGTCGGGCCGATGAAACAGATTTCATCTTTTTCGCGCAATTCATTTTCTTGGATTAGAATAGCTGCGACTTTTGCTTTTGGAAAATAATTGGTTACTTTCCCAAGGCGAAGTTTTGTTTCTGTTGCAATTGAGCCGTACATTGTTGTCCAAGAATTATTCGTTGGTGTTGCAAGGAAAAAATTGGTTGAGAATCCTCGATTATACACTTTTTCAAGCTCTTGCAAAAGTTTTAGTTTGTTCTTTGCTGTGAATTTATTTTGTGCAATTAATTTGAGCGCTTTTCTGTAGCTTTTTGTAACTGTGTAAACATATTCTGCGCTTTTTGCTCTGCCTTCAATTTTGAATACATTGATTCCTGCAGTGATTAATTGGTCAAGAATTGGCAATGCGCACAGATCTTTTGGTGACATCATATAATTGCCGTCTATAATAAATTCTCTTCGTGGATCTTCGTTATCAGTTATTTTATAGGTTCTTCTGCATTCTTGCAAACATTGCCCTCTGTTTGCTGATAATCGATTATGGTGCTGGCTCATAAAACATCTGCCTGAATATGCAACACATAACGAGCCATGAACGAATGTTTCTAATTCAATTTTTCTTCCAAAAAAATTGAGGTTATTTTGGTTTATTTTTTGTTTTATTTCTTTGATTTGTTCAAGGGTGCATTCTCGCGCTAATACGATTCTTGGTGAAAATTGAGAGAAGAATTTAACTGCTTCGTAATTTGCAACTGATAATTGCGTGCTGATATGCACTTCAATATTTCGTTCTTTGCACATTTGGATGATTGCGAAGTCAGTTGCGATTATTGCATCGACTTTGGCAGCTTTTGCTTCGTCTATTATCTTTGCAATTTTTGGTAATTCATGATTGTATACAACTGTGTTGAGTGTAAGGTAGCCTTTCATTTTTGCTTTGTGTAATTTCTGCATTACTGTTTTTATTTCTGGTATGTCAAAGTTTCTTGCAGAGGAAGCGCGCATGTTAATCCATTTGATTCCAAAATAGACGCTGTCTGCTTTTGCTTTGATTGCTGCTGCTAACGTTTCAAAATCACCGATGGGAGCTAATAATTCAGGTACCATAGGCTTATGAATTTCAGTAAATTATTTAAACCTTATCAAAATGCTTAGTTTTGTCCAGCTTTTGTTAAGCGGGGGTAGCCCAGCGGCTAAGGCAATCGCCTGCAGTTTAATCATTTAATATCTTGAAAAAGAATTGTGGTTAGGATGACAGCGATGATTCGGGGGTTCGAGTCCCTCTCCCCGCTTTATTATTTTTGATATTAATTGTTTAGATCTCTTTGTACTAACCAATTATAGAATGGATGCAATGGATTATTTAATTTTTTAATTAGTTCTGTTTCTTTTTGGTCCTCAATGAATAAATAAAATTGTGTATTATATCGTAATGATTGTGATCTCATTTGTTGATATAAATCCATAGTATTACTTTCAGAGTGTGGTTCTCTTCGGTTATATACATCTGTTATTATTAATTTTCCACCTTTATTTCTTTCTAATAATTCTTCTAAATTATAAGTGGAGTTAGTAATATCTTCTAATCTTAGTGTAACTAATTTATTAAAACTTTCAGTTTGATACCATCTATTATAATGTTTAACTACTGTTTCTATTATTTCTTTTGAGGCATTATAAACAAGAACAGAATCATTTCTGAAAAAAGCAGTATTTAACTTTTTAATTTCTTTATCTATAGTTGGTTCCATTATTAGAAGAAATCACGTCTTCTTTATTAAAATGATTATTATTTCTATCATTTTATATAGACTCTCTCTTTTCTTCTCTTTTATGCGCAGTTTACTCGAGCAATCAATTAAATATGCAGAATGTGATCTTCAAGGATGCAGGGATGAATTAGCAGGTATTCTTGAAATAGAAACTCTTCATCGGAATAGTTTTTGTTTTATCGCACAAGGTGAAAATCGTTCTAACTTTTATGTAGATCAAAATAATTTATTATTTCAGCCAATTGCTGAAAAAGCAAAAGCAATTGTTTTAGAAAGGGCTCAATTGTATGATGCTCTTTGCAGAAAATATCTTTCTGTTGATGATATTATTGAAAAGTTTGCTGCAGCTTCTGAGGATAATTCAGTTTATAATTTTTCTTTTGATCATCAAGCTCTTGTTGTAGGTGGGCTCATAAATGGAGCAACTGTTTTGAATTATGCTCAATTTTTACAATCGGATTCTGGTCCAAATGCTGGATTTGTCGCGTATCAGAAAGTGTTTGATGAAATCCATTCTTCTGCCGGGAGAAGAGTTTCTGTTATCAGAGAAATGGGTGTATTTCAGAGCTATATTTCGCTTTGCAAGCAAATGTTAATGGATTTATAATTTTTTCTCTAAAATGACTGATGAACCTTCATCTTTTATTTGTTTGTATCCTTGTTTTAAATACAGTTTTTTTGCGGGGTTGTCTTTGAAAACTCTTAAACGAATTTTGTTTAATTTTTGCTTTTTTGTTCTTTCTTCCATTTCTTTCATTAAGTAGCTTCCTAATCCTTTTCCTTGCATTGCTGTAGCAATTTGGATGTTATGGATGTAAGAACAATTAGTTTTAAATTGTAAATCATAGAATGCAATTATTTTTTTGTTGTGTTCAATAATTTTTATATTTTTTTTATTAAAATCTTTTTTAAAAGTTTCTGGTTTCCATCCACCCCAATGTTTCAAAAAAAGTGCGCACATATTTTTTTTAAATAAATTGTATATTGGCTTATAATCTGTATTGTTGCAATTTCTTATTTTGTATTTTAGGTTTTTGATTTTAATAATCATGTTTAATCTTAGGGTTTTGAGATTTAAATAGGTATTGCTTTCTTTCATTATTTCTTTATCGAAAGTTATATAAACTAATAGTTATTCATATAAACTAAAATGGAATTGTATAAACTTAAGTTTACAGTACTGCAATTGGAGATATTTAGGCTTTTGTGTATTAAAACTGCAAAAAAATTGAATCAACGAGAAATAGCGCAGTTTCTTGCTGTTTCGCCTACTGCCGTTGGCAA
>JGI1358J11329_10004204_pt1 | contig 10431 bp, 9 predicted proteins | sample Subgroupgradi54m_FD_11329 | JGI IMG/M metagenome (IMG submission 11329)
ATCCTTGGCAAGATTCAAAGTTTCATCCGGCAGCGCGGTCGCGTGCGTCCCAACCATTATCACTTTAGCGGTCGTCAATTCCTTGCAAATTTTCGCGCAATCAATATCGGAATAAATAGACGGCGTAGTCGAATCCAAAACTACAAAAGCGGGATTCTTTTCCTTCAATAACTGCCGCAGCCTATCCTTATCCCAGCCATTTGCGACAAAATCGTACAACTCCACGTCAAAGCCTGTTTTTTTCAGTACTGCCGCGGCATAACAAAGCCAATCAGGCGTCCGTAACGCCCTGCCGCGCGTCCTTGCCGGCCAACGCTGGCAGCGGCAAAAATCTGGAATAAACGGCTGATTAATAATTAATATTTTCATTAGTATTCTTTTTATTTCTTTCGTAATGAATCTGCGTTAAAACCGCTTAACGGAACTAATGGTTCTTGAGCGAATGGCGTTTTTTCATTCTTTCCTTTTCAAAAATAAAAGGCTGATAAAAAATGATGAAAATATTGTCTGCACCCCGATAACCAATAAAGTCATCGCCAGGATAGATTCTCTTATCCGGTATAACGCGCCGAAATCCTTAAAAAACCATTCCATAAAAATAACAAAATTTATTGCCAGGCCAAGAAAAAATGCTATCCCGCCCAAAAGCAAACCTTTCTCTAAACTAAAGTGGCGCTGAAAAAAACGCATAAACGCATCATGCTTCAGGAATTTCTGTTTTATAGCGTAAGTATGGGCGTAAATACCTAAACTCAAAATTTGATACGATAGGATGCAAAACACACTGGCAAATATCATTAAATGCATATCCCAATAATGCCCTAAAAATAAAAACGGCCCTTTTAACGATAAAAATAAAATAAGCATTCCTAAAATAAACCCCGGAATACCGGGGACAAAATACAGCCAAATAGGGCAATAAAGCAACATAAACCGTATATGCCTCCAGGCGTCGTAAAAAGGCCTTAATTTTGATTCCCCTTGGCGAGGATGATAATCAATAGGAATTTCAATGATCTTTAACCCCTTCTGCAGCGCCGACACAACCATTTCCGTCGCGAATTCCATCCCCAAAGTCATCAGTTTCATTTCACAATAAGCTTCATAAGTAAATGCCCGCATCCCGCTGTGGATATCAGACAAACTCGTGCGAAAAAAAAGCCGGCACATCCCCGACAACACAGGATTGCCTATATAACGGTTTAGCCAAGGCATAGCGTCTTTTTGAATTTTGCCTTTAAAACGGGAGCCAAGGACAAAATCATAACCTTCCTTTAATTTTTTAAGCAAAGCGGGAATATCATAAAAATCATAAGTATTATCGCTATCGGCGATAACGATATATTTGCCTTTAACTTCCCTTAAACCCCGTAAATAAGCCGCGCCATACCCCTTTGTAGGTTCAGAAACGACTATCGCGCCGGCCGATTTAGCAACTTCCGCCGAACGATCAACAGAACCGTTATCAGAGACAATAATCTCTCCTTTTATCCCTTGCTTAGCAAAAACCTCTTGGATTTTTTTCACGCAGGCCCCGATTGCCTCTTCTTCATTCAAACAAGGCAACACTACAGAAACTTCAACATCTTTATCCATATTTTAGTTTTCCTTCCAAATGCCTCAATTCCACACAATTTCAAAAACCTTGAAATAACCGTTTTTGTTCTGTTCTTCTAAAAACGGCTTAAAATTCTTAAGCCCTGCTCCGTCAAAATAAAACAATTTTACGAATAAACTCGTTGCTAACTTCCGGTCCAGCAAAATGGCCTGATAACCCTGCTCCTTTTTTAAAATCAAAACCGAAAATTTCAAATCGTTATCCGGATAGATAATTTCCTCCAGCTTATCGTTTTCAAAAATAAAAACGCTGAAAGGCACCTCGTATTTTCTACTTTTACTGGAATAAACATAAACATTTTTTTCTTTCGGGTTATAAACTATCCCTTTTTCAAAAAGCACAAGGCCGCCTTTTTCTTTACCAAATACTAATTCACTTTTAAACCTTAACCAGCGCGTAAACCATGAATTCAACTCCGCGTTAGGAATCAATCCCGCCTCATTATAAAGGGGCTCTATTTTTTGCGGGTCTACAGATAAAGCGGAAAGATAACTTTTAATTTCATCCTTGCTTTTCTTATGAATATTTTGCGCGATATAAACCCTGACAAAATCCCACTCCCCCACATACGAAATCGCTCCTATCTTATCTTTGATACTGGCATCAACAATAAAATAAGCTTTGGCAGGAGTATTGAAGAGCAGGGCAGTCGCTTCGCTTGCTGCCTCCGGAGGCAGAGATTTTTTTAAAACATCTTTCGCTATCCATGGTTGAGAGGAAATTATTTTTTTTAAAAATAAGATGGTTTTTACAGGATCATTAAAGTATCCATTTATAACCTCATAAGCTTTATTGCCTCCGTTATTTAACATACGCAAAATTTTAAGCGCTTTTTCTTCGTCAGAATTTAGCAAAACATACGCCATCCAATAAGCCTGTGGCGTATTTTGGCTTTGGCCGTCAAAAATGACTCTGCGCCTTGAAACAACCTTAAACCAATCCCCATAATCCCACCAGGAATTAATAACCGAGCTTTCAGGCGTCTTTTCTTTTATCAAAGACAGTATTTTATAGTCCGAATCCCTCATCATAGGATACAAATGCTCTGCCGTTTCATAAGCATTAATAAAACAATTGCCTAACAAAAGCCCGATAATAATTGCCGCGGGCAAAACAACAACTTTTCTATTCATGCCTTTGCAGTATTCATAGGCCTCTTGTATTATTACACCCGAAGCAACCCCCAAAGGAATGATCAGAAATAATACAAACCTTAAACCTCTGGAACAAGCAAAAAACATAGTAATAAACCAAAATATTAAAATACTTATAAACTCGCGGGGAAAACCCGTATATTTGCGTTTAAATAAAACACGTACAGCCAATATCAACAGGCAAAATACAGAAAAGAATAACAGGTATTTATCCCCTATCATGCGGGATAAAGTATCAAATTTCAGTTTCCCCAACTCCTCAACAGTAAAATAAACGTTAGGCCAAATCGATACATCTCCTAAAGACTTGTTCAAAAATAAAGAGCCGAAAACCTGCGCGTATAAAATTTTTATAGGCATACCGCCCAAAAAAACAAAAATCCAGGCAAAGGAAAAAAACAGAAATAAAACAAATGAAAAAATACGCTGTTTTAATTCAACAAAACCTCCCGTTTTAGATTTCAAAAAGGCAAAAACCAGGGTTGCAAAAGAATAAATTTCGTATATTGAAATAATCCCGAAAATGAACCACCAATTAAGCCAGGTGGCAGCGAATAAAGACACGCAAAGCCCAGAAAAACAAATCCAGAGAGTTTTCTTAGCCGCCCCCTGGACATCATAATTTTTCGCGTAAGCCCATACAATTAATAACGGAAAAGTTAAACTTAAAGTATCCATATCAAACCATCCGGCATAACTGCGGTTTATAAAAACCGGGCTCAATCCCACAAACAAACAAGCGGTTACAGCGCAAATATTACCCCAGCGGTAATAACACACCAGATAAAGCGAAATGATAAAAATTGCGGAAAAGAATAACGGCAGGTAAAACAAAAATGTAAATAACGGGACAGGGTTAACAAAAGAAAAAAGCCTGTACAAAAATGCGGATGAATAAAAAAGTAATTGGGTATACGCCAAGGATCCCCCGATAGAAGCATCCATTAACTCATCGATTTGATTGCCGTTTACTACTTTATCCCCCGGATGCCCGAGATAAACAACATTCTCAACATATCTTGCCCAATGCCAGCAATCTAATTCCATCAAATAAGTTTGCCCGTCAACGTTTTGATAAGGATCTTTTAGCCTAAGGTATTCCGTATTTATTAACGAATTTATTATTTTCTTATCCTGTTTATTTTTAGCCTGGATCAATTTATTTATCAAGCTATCCTTAGCTATAGCATCATATTCGGGAAATTTCTTATTCACTTCATCAACTGCTTCATCTATGAATTGTTGTTTTATATTCTCCTTTGCCCTAAATTTTAATTGAGGAAAATCCACAGAAAAAGACCGAAAATAAAGGTTGAAGAATAAAACAATAGCCAAAAAAATAATTAACCAGATTTTTTTCATCATACGCGCTTTTTCCCGGCAAGATAACAAGAAAATCGCCTTCGACTATAACTTTCTGCCCGTTTTACCAAGGAATCAACCGATTCTCAGTGGTTAGTAGGCATATATATACTTTCCTATACCATAACCATAAAAAAACACTTAACTAATATCATTCAGCTAAGTGTTTATTATAATCGACTATATCTGTTTTGCAAGAAAATTTCCTTCAATAAAATCCCCTTCGCTATAACTTTCTAAACGCTTATCGATAAACTGGTGATTTTCAGCGGTTAGCAGGCATATATATACTTTCCTAACCATAAATTGACTTTTAGTTCAATGCCCATTGGCTAGCCCCTTACCTTTTACTAATATATCAAATTCAATATTAACAGCTTCTGAAACTTTCTTTAATTTCAAGGTTGTATTATTCAACGTATGCGGGATTACATAAAATGTAAAAGTATTAGACTTTTTGCCTACAACAGTCAAGCTGATACCGTCTACCGTTACAGATCCCCTTGGAAAAATGTACCCCATAAATTCCGCCGGGACGCAAATTTCAAAACATAAGTTGCCGGCCCTATAGCCTTTCTTACGAATAATGCCCCTGCAATCCACATGCCCGGTAACAAAATGCCCCGATAGCCTATCTCCTAATTTCAAAGCACGCTCTAAATTCACCGATTCATTTACTTTTACAATACCTAAATTAGTAACCTTTAAAGTCTGAGGCAGCACCTGAAAAATTAAAACACCTGGTTTTTTTTCCGCCACGGTAAGGCAAACACCATTTACTGCCACACTATCTCCCAGATTTATGCCTGCGCAGGATTTAACCGCTTTAATTTCAAATACTGCGGCACTCCCGCCGTATCGATTTATCCTTTTAACCTCTCCTATTTCTTCAACTATCCCCGTAAACATATTTTAATCCAACTAATCAACGGACCAACCCTTCAATTAAAAAGTCTTCCCCTATCCGCTTTAACTTTATTTCCTTCAATTTTATCACTTTATCGATCCGCGAGATTCCTTTACCCATAATAGCGCTAACCGCGTCCTTCCCGCCAATTATCTTCGGACTGACAAAAAATAAAACTTTATCCACCAGACCTTCGTCAAACAACGCGCCGTTTAAAGTCCCTCCGCCTTCAACTAAAATGCTGCTAATACCTAAGCCGGCTAATTTCCTCATCATATCCTTAAGATTTACCTGCCCCTCTTTTTCCTTCACGTCCAAAATCTTCGCTTTCTGAGCTAGTATCTTCCTATTCTCAGTTTCCTGCCCCGGAGTATCAGGCAAAGTAGCAATTATAATCTTGCCCTTTAAAAAAATATTTTTTTCTTCAGTCGTACTCAATTGACTGTCAACCACAACCTTTACAGGTTGCCGTTTCGCAAACCACGCGTCAAGTTTTGGATTATCCCGTAATACAGTATTCACTCCTACCATGATGGCATCATAATCCTGCCGTATACGATGCGCGTAAACCCTTGACTCATCGGACGTTATCCATTTAGAATCATAGGTACGCGTGGCGATCTTCCCATCTAAGGACTGTGCCACCTTAACGGTTACAAAGGGCATCCTTTTAGTAATATATTTTATAAAAACTTCGTTCATCTTCTTCAATTCATCTTCCAGATACCCCGCGTGGACAGTTATCCCGTATTGTTTAAGTATTTCTATGCCTTTACCGTTATTCACCGGATTCGGGTCGATCATCCCGACAACAACTTCTTTAACGCCGCTCTTAATTATACTATCTACACAAGGAGGAGTCTTTCCAAAATGAGTACAGGGCTCTAATGTTACATAAAGAATTGCCCCTCTTGCCTTAGTCCCCGCTTTATTTAACGCGATTACTTCCGCGTGCGCCAACCCCGCCTTTTGATGGTAACCTGTACTTAAAATACGGCCATTTTTTACTACCAAAGCCCCAACCATAGGATTTGGGCTGGTCAGCCCTTTGGCTTTAACCGCCAACTTCATTGCTAAGCGCATATAATATGTATGGTCTTTCATATATATCTCTACAGGCTTCCGCCTGTAGTATCCTTACATTCCCCACACGGAAGTGTGGGGTAAAAATCTCACTGTCAAATCCTAACTTTTTTTGCTTCTTTTAATTTTTCAACCAACTCGTACGGTATTTTTATTGAGCCAATTTTAATTTCCGGTTTGGCCTCTCCGTGGCAATCAGAACCACCGGTAACCACTAACTTAAATTTCTTAGCCAAATTCAAATAAAAATTAATCATAGATTGCGTGTGTTCCGAATAATATACTTCAAGCCCCATTAAACCAAAATCAACTAACTTTGGGATTAATTCATCGCGATTAAGGCTATAAGGATGCGCCAAAACAGCAATCCCGCCGGCTTGCCTGATCAAATTAATACCTTCGCTGGGGGATAATTTAAAACCCGACACATACGCGGCGCATTTATCTCCGATATACCTATAAAAAGCCTCCCCCGTGGAATTTACGAAACCGCTGGCTTTCATAGCCCTGGCAATATGCAGCCGGCCGGGATTTCCCTGTTTTGCGATATCGAATACCGCTTTCGCTTCTAAATTTATTCCCAATCCCCTTAATTTCTCAGTTATTTTATATATCCTTTCAACGCGAGTTTTACTTAATACCGCTAGTTTTTCTATAAGACTTTGAGACTTATAATCTATCAAGTAACCCAAAATATGGATTTCCCTATTTTCATATTCAGTGGAAAGCTCCATACCCGGCAATACTTCCAGGCCATATGCCCGCCCGGCATCGATAACTTTTTCAATCCCCATAACCGTATCATGGTCTACCACTGAAATAGCCGAGAAGCCCAAAAAAGATGCTCTCCGGGTTATTTCTTCCGGAGTATACGTCCCATCGGAAAATACCGTATGTAAATGAAGGTCCGCGAATTTCATTGTTTTTTTTCTGGATTGATCTTATCAAGTATCCCGTTGACAAACTTGCCCGCTTCCGGCACGGAATATTTTTTTGCGAGCTCAACTGCTTCATTGATAGAAACCTTAGGCGGGATATCTTGACGAAAAACCAGCTCATAACAGCTAAGGCGCAAAATATTCCTGTCCACAATCGCCATGCGCTGGATATGCCAATTAGTAGCGTATTCAACTATTTTCTTATCAATTTGCGCGATATTGCCGAGGACCCCCTTAACAAGTTCAGCGGCAAAATCTTTAACCGAATCTTCAACCGGTTTTTCCGTTGTTTTCCAAAACGCGTTTAAAGAATCAATGGACCTGTCATTTGTAACGTCCATCTGATAAAGGATTTGTAAAGCAAATTCTCTTGATTGTGTGCGTTTACGCATATTCGGTTATCGGTTATCGGTTATCGGTTATCGGTTATCGGCACGAACACCGAAAACCCAACACCGAGAACCGGCATATTATAATATTATAGTTTCTGCATTAAGTTAGCCATTTCAATTGCGCTTATTGCCGCGTCACTACCTTTATTGCCCTGTTTGGTGCCGGCGCGTTCAATCGCTTGTTCAATCGTATCAGCGGTGATAACGCCAAAGATCACCGGCATCGCTGAATCCAACGAAACCTTAGCTACACCCTTAGAAACTTCCGCGGCTATATAATCAAAATGCGGCGTTGAACCGCGAATAACCGTCCCTAAACAAATAAGCGCGTCATAAGATTTTGCTTTAGCCATTTTTTGGGCAGCAAGTGGAATCTCAAACGCTCCCGGTACCCAAACAATTGTAATATCTTTATCTTCAGCGCCATGCCTTAATAACATATCATTACAACCGGAAATCAACTCCTTTGTTATAAGATCATTAAACCGTGAGGCGATAATACCGAATTTACTGCCTTTTGCCAACAAATTGCCTTCAATTACTTTTGCCATATTAAATCCTCCCTAAAGACTTTACCACTGAAGCACTGAAACACTGAAAAATTAATTAAACACTCTTTTTATACTTAAAACTGCCCTAAACTTATCTTTCAGTGTCTCCATTCTTCAGTGTTTCCGTGGTTTTTATAAGATTTTGACAGTTTCATTATTTCATATTTTCAACTCATGCCCTAATTTCTCTTTTTTTGTCTTGAGATAATTATAATTCGCGGGGTTCGGCTCAATCTCCAAAGGCAGGCGCTCAACTACTTTCAAACCATAACCTTCAAGGCCGACAATTTTGCGGGGATTATTCGTCAAAAGCCTGATATTCTTAAGCCCTAAATCCGATAAAATCTGCGCGCCTATGCCATAATCCCTGAGATCCGCCTGATATCCTAACGCTTCATTTGCCTCGACCGTATCCATACCCTTATCCTGTAAACTATACGCGCGGATTTTATCCGCCAAACCTATGCCGCGGCCTTCCTGATGCATATATAAAATTACCCCTTTTTTTTCTTTATCAATCATCCTCATCGCCTTCTTAAGCTGCCTGCCGCAATCACAGCGCAGAGAACCGAATACATCGCCGGTTAAACATTCCGAATGCACGCGCACAAGGGTATCCTTTGCATCCAATTCCCCCATAGACAAAACAATATGTTCTTGAGCATTTATTAAATCACGGTATAAAATCAATTTATACGCGCCGAATTCCGTGGGAAGAATTGTTTCGGACAACCTTTCAACCAATTTCTCTGACCGCCTGCGGTACTCAATAAGATTTTCTATTGTGCAGATTTTTAATTTATGTTTCTGCGAGAATTCAAGAAGCTGCGGCAACCTTGCCATAGTCCCGTCTTCATTCATAATTTCACAAATTACGCTTGCCGGATACAGGCTCCCCAATTTCATCAAATCAACTGATGCCTCTGTATGCCCTGCCCTTACCAAAACCCCGCCATTGCGCGCTTTTAAAGGAAACAGATGCCCGGGCCTGGCTAAATCCTCCGGCCTGCTTTGCGGATTTATAAGGACTTCTATTGTCCGGGCGCGGTCGTAAGCTGAAATACCCGTAGTTATGCCGTTTGCGGCATCCACGGATATCATCCAGGCAGTAGAAAAGGGGTCTTTGCCTTTTGAATTCAACATCGGCTGTAAATCCAGATGATTCAATCTCGCTTCTTCCATAGGAACACAGATAAGCCCGCGGCCGAATTTCGCCATAAAATTTATGTTTTCAGCCCTGGCAAACGAAGCGGACATCACAAGGTCCCCTTCATTCTCGCGATCAGCATCATCAACTACTATAACCAATTTACCTTTTTTTAAATCCTCTAAAATCTCAGGAATAGAATTAAACATGTTTTTTGCCTTTCAACAAAAATACCCGAAGACAAAATCCCCGGGCATAATTTAGCTTTAATCTTCTCTCATCTGGACTTTACCATCGGCCCTGGAATATCACCAGGTCTGTCCCCACGTTTAGTTCCGCTTTTGCGAAGCAAAACGAAACTGTGGGGACTCGCGGGCTTTACCGCCGGTTTGGATTCTCACCATGCCCTGAAGATTAATATAATACTTAAATATACCACAAAATCTCCTATTGTCAATCTATTTAAAAGCGCTTATAATAACATTATGAAACCCTATATTAATCAAATACATACTATCCTGACACAAAGTTCTAAAACAATCGCTGTTGCCGAATCCTGCACAGGAGGTTTACTCTCAGCGCTGCTGACAGAAAAACCCGGCAGTTCTAAATACTTTATCCTGGGCGTTATTGCGTATAATAATAGCGCGAAAAAAGGTATTTTAAGAATACCCCAACAAATCATTATTAAAAATGGCGCGGTATCAAAAGAAATCGCGCAAAAAATGGCGCAATCCGTAAGAACCCTGGCAAAAACTGATTTTGGCATAGGGATTACCGGCATAGCCGGCCCTACAGGTGCTACTGCCGGTAAACCTATAGGTACAGTATTTATAGCGGTAAGCGCTAAAAACAAACTGATTTGCCGGCGTTTTCAATTTAAAGGCACACGCTTAACGATAAGAAAGACCGCCGCTTTAAAAGCGCTAGAGCTATTAAATACGTCTTTATAAAATTATTTTTTTCGTAATTATTGCGGTAATAATTTATAGGCTACGGCTGACGAATGAAAGTTTTGTGAGCACACAATTAGAAATTTTTTGGCAAAAGCCTGCAAGGTTTTGCAACGAGCGAATGCCGAAACTGACCGAAGGGAATTTCGGCAGATGAGCGAGTTGTAAACCGTAGCAGGCGGCAAAAAATTTCGTGTGCGAACAGAATTTTCATTCATCGACTCTGAACCAAAAGCTTGAGTTCCGCAGCCGCCGAGCAACGAAAGATCATTGGCGTTTCCGCCACAAGGCTTAGCGGACCCGCCACGATTTGTGGCGGGGAAAAA